>Ga0214921_10002377_pt1 | contig 30722 bp, 31 predicted proteins | sample LL1505_MetaG_FD_177992 | JGI IMG/M metagenome (GOLD analysis project Ga0214921, IMG submission 177992) | Freshwater microbial communities from Lake Lanier, Atlanta, Georgia, United States - LL-1505 | ecosystem: Environmental > Aquatic > Freshwater > Lake | place: USA: Georgia | collected...
TTCGCCCACCGATTTCGAGATCGCGGCTGAGGTCGAACTTGAAGGTCCAGGCCTGAGTGATGTCGCCGCCATAGATGCTACCGATACTGGTCATCGGGAACTGGAAGTCTTCAATGTTTGTAACTTGGGCTCCCTTGATCCGAGCCGCTGTGGTTCCAAGGGTCTGATAGAGGCGAACCGTGTTCACATCGCCGTTGCGAAGATCATACTCGACCGTGGGACGCAGAAGGAAACTGGAAGGGCTTTGGAAAGCCGCTGTGACGGGTGTGTCGCGTCCGTCAAATGTATCGGTATAGTTGGCGCGCCAGGATGCGTCCCATCCGGCAAAGCTGTGCTCACCGCCAATGGTCGTGGTAGACATTTCTTCTAGCGAGTCTCGGTAGTCGATACGAGCATTTATCCGCGCGCCGTAAGAGGTGCCGGAGGTCGGGCTCGCGCTATTGATATAGGTCGAGCTGGTATAGCTGTTGCCCTTCTCGTCCGTGCCCTGATCAAGACGGAAGATGAAATTATCGCGCAATTCATCGTCATGATACTGGGTGTAGATCGTGCTGGCGAAGAGGCTGTTATTGTCGTCCAGAATGTAGTCTGCCCGTAGCGAGCCAGAAATGTTCTCCCGCGTCAGGCGGTAGTGCTTGTTTTCATGTTCGCGGGCAAAATGCTTGGTTGGGTCAACCGTATTGGTCAGATAGGGGTCGGTTTCCCAGTTATCGGTCGCCATTTCGCGGGTGTAATAGGAGGCTTGGGCAACGACGCCGAGCTTGCCGCCGCCAAAGATGTTCGAATAGACAAATGAGCTGTCAAGTTCCTCGCCACCGCCGAGTTCAACATGACCAAGGCCAAGCTTTCCGGTCATCGTCTGGCCTTTGAAGTCAAAGGCGCGGCGGGTGCGGATGTCGACATTACCAGCCACTGAAGAACTGGCCATGTTCGGCGTGATTGCCTTTTCAACAATGATCTGGCTGGCAATTGCCGATGGTATATTGTCGAAACGTGAATCTCGGCCCTGAGGGCTGACGACACTGAGGCCGTCGAATGACAAGGTGGTCCAATAGACCGGAGCGCCGCGCAGGTTGACGTAGCGCGCCTGGCCTTGGTCGCGTTGAACCCCGACGCCAGGAAGGCGGCCGATGGCATAAGCAACATTTTGGTCGGGAAGGTTCCCAATGGCGTCAGCGGATAGGACGCTCACAAGGGAGTCAGAGTCGCGCTGAACGGCCAAGGCTGCGGCAACGCTTTCGGCAAGGGGGCGACGGCCAACAACGACCAATTCGTCGACTGTTTCTGCGACGGGTTTGGTTTGCGCGACGGCCGCAGTAGATAGGCTCAATGCGGAGACGGCACCGAAAAGTGCAGCCTTTTGAAGTTTGAAGTAATTCATATTCATCCCCTGCTTTTTCAAATCACATAAGGGTTGAGTTTTACAAATAGGTGGCAATTTCGTGACAGTTTTAGGAAGGTTATGATTATGAGAATTGTCCTTTCGATCTGTTGCGCTGTTCTGCCCGCTGTTGCTCACGCTCAATCTACCAGTCCTCAAACTGTACGTTCACCGTGGTCAATCCAAGATACAGTTGGGACAGTTGATAATCTGAAGCTACGCGCATCTGTTCGCACGCGAGTTGAGTCCATTGATGGTCAAGCTCGGCCGAACTTAAATCCAAGTGACAGGCTTGTTGAGCTGCGCTCAACTCTGTTTGCGGAATATCAAACCGGCCCCTTAAGGTTCGGTGCTGAACTCTTTGACAGCCGTGCCTTTGGCGGTGATCTCAAGACGCCCATAGGGACAAATGAGGTCAATGTCGCCGAACTTGTCCAAGCCTATGTCGCCGTAGATTTTGAAGCGCCGCTCGGCAAGGGTACCAAAGCCAAGCTCCAAGCCGGACGGATGGTATTAAATGCCGGCTCACGTCGGCTCGTCTCATCAGAAGATTGGCGTAACACCACCAACAGCTATTTGGGCCTGCGCGGTGATATCGGACTGCCAATCGGCCTTTCAGCGACAGCCTTTTATGTTGAACCGACCATCCGTCTGCCTGATGACAAACCCAATCTGCTCGATAATGCCTACAGAGCAGACCGGGAAAGTTCAGCGGTCATTCTTTGGGGTGGGCTTGCGACCAAGGCCAATCTCGTCGGCAAGGCTAATGCCGAGTTCTCTTTCTACCACTTCCAAGAAGAGGACCGTATGGGCCGCCCAACGCGCGATCGCCGCTTGGATACAGTCGGGGGCCGCTTCTACCGTGAGTCTGCGGTAGGCCATGCTGACTTTGAGGTTGAAGTCTTTCACCAATCAGGAGAAATCAGCAGAACACTTTTGCCTAATGCTGCGACCCAACTCGTATCCGGGCAATTTCTCCATGCTGACCTAGGGTATAGTTTCGCTACTCGGTGGAGGCCGCGGCTGTCTGCGCGGTATGATGTCATTTCCGGCGACCGCGGCGGATCACATTATGGCCGCTTCGATACGCTCTGCGGTATGAGGGGTGCGGAGCTTGCGCCGTCAGGCCTTTACAACACGGTAGGCCGAGCCAACCTCATTTCGCCAGGCCTATCCTTTGAACTCGCCCCAAATCGCAAGAATGACCTCTATCTGCGCTACCGACCCCTTTGGTTGGCCTCCCGCACGGACAGTTTTTCAACCAGCAATGTACGGGATATCAGCGGAAAGTCAGGAAACTTTGCTGGCAATCAGGTTGAGGTGCGATGGCGCCGCTGGCTGATTTTGGATGCTTTGAGGTTCGAACTGAACGGCACCTATCTCGCAAAAGGTCGCTTTCTTCGCGACGCACCTAATTCGGCTCGCACGCCGAATACCAACTATGGGGCCGTCAACCTGACCGCCTATTTTTAGAAGCCAAGCGAGTCATCAGATCGACGAAAATCTAGAAACTCGCACTTCGGAATAGAATCCACCGCGCTTCAATATTTCAGCGCACAATATGTATTATGGGAAATAAATGTTTGTCAGATGGAATTTTTGAACCGCTTTAGCGGCTTGGGTTTATTGTGCCTTGGGCGTCGCGGCGATCACGGCTTCGTTGCAGGATCGCCTTTTGACGCATCTAGGAGTGCTGACCAACTATCAGGCGGATTTCCTTCATCAAGCATTTTGCGGAAGACGGCATAGGCATCGGTTTTGGAGCCATAGGTCCGCAATGTCGATTCGTCGTTAACCCAGGCGAAAATAATGATTTTTGCTTTTGAATCGAACCGGAAGAAAAGCCTAAATCTACCATTACCGAATTTTGCCCTGAACCAATGCTTTCTGTCACGACCGAGCGTCCCGCCTTGCCGATAATCTGCTCGGGATGGGTCACTTGGAATGGTTTCAAAGACGAGTTGGCGAAGCGCAGCCAAAAGCTTGGCGTTCGCAGTCGTTTGGTAGCCCACAGGATCTCTCTGCTGCAATTTTTCAACCGCAACAGTTAGCTTTTCGAGCTGAGCGAGAAATAGAGGGTGGGCAAACAAATGCCATCCATTGGTGATCGACATTGGTTAAAGGTCAACTTCACCGTCGATCGCATCACCGAAATCGACGATCATGCACTCAGTCAACGTAGATATTCGCTCGGCCAAAGCGGGAGCGAGCGTTTTCAAACCGTCAGGATGGCGAATTACGTCTTCGGCTAAGAATTTAAGAAAGCTATTCACCACGGGATCTGCGTCTTCGGTGTCCACCCGACGAAGAGACACTCCGTGTTCGTCGACTAGAAATGCAATCCGGTCCCCAAACTCGACGCCTAAAGCTTGACGAACCGCTTTAGGAACGGTCGTCTGGCCTTTAGCGGTGATCGTGCTGTATTCTTGAACCAGAGCGGTCATGGTAAACTCCTCATCCTCACAATGTAAGGATTATTCCTTACCGCGTCAACGGTTTGAGGCTAGGGAGATGTGCAAACGGATCGATAGAGCGGTGATTATAGCGAGAAAGCTCACCCATTAAGGCGGCAAAGGTGTTTGGCAACCAAACAGTGGCGGTTATCCTGGCTATCTGCGCATTCTGATCATTATGAGAAATCGTGGACACACTGGGGGACGAACTAGAGCGAACAGCTGGGTCGCTAAAGGTGCTGACGCGTATTTTTTCGGAGTGAGCTCGCGCTTGGCGAGCCCCTCAAGTATTTCGTGTATATCTGACGATCGATCTAAGGTCTTCAACGGCGCCGCTTTGCAGGACGTAAAGATCGGTCAAGACGCGGAGCCTTCTGCGAGTACTTCAGCGACTATTTGGTCGAACGACTTGGTTGTCAGCTCACCCTTCATGCCGTCTGAAATTCGTTTGTTGAGAAAATCTTTTAGTTCGGACCAAGCCGTGTCCCCCTCGCCTTGTACTGGCAGGAGGCGTTCGAGCGCGTACTGTTTTATCGATTTTCCTTGCAAAGCGGCCATAGCCTTCAAGCTTTGATGTTGCTGGTCGGTCATATCGATCGTTAAGCGGCTCATCGGGACATAACTCCATGTACAAACCCACATTATTACAAAAGTGGGAAATTTTGGAAGCACCCTGCCCTGCCCTCCAAACCGGCTCACCAGCCATGGCTAAGGCTGCCGGCGGGGTCACCGCAAAGATTGTGGGTCTCCAAGAAAAATTAATGGGTGATACGCGATCTCTAGATCGCTTTTTCAAAAGCCGCCTGATAGCTTGGATGGCTTGATAACCATTGGTTCTCACCACTTTAGTCGAATTAGATTGAGTTATGAACAGATAGAGCCTTTCATTTTGGCTCTTAGCCAAAAGCTCATTGACCGTCACATTGGATATCTATTCGGGCTTGGAGAGTGTTGAATGTCACATCTGGCCGTTGCAGGTCTGCAGCTTGATCTGAGAGCTGAGGATAATCTCGACCGTCTGTCAGATGAGATCGCTACAGTAACAAGACGCCTGCCGTGGGTGGACCTAGTCGTTCTAGGTGAGCTGAGTGCCTTTGGCCCCTCCCCTGCATTCGCTCAGAGCGCACCTGGACCTGCCGAAGAGCGTCTAAGGTCGATCGCGCGCGACAACAGGATCTGGCTGGTGGCCGGCTCGATTTTTGAAAATCGTAACGGGCAGATTTTCAACACCTGCCCGGTGATCAATCCCCAAGGCGATATCGTCGCGCGATATCGCAAGGTCTATCCGTTCAAACCCTATGAGGCGGGTGTCGCCGATGGCGATGACTGGGTCGTCTTCGACATTCCCAAAGCCGGACGGGTTGGGGTCTCCATCTGCTATGACATGTGGTTTCCCGAAACTACGCGAACCCTGGCCTGGCTAGGGGCCGAGGTCATTGTTCACCCGACCATGACCAACACCATCGACCGAGATATCGAACTGGCTATTGCTCGCGCCAGCGCAGCTCAGAACCAATGCTATTTTGTTGATGTGAACTCTGCCGGGCATTTGGCCAATGGGCGCTCAGCCGTCTATGGCCCTGGCGGCGAGGTGATTTACGAAGCCGGTTCGGGCCGCGATATTATCGCGGTCGAACTCGACCTTAGCCATGTGCGCCGGGTCCGCGAGCGCGGATGGCATGGCTTGGGTCAGACCCTAAAAAGTTTCCGCGACGGTCCTAAGACCTTCCCGCCCTATGCTGGGGGACGCTCAAGCGCTCTTGATGCGCTGGGGCCTCTGGTCAAGCCCACCTCCTCTATCGCCAATCGCCAAGATTGAATCTGTAAAAATGCGAGGGATGACGAGATCTCTCTTGATGGTCCAGTTGCAACAGGACGCTGTTCTATGAAAAATTTTGCCTTGATCGCCCTTTTAACAGGGATATTAGCCGGCCAAGCTCAGGCTGCCCCCCCTGTTGACCCGATATGGCCGACACCTTCAGATGCTGCGGAGTCTCCCCTTGATTTGGCAGGGCAGCTGGCGGTGACCTTTGATGCGCCGCCCACAGCATTCAAGCTACTATTTAATGATTTCAAGTCACAAACTGTGCGGGATCTGACCCGGGGCCTTCCCCCCCTGACCGTGAATTTGGTGCAAGATGGACCGCGTCTGATCCCAGATTCGGCTCGGCCCCAAGTCGAAGTGGACGCCAGCTTTGAATGGATAATAGGACCGGGCCGCATCTGGCGCAGCTTTGCTGGCGGTGACACTGCCGTGATCCCTGTGGCCTTGCAGGAGCGTAACGCCAATTGCACCCACAATGGTCATCTGATGCTGACCTTTGATAAAACCGGTTTAGCTGCCTCTGCGCGCGTCCGGATTGCCGGCGAGACCTGTCATCCGCTTCAGTTTGATGGCGATTGGATGGGTCGTGCAAAAATCACGGCCAAGGATCGATCAGAGTTCGCGCCAGTACTGCAGCGTGACCGCAAAAGCCGCTCTGTACAATTGCCCGTTCAAACCCTTGACCGTCTTGCTGTGGATGCGCCTCGATTAAATCTCCAGTGGCTAAAAGACGCCGCCGGAGACGCCCAATCAGTCTCTGGGCTAGTGGTCGGCGGTGTGAACTATGTCGCTCCTTGCCTGACAAGGTTGGGCGAGGATGTCGACTGCGCCGCACGGGCCTTACCGTCCTACTCATTGGCCAAGTCCCTTTTTGCTGGCTTGGGGCTGATGCGCTTGGAATGGCTCTATCCAGGTACCGCTATGTTGAAGGTTTCCGATCTGTTGGCTGACTGTCCGGGCAAGGGCTGGGACGACGTCGCCCTGATTGATCTTTTGGACATGGCGTCTGGCCACTACCAGTCCTCGGGCTATGAAGTCGATGAGGGCGCGCTGGAAACCATTCCCTTCTTTGACGCTGAAACACGCGCCGGTAAGCTTAGCTTTGCCTGTCAGGCCTATCCGCGCCGCACACTTCCCGGCAAGGTCTGGGTCTATCACACCTCAGATACCTTCTTGCTTGGGCAGGCCATGACCGCCGCCTTGCGTCGCCATAATGGTCAGCAAGCTGATCTGCACCGCGACGGGGTTGCGCCCTTATGGGCTAGGCTCGATCCTAGTGCCTACATGGACACGGTGATGCGAACCTATGACTCGCAAGCTGCGCCCCTGACCGGATTTGGCCTGACCATGACCCGTGATGATGCGGCCAGATTTGGTCAGTTTTTAACGCCTGGCAAAAGTGAGCTGGCCGAAGGGCTTTTGGACAAGACCCTTTTTGAGGCCGCCCTGCAGCGCGGCGGCGATGGCCAGGGACTTGAGGTAGGGTTACCCAGGCTGCGCTATAGCCACGGCTTCTGGGCCCGCGATGTCAGTAAGGTCCTAGGCTGTAGCAAGCCGGTCTGGACACCCTTCCTGTCGGGATATGGCGGAATTTCTCTGGTTATCTTCCCCAACGACGTCGTTTTCTACGCCTTTGGCGACAACAACCATTTCGACTGGGGCCAAGCTGCAAAAGCGGCCAATAGCATTAAGGGCCTTTGCCAATGACCCCGCCTGACCAGCCGATCCGATCTTCACGAACTTGGCTTGATCCAGATGGTCTGGTGGCCAGTACGCTGCTGGCAGTGATCGCCACAGCAGGCCTTTTTTATGTGAACATCATGGCTGCCCTCGTCAGCGGCCTGCAGGACGGTCTGCACTTCACCGCGCGGGAGGCCGGACTGGTCGCCTCTTGCAATGTCTATGGTGCGGCCTTGGGCGCCTTCGCCGCCGTGTTCGTCGTCGCCCGTTTGCCATGGCGCCGAGCCGCCCTTGTTTTGCTCGCCTTCATGATCAGCATCGATTTGGTGTCGATCCTAATTGCGACGGCGCCCGTGCTAATGGCCGTTCGGTTTATCCATGGCCTGTTGGGTGGAATGTTGGTGGGGATCGGCTTTTCTGTCATTGCCCGGCAAAAGTCTCCGGACCGTTCCTTCGGGATGCTGCTCGTGGTTCAATTTGGGCTTGGCGGCGTCGGATTGATGTTCCTACCGGCTCTGGCAGTGCAGTTTGGCGCTAGGGTGCTGTTCTTGGCCTTAGCGGCCTTTAGCCTGAGCGCAGCGGCAATGGTTCCGTTCTTGAGTGACTATCCCCCCAAGCCTCGGGCTGAGGGCGAAGGGGTCGGCAAGGTCGCGAGGCCCTATCTGGTCGCGGCGCTGCTGGCGGTATTTTTGTTTCAAGCTGCCAATATGGGACTGGCTGCCTATGTCATTGGCCTTGGCCGGGCCTACGGGCTGGGTTTGGCTCCCATCAGCGATACCCTGGCCATCGCCAATTGGATCGGAGCTTTAGGCTCGGTTGTGGTGGTGATGGCCGGACTGCGTTGGGGGCGGCTGCGCCCGGTTCTATGGGGCACAGCCCTGACGCTCGCCGGAACCCTGGCCTTTTTGCGCAGCGACCTTTTGTGGGTCTTTGCCGCTGCCAATATCGCCACCTCGATCGTATGGGCCTTTGTTATCCCTTATCTGCTTGGGCTTTGTGCAGCTTTCGACCCGGGCGGTCGGGCTGCGGCTCTGGCGGGGTTTTTCTCCAAACTTGGACTGGCGTCGGGACCAGCACTCGGGGCAGTTTTATTGGCTGAGACCCATTTCCAAAGACTAGTCTGGCTATCTCTTGCCGGGCTCTTTTTGGCTGCTGTCATGGCAATTGTTCCGGCCCGAAGGCTTGATCTCGAATCTTAGCTTTTGGCCAGAAGAGACTAATGTGAATAACAAAAGTGGCACGCCGATTGAAAAGCGTCCACCATCTCGCCAACGACAGCGAAGATCGGTTCCAAGATGAGACACGCTCTACGCTAAAAACAAGCGCCTAAAGTCTCGAATGTTTTGACGACGTACACCGGCCTTTCGAGCGGCGGAACCCGCCCATCAGGCTGATTGTGATTGACGGTGCTTCGCCTTGCTCAAGGCAATTGTCGTCTCCACGCCATCACCATCTGCGCGTTTTGATAATTATAGGAAATACCTGACCTTGAAAGTCGGCCTGTCAGAACGCATTAAAGGCGGAAATGCGCCAACCAGTTGGTGAGCAAGAAGTCAAAACTTACCATATATGACAATTAATATCAGATTATATGTCATATTAGATTAAATTGTCATCGCCTTCATGGTCTGATCATTGACGAAGGCTGGCTCGTAGTTGCGAGCTAGCGCCCCAGTAACATCCACTTGGCGCAGCGCTTCGCGCCATCCTCCCGAAACACGCTGTGCCATCGAACGGATCGTTTCGCGTGCCTCGGCCCCAGGAATTTCAAAAAACTCGCAGGCTTCCAGCGCCAGATCAATGGATCGGTCATGAACGCCGCCCTCAAGGATCGCCGTCTCAAGAAAGGGATTGCGATCCGGGGCTGGGTTCACATCGAAAACCGGTGATAGGCGCCACTGACCCGCCCCCACATAGAGGAAGCCATGATTTTTCAGGTGATCGTCCTTGTTGGACACGAGGATCGTGAAGATCAGACGCCGGTAAAGTTCGCGGAAATCTTCCCAGGGATTGGGTGAGTAGGACCGCATGAAATCGATGATCTCGGTATAGGATCCAGGCGTCGTCCCGGGCTTGCCGAGCGCGGTTCGCGCGGACATGTAGGGGATCCGTGCAGCCCCACGCCGATCAAACCGCTGAATCAGAGCCACTGGAAACGGTGTATCCGCAAGTTCCAACCGATTTTCAGGCGTGCGGATACCACAGGCCGCCGCCAAGTGGAGTGTTGCGACCTCGACGCGCTCAATTGGCTGCTGATCGTGGACCGATGTGAACTTCGCAAGCCAAAGCCCATCGCCGTCCCTGACATTGGCTTTGGGCCGAGCGCCACCGGAGCCACCAGCACCGGCCAGCGCCTGTATATCCTCAGGTGTGATTTCCTCGCCTTGCTCATAGGCTCGCGCAATCTTCGTGAGGGTGTCTAGATCAATGAGACGTGGAACAGCGTCGTTGGCCAGGCCTCGAATGACCTCGCCCTTGTCATCCAAAAAACGCAGCGCGCCTTGTCGAAAGGCATCGTCCGAAAGTGTCAAATATTGAAATTCGTTGAGACCCTTGCCATAGGCACGGTCGAGTAGCCTGCGTCCCCAACTGTCCGGAGCTGCATCGGCGAAAACACCGGCCAATGAATCACCCTTTTTGTCGCGCTGCCCTGAAGTGTGGAATGGGCCACCCTCAAGAGGCAGATCGGGCTGTATGGCGAAGGCGCGTGGATTTTTGATCCATTCGGCACCATAGGTGAAGGTCGAAAATTGTCGCGGCCCGGCCTGCGTAAAACGTAACTGGCCCAAAGATATTCGGCCTTCACCAAGCACAACGTGGGCGACGAAATCAACCATCAGAAGGACGTCCCATCAGGATCAATGACGTTCTGCCGATCCTGATTCCCCTCCACCTGCGCATTCTGCCTTTTCAGCCTTGCCGCGAAGGACCGGCCCCGCCGAGGCCCCTGCTCCGACATCAGCGCCAGTCCGAGTTCATCCTTACGGATATCGATTAGGTCGGCGAGACGCTCTAGTAGTCCCAATACAACAAGAACGTCGCCAAGCGTTCCGATCGCAACACCGGGATCACCGCGCTCAAGACGGGCGATGGAACTCGGCGAGGTTCCTGCGCGCATGGCGAGATCCGCCACTGCGATACCACGGCGCAGACGCGCATTTCGGATATCTTGACCCAGCCTTTCAAGGGCTGATTTTACCCTAGGAGAACCCATGGAAATCGATCTTATTTGATGAATTACAAATTACAATTTGTCAAATATGACAGATTGCATTCTGAGTCAAGAATTTCAACCCACGCCCTTACCCGCGGCGGGAAAACTCAATGCGATATCATATGGGTAGGGGACAAGCCCTCCCAGACGCCTGAGTTTCTAAATCTTAGCGGCTGTAGTGAGGCCTACGGGGCAGCTAAATTGGGAAACGATAAACAATCAGAATTATAGGAAATATTTGTTGGGCTGAGTGTGTGGCGACGAACCTTATGCCTATGTGTCGCTAAAAGGGCTGCTCAACATTGAGCGGCGTTGCATAGCTCAATTCACCGATCTGGTGGTGCGCTGCTGTTCTCACGGCATCCATCAAGAGCATGGCGGAGGGGTTAAGCCTCGTCCGATCTGGGTAGATGAGGGCTGCGCGGCGCTCTACGCGCGGTTCGTGAATGTCCAGCATTACGATCGCATTGTCTCGGCTCATCAGACGCCCAATGACCATGGCCGGGGAGGTCATAAACACAATGTCATCCATCATCAAAAGATGTGTTCCGACCATTGGAGCGTCGGTCCAGATGAACCTAGCTGGGCCCGCTAGGCCAGCGCGCGCGAAGGCGTCGTTAATGAGGGCTGCGTCAGCGGGTCTGGATTTCGGGGCCATCCAGGTAAATTTCTGCAGGTCCTTTAATCGTAGATCTCGCTTTTGAGCCAGCGGGTGCTGGGCGCGAGCAATGAAGACGTCTTGGCAGGAATAGATCGGGAATTTCAAAAGGCCATTTTGGGGGCCGCCCACGTCACTGCCGGCGATGAAATCCAGATCGCCATCTTCTAATCTGGGAAGCAGCGCCTCGGTGTAGCCCTCGATTAAAGTTATAGTGACGTCAGGGCGCGCGCGGTGAAAATCACAGACGGCTTCGGCGATGATCTCAGGCGCAAAAGCTTCTCCTATACCGATGCGAACGCTTCCGCCACGCGCATCCCTAAAGGCATGCAACTCTTCGCGCGCGCGATTTTCCGACGAGAGGATGGACTTGGCGTGGGCCACCAGCATCATCCCGTAAGAAGTCGGCGTCGTGACCCCGCCTGGGCCACGGTCCAACAGCGTAACCCCAAGCTCTTTTTCTAAGTTGCTAATGCTGGCACCGAGCGCCTGTTGCGTCAGGCCCACCGTCGGAGCAGCCGCTGTAAGGCTGCCGGTTTCAACGACAGCCAAAAATCGGCGTAGCTGTTTTATCTCCACGACCAGGTCACCTTACTCACAATGCTTACCTAATATGATGAACTAGCATTCGATCACATAGGGGACTTTTCGTCTCGCAGGGACACTTTTAGCATTCAACATCAAAAACCAAAGTTTCATTTGGCACGGATAAAGAAATCATATTTTCTGTGCCCTAGCAGAGCGGAGAGTTTTATGACCGACGACACCACCCTGGCAAACCCTGAGCCAATGACATCTAGCCCCGGCATGCCGTGGAAGACCTTGGCTATCGCCTTCGCCGCTTGGGGCCTGGCGAATATGGATCAGTCGCTTTTCGGGTACGCCATACCGGATTTGATGGGCGAGTTCAAAATCGACCTGTCGGTCATTGGGCTGATGGTGTCAGCCTCCTTCGCTGCGGGGATCTTCATCACAATCATTATTGGCGTCCTAACGGATCGATGGGGGGCGAAACGAACCCTACCCTTCACGCTTGGCGCTTCTGCTCTGCTGGTTGGTTTGCAAGGGATTGCCACTTCAGCCATAGTCTTTGGGGCCCTTCGGGTCGTCAGTGCGGGCCTAAGCGCGGCCCTCTCACCCATTACCAATGCAATGGTGGCCGCTAAGGCCCCTCCCCATCTGCGCGCACTGAGTATCGCCATTTTACAGTGCGCCTACCCCTTTGGTTGGTTCATCGCTTCAACCTTTGTAGCCCCCCTCATCGCCCATTCGGGATGGCGAACGCCGTTTCTGATCGCCTTTGCTGTTGTGCCTGTGGCCGTCTTTTTCACCTTCATGATCCCGGGCAAGACAAAGGATGTTGAAGCTCCAAAAGCCGCACGTCCCTCGCCGATCGCGGCCTTATTTGCAAAGCCCTACCGCGCCAGAACCCTTCTGTTTGGCCTAGCCTTCCTGCTTTATGGTGGGGCTGTAGGGGGTACGACCTTCTATATGCCGACCTTTTTCCATGAGGTCCGTGGCTATAGTTCTGCCGATGCGGCCCGTATTGTCGGCCTATCATACGGGATTGGCATCATTGGCTATATTGGGGCAGCCTTGGTCAGCGAATATGTGTTCGGTCGCCGCAAAACGTCTCTAATTTGGACCTTGCTCGGTGCGATGGCCTTCTTAGGCACAATCTGGCTGCCAAAATCGGTGAACCAAGACATAGCGGCCTTTGGCGCCACAACGGTGTTTTTCTACGGAGCCAGCGCGATCCTATTAATCTACCTGCTGGAGTCCTTTCCGGAGCATTTGCGAACGACCGCGGCAGCCGTCAGCGGCACAGCCTGTATCTCGGCTGGCTTTATGACCTTTCCGGTGTTGACGACCTTGATCGTAAAGTCTGTGGGCTGGCAGATCGGTTTCTCAGCCGTCATCGTTCCGGCCCTGGTTATTGTCGGCCTCCTGATGATACTGCTGCCAGAGACGGCCAAACAATCGGGCGCCGACGCGGCTTAGAAGGGCTTAGCAATGCCGAGGTAGGCGGCGACGAGGACGGCCAGATAGATTCCTACGACCCAAACATAGGTCCAAGTCATGCCCCGGCGCAGTTTGCGCTCGAGGTCTGGGGTAGACCCTGTGGTGCAAATCTCTGCGAAGGCTTGCATCGGGGGTGTGAAGGCCTTTTCGAGGAAAATGACGAGCAGGCAAACCAGCGCCAGCATGAAGAACTTTATCGCGAGCCAAATCTGACCGGATGTATGAGACAGCATCCAAACCCCGCCGCACGAAAGCCCCGCGATCGTTGCAATCTGCATGACCCTTTCGACTCGATGCAGCATGGGAAGATTTGGTGAGGTTGACCGGATCATGGGCACAAGGGCTGCGAGCAACCATATCAAGGCAGCGACCCAAATCCCAAACATAGCGATGGGATCAATGGACAGATGGTTGCCCATAATGGCCAGTTGCAGACCCACGGGCAATATGGAGATGAAGCATAGGCGCGGGAACCGATCGATCACCATGCCAAGGCCTATAGAGGCCTGTCGCTCTGGGATGCTCAGCCGCGTATCCATCATGAAAAAGCCGGCGATAAAGACCCCGATGTCGGTCCCGATCCAAAAGACCATCAGCAATATATGTATAAAAATCAGTGCTGAATACGCGTCCATCTTGACCCCTCACCGGTCGGGCCGGCTGGCTATTTTATGTCTGGAAGGTTGGAATTGAGAGGCCCTAGGCCGTTAGATCCGTAGCCAGAGGGTTCGCCTCAACCGGGCGATGATCCCGACCGAGTGTTCTAAACAGGTTGCCCAACAAGGCCGCTCTTTGGGAGGCCAGTTCGCTCTCATCTGCCGCCGTCGGCGCCCAGCCTTCTATCGCCGCACGCAGGGGCAAACCATGCTGCTCAGCAGCCGACTCCAATACATAGAGCCTCTCCTTTATGGTCCAGAGCTCCGTTGCGAGCTCCAAAACCATTGAGGCCAGTTGATCTACGCCATCTTGGCTGAAAAAAGCAGGACGGCGTCCGGCGGCATCAAGCGGTAACTCAGTCATTGGGTTCACACTTCGTCCTGGTCTTTGCTCTTCCAAGCCCCAAAGCCAAACCAATTTAGGCTCGCGCTCAATCGACCGGTATCCCCCCCAATTTCAGATGGAGCGTTCACTGCGGCGCTAAAGTCCTCCAGCGACGTGTAGGTATATTGGGGCACCGCAAATTGGAAATAGGCGTCGCGGCTGAACCCGCCAGCGGCAATTAGGTCTCGCGGATCTTGATCGCGGAAGGCCCGGTAGTAGGGCTCCTTATTATAGTAGCAGTCCCAATCGAGATAAAACTGGTCATAGGGAGCCAATTCTTGGTTCGGCGGCAGCTCCATATTGATTAAAAGTCCGCCGGGTCGCAAAACACGGAGCGCCTCGGCAAAGAAGGCTCGAATGTCCTTTAGTGACAGCTCGTGCAAAAACATCGACGTGAAGACCACATCGAACGAGGCGTCGGCATAGGCCAACTGGGTTGCGTTCATCTGACGATAGTGGACGGGCACGCCCAGATCTTCTGCTCTACCGTGAGCGAAGCGCACCAAGGCTGCGGACACATCGATCCCATGCACCTGCGCCTGAGGATAGGTCTGGGCCCAGGCCATTGTGTTGTGACCGACCGTGCAACCACAGTCCAAAATCATCTTTGGATCGAAGTCGGGGAACCGTTGTTTGACGTAGTTGGCAATGGATTGGCCAATGTCATCCAAGTTCTTGCCCATGAACCCGGCCGAAAAAATGGCCAGGCCATTATCGTAGACCGCACCGGGGCCCAAGGTTTCGTTACCGGCATAGCCACCGGGCATTAGGTGAACATCAATCGCCGAGACGTTGCCAGGAACAGCAACGTTGGGATCAAGCACCAACGACCCGCCAGACGTACCCGTCACTGCCGAAAAGGTTTTTTCCAAATCCGGAAGGGATTTTTCCACATTCGGAATGACCGAACGCCAGACCATTTCCTGCGCATTATATCGAACCGAGCTGTAAAACTTGAAATAGCTGTCGCGCTTCATCAGATCGTGGACTTCGTCCTGCGTCTGCGGTTGGCGATCATTGGCTCTCGCAAAATTGGGCGCTATGACCTCGTCAAAGCGCTCCTTCATGCCCGCGGCCATGTCGTTGAGAATGAACCCCCTTAAGCTCGAGACAAAGTCCTGACGGGCCTGGGCGTCCCGCCCGTGCGTCGCCTTAAGTTTGTGCGAAAGCTCAAGTGGCATGGTCGTTTCTCCGTCAACCGATGGGGGTGCCTAGAATGGCATGACGTAACGATGTCAGATTTCATTTGCATCCGCAAAAGAAAATTGTTTGTTTGTTGGGGCCTAAAAAAGCAGGCGGTCACGTCAGCCTAAGTCTGGCGACGAGAAATTAGGGGACGTTGCAATGAAAGCGATCTTGAATTCGGCTACCGCCATTGGATTGGTGCTTGTTAGCCAATCCCTCTGCTCAGTTGCCCGGGCACAGGACAAGCCTGCTGCCGAATCGGCTGCTCAAGTCAGCTCAAGTGCGCTGGACGAGGTAATCGTTACCGCACAACGTCGCAGTGAGAACCTCCAAAAGGTGCCTCTCGCCGTGACCAGCCTTTCACAAGCCTCCCTGCAACGCGCCCAGATTAACTCGGCGCTCGATATTGCCCGCGTCGTTCCGAACATGATTGCTTCCAACAATGTCGGGCAAGGATCGGCTAACGTTTACTATATACGGGGCTTGGGTCAGACACAGTCCTTCCCGACCTTCGAGCCGCAGGTCGGAACCTATGTCGACGATATCTATATCGGGCGCCAAAATGCCAACAATCTGGCCCTCTTTGGGGTCGAGCAGGTTCAGGTTCTGCGCGGGCCTCAGGGCACCCTATTTGGCCGTAACTCCACAGGCGGCGCGGTTGTCGTAACCCTTCAAAAGCCCAGTGACGTTATGGGCGGCGATCTGGATGTCGGCTATGGATCTTTCAACCAGATGAACGTGCGCGGCGCGGTAAACCTGCCTCTCAGTGAACAGGTCAGCTCGCGCACGGCGGCCTTCTGGACCAAGAACGATGGGTACGTCCAAAATCTAACCAATCGTGAAACGCTAAACGGCGTTGAAAGCTATGGCATTCGCGAGGCTCTGCGCATCCGGCCGGCGAACTACGCCAATGTGGAATGGAATATGGCTGTCGACTATTCGAACAGCGATTCTGCCAATGTCCTGAACTTCCCCGGGCCTGGCGGTGTGGATGGTAGCGGCCGCGTTGCCTATACCGGCTACAGCAAAAATGGCGCACCGCTCTCCAAACTGCTGACCGGCGCTAAATCCAAGCTCGGCCAAGGGGTAGAGGTCGCAAGCTGGGGTGGGACCTCAAATCTTAAGATCGACATGAACGGCGGCACATTGTCCTTCATTACGGGCATCCGCGGTTTGGACCAAAAGCTGGGGGTCGACTTCCCGCTAGCCGCGTTCGGGCCACTCGTGCCGTTCGACCAAGGCGCAATAGGTCAATTTGCCTTGGCCCAAGCCCTTCGCAGCACCCAATATTCCCAAGAGGTGAAGTGGAATGGCGCGTTGGGGGCAAACCTCAGCTATACCGCCGGCGCATTCTATATGTTTGAAAGCAACCGGAACAGTTTTGGCGCAGCTGCAAACCTCGGACCTCTGTTTGGCGCCCTCTATATCCCCTTCCCGCTCGGTGACGAGTTGACCAAAAACGATACGAAATCTGCCGCTGTCTATGCGCAGGGCGACTACAAAGTCAGTGATAAACTCACCCTAACGCTCGGCGGGCGCTTGACCCACGAGGTAAAAACGCTGACCGCAACGCCAAATTCAGCGGGGAGCGGGTTCACCACCCAAGCCATTAAGGCGGCTGGTTATAAGACCAAACTCAGCGTTGATGAGTTCACCCCCCGTGTCGCCGTACAGTACCAGGTTAACTCTGATGTCATGCTGTTTGCGTCAGCCACCCGCGGCTTCCAAGGTGGCGGCTGGAACGGGCTGACCTTCGCCGCAAAGACGTTCAACAATTTCGATCCTGAGACCATTTGGTCCTATGAGACCGGCCTGCGGACGCAAACCGCTGACCGTAAGTTCCGCTTCAACGGAACCCTGTTCTACTCGCAGGTTCAGGGCTACCAGCTCCTGTCAGATCTTCCGTCCGCTGGTGATTTCGTCACAACAAATGCGGCAGATTTCACGGCCAACGGCGCGGAATTTGATCTGGACTGGCGCCCGATCGATAAGCTCTCCCTGTCGGCTCAAATTGGCTTGCTGCAGTCTGAATATAAGTCGCCAAGTCCTGGCGTGAAGTCTCAACAGGCGGCATGCCGGGCCAAGCCTAGCGCAGCAAACCCCGCCTGCGGCGCCGGTATCGTCAATTTGGCTGGAGCCTTGGCCGAGCCCTCGCAAAGCCCAAACACGACCCTTTCGGGCAGTGCCACCTACGACTTTGACTTGAACGGCTATACCCTTAGCCCAACCCTTTCAATCCAGTGGCTAGACAAGCAAAATGTCAGCACAGCCAGCCTCAAGGCTGGAGCTGAACCTGCCCGCACCGTTATGGATTTTGGTGTCGTCTTGACGCCAAACAATCAGCCTTGGAATGTTTCGGTCGAGTGCAAGAACTGCACCATGGAAGATTGGGGCACGACCTATCTGTTTGGGTATAAGTACTACAACACGCCAGGCACTTGGGCCGTCCGTGCGCACTACCGCTTCTAAGCCATATCGCCTTGGAATGGCGTTCAAGCTCGGCATTCCAAGGCGGCTATTGCCGCGACAGTCGGCCGGCAGACTGACCGGCCAAATACCCCAAAGTGACAGCGCTGCAAAGGCCCGCACCGGGCAGGTAACCGGAAGGACCAGAGCCGCTTATTCCTCTCGCAGCCCCTCCCCCGGCGAACAGATTGGCCATGCGGCTACCATCTGGTCGCATAACACGCGCCTCGGCATCGATAACCAGACCGCCTTGCGTGTGGAAAATGGCGCCGGTCACACGCAGCGCATAAAGAGGTCCGGTCAGAGGGGTCTTGTCAAACACGCGTCCAAATTCATCTGTTCCGCCCATGGTTTGCAGGCCCGTAACAGTGTCCAACGTGGATTTGAGTTGAACCCTATCGACCCCGATCACCTTGGCCAATTGGGCAACTTCATCAGCGACCTTGAGGGCACCCAATTCTTTGAGCGTTTGATATTGGGGGAAGCTCAATGCGATCTGATGGATTCGTTCGTCATAGATCACCCACCCATAACCTTCAGGCTGAGCAATCAGACGGGCACCTTGTCCCGATACGTCGTCCAGTTCGTTGCTGAACCTCTGGCCCAAACTGTTGATCTGAATTCCGCCTTCAATCAGCAGCTTGGGATTAACATCGATACCTTGCGGATCGGCCAGCAAACCCAATCCTTGATAGGCGTCCATATCGGCAACGGCCGCCCCCATAGCCTGACCCCAAACTATCGCGTCACCTTGATTGGGCTCCCAGCCAAAGTAGCGCGCGGTTTTCATGGTCGGAATGTAATCGGCTACCATTTCACGGTTGCCGCCAAACCCACAGGTCGCCAGCACCAAAGTCTTGCAGCCAATATCCTCGATGCTCGCGTCAGGCCGCTGCATCCTAACGCCCGCAACAGTCCCGTCTTCCGTGGCAAAGAGGTGGGTAACGTGGGCGTCCGTCAATATGTCGATGCCCCTGCTCTCACAGCCATTGACCAACCTTGTCATCATATCAGCCCCAGTGCGTTCCTTGACCGCATGGAGACGTTGACGGCTATGACCAAAGGCAGGGCGCCAGCCAAGGTCCAATTCGAACACAATCCCATGCCGCTGCGCCAGCCAGTCCAACGCTGTGCCAGACTGTTCCGCAACCGTGCGCGCGATCAAGGGATCGGCCTTTCCACCCGTCTTGGCCATGATATCGGCCAAGAATATTGCGGCGGAATCCTCGACCCCATGGGCATCTTGCTCTCGGGTTCCTGCAGCACAAAGCGCACCAAGCGACATGGCGCTGCTCCCCATGCACGAAGACCAGCGTTCGAGGACAAGTGGAGTGGCTCCCGTGTCAAAGGCCGACAGGGCCGCTGTAAGTCCGCAGGCGCCGCCGCCGACAATGAGCACGTCAACCTCGACATCAAATGGCCTGCCGGGTGCGACAAGAATAGGCATGGCTTCGACCCTTTATCAAAAATAGGCTCTACAGATAACTCATATTCAATTAAAATAAATACAAATTCCGCAGAAGGCTTTAGAAATTGAATAAAAGTGATTCTTCTTTGATATTTGCCAATCACGTTGAGAATATTCAATGGGAATCAATCGACAATTACACAAAACAATGCGCACTCAATTTCTTGCATGATAGCATTGCAGTGGGAATTTCGGGCATATCGGCCCCTCAATCAGAATCTGTTTTTACCGCTGCGTCAGGTTGGGGACAGTCAGAGGGCCCGCCCAGTTCGATCTTGGGTCGAAAAAACAAGCGGCTCCCCGCCCCCAGCGCGGCCTTCGTGAATGCCTTTCAAATTCATGGGCAGGAATATGACTGCGTCCATGAGGCAGCCGTCGTGCATCCGCTCGCAACCATCGTTGCCGTCTTGCTTGCCGAGGCCGAGCGCTCAGGGCCGTATGACGGCAAACTGTTTCTATCGGCCCTATGTGCCGGGGTTGATGTCTCCGTTGCGCTGGGATTGGCAGCGACCAGCCCCTTGAAATTCTTTCGCCCGGCAACGGCAGGGATTTTTGGGTGTGTCGCAGCCCTATCGAAGCTGCGCGGGGCGAATATAGACCAAACCGTCAACGGGTTTGGACACGCCTTGGCGTTCGCAAGCGGATCAATGCAGGCCCATCTCGAAGGCTTACCCACCTTGCCGATCCAAATCGCTGCCGCCGCACGTTCCGCGATCCAGGCTGTCGATTTGGCAATGGTCGGGGTGCCGGGTCCCCAAGGGGCTATTGATGGTCCCTTCGGCTACCTAGCCCTTTTTGAGGACCGATCCGACATCACCTTAGCGCTGAAGGATTTGGCGAGCCGACGACGTATCGGTGAAGTGAGTTGGAAACCCTTCCCCACGGGCCGCGCCGCGCATGGCGGTATTGTCTCTGTGCAACGCCTGATCAAGGAGCATGGGCTAACCCATGATCGCTTAGAGCGCTTAGTTTATAGCGCGCCACCCTTGATCCAGCGCCTCGTCGGCCGACCAGCGGTCGAAGGCATGTCCCCTGCCTATGCCCGTCTTTGCCTGCCCTATCTTGCCGCCCTAACGCTACGGTTTGGGACGGTTGGTCTAACTGATTTTAGTCCAGATCGCCTGAACGATCCCCTTACCTTAAGCCTCGCGCAAAAAATTCAGGTCGTGGTGAACGATAATCAAGACCCAGCGGCCTTTACACCGGCCCTTGCCACCGCCGTCCGGACCGATGGCTCCGTTGTAACGGTGCAGATCGACGCCCAACTCGGCTCACCGGACACGCCCTTGACCTATGAGGAGCATCTGACCAAGGCCCGCGCCTGTTTGGCCTTTGCCCATATGGAAGATCGCCATGAGGCCCTCATTGAGGCGATTCAAACCCTTCCCCAAAGCCTCGATGTGGGCCGAAGCTTGAGCTGCGCCCTCTATTCCTAAACCACAAGACAAGGGACCCTAACCTATGCGCCTGATCGCCCTCTTTAACCTGAAGCCCGGAATTTCTGCAGAAACCTATGAAGATTGGGCAAGGTCCGTCGACCTTCCTACCGTTCGTGGCTTGAAATCGATTGATGGGTTTGGAGTCTACCGAACCCTTGCGGTTATGGGGTCTGATGCCGCGCCGCCATATCAATATATCGAAATCATAGACATCAACAGCGAGGACCAATTCCAAGCCGACGTTTCAAGTGCCGCAATGGGCGAGATTGCCGCGCAGTTTCAACAGATGGCTGACGTCACCTTTCTTGTTATGCAGTCCATCGAAGAAAAAAAGGCCTGAGCCATGGCCAAGGATCAGTTTCAAAGCCTTGCCGGCAAGGTTGCTGTGATCACGGGGTCGGGCCGCCAAGCTGGTCTGGGCGCGGCTATTGCCCAAAGGCTAGCTTACGACGGTGCCAAGGTTGTCATTTCTGACCAAACCATAACCGACGAAACCAACAGCCTATTGCAGACCATGACGGCTGCGGGATTGGAGGCGAGCGCTATAGCTTGCGATGTCACCAGGTTCAGCCAAGTGCAGACCCTTGGCCAATTTGCTCGGGATCAATATGGCAGCCTAGATATATGGGTCAATAATGCCGGCATTGGCTTTATTATGAAGCCGCTCCTTGACGTATCGGTGGAAGATTGGACCAAGGTCATCGACGTTAATCTGACCGGGGCATTCTTCGGCCTACAGGTGGCGGCGCGCATTATGATCGATCAAGGCAAGGGCGGACGGATTATCAATATTGCCAGCCAAGCGGCAAAGTCAGGCTTTCCTCATGCCCAAGCCTATAGCGCTTCAAAGCACGGCCTTGTCGGCCTAGCCCGGTCGGCGGCCATCGAACTGGGGGGCCATGGCATTACCGTCAATAATGTTTGCCCGAACCATGTGACCACAGGCCTTGGCGCTTGGCAAAATGAGTATTTTTCCAAGGTGACGGGGCACGACACAGTCGAAAGCTACATGGAGGCTATGGTCAATCGAATTCCCATGAAGCGTCCTGGCCTCGCCCAAGACACAGCCAACGCTGTGGCCTTCCTCAGCTCTGACGGCGCACAATATATTACGGCGGAATCCATGAACGTTTCCGGTGGCGAAGAGCCCCATTAGTGTCACATTTTGGGCAACCAATGTGGTGATGCGATTTGAGTTCGCCCTCGATCACAAAATCAGCAAGTTCAGGTAGTCAGGGGAAATAGACAGCTTCAAAAAATGCCATCAGCCATTAGAAGTCCAATCTTCTAAACCTGCCAAATGATGCCTGATGTGTTGGAAGGCTTTGTCGCGCGTTACGAGGACCGCTCCAACGGCTTTGGCGTGGGCAGCGATCATCATGTCCGAAGTGGTCAAGTTAACACCCGCAGCCTCACACGTGGCACGAAGGTCGCCATAACAACGCGCGACCGTTTGCGTCCATGGCATGATTTCGACACCGGACAGAAACGCACCTATGAGCTTTCCGAGTGCTACCGGATGCCCTCGCCTAGCCAAGCCATAAAACAATTCTGCCTGGCTGATGACCGATAGAGCTATCTCTCCATCCAAGGCAGCCCTATCCAAATGATCTCTGACTGACTTGATGTCTCCCCGCATGACATGGCTAGTCATGTTGGTGTCGAGCATATAGCGGCTCATTCGGAAAAGTCGGCGAATGGATCAACTATGGGATCATTGGTCAGACGGTCCTCCGCGTCCATAAAGTCCGAAGGTATCTGGGTCTTATCTGCAAGGACGTAAAAATCTGCCCAAGAATGTCGTTTGGGTCGCAAAATAACCTCACCTGTTGCGTCATCACGGCGGATTTCAACCTCAGTACCTTCAAAGCGAAATTCTTTAGGTAGCCGAACGGCCTGACTTTGACCGGTCATGAACAGTTTGGCGACACCCATGGCAAACCTCCAAAATAGACGTTATCTGAAACTATGATGGAACGGTCCAATTTGCAATAAGTATATACTTGTAATATATATTAAACGCGGGTTTCTAGCGGTCAAATTCGCTCGAAAGTGTCATCTCGCCACCGCGGCCTAGCTGATCTATCGGCGCATTCTGGTAATTATGGGAAATAATACGCCCCAAGGTTTATACCAATTGTAATTCCACGCGCTTCCCGCAAGCTTTAGCGTAACGACGGATCGTCTCGAATGTTGGTGAGTGTTTGGGGTCGCGTAGCGAGCTTTCCAGCCGTGAAACCGCGCTCTTTGTCGTGCCCATGCGAACGGCGATTTCCTCTTGCGTCAAACCAGACTGCCGGCGGGCCTCTAATAGGGATCGTAGGGCTGCATATTCATCGGCCCCAGCTTCCCAAGCCTCTTTGAAGCCAGGCCGCTCCATCGCCTTTTCCAAGGCAGCCTGCCCGTCGTGCCGAACCGGGTGAAATCCTTGATCGCTCATGACAGTACCTCCTTCAATCGCTTACGAGCCAACTTGAGGTCCTTCTCAGGTGTAGCTTGGCTCTTTTTCACAATGCTGTGCAATATCACCAACTGGCGGCCGACCTGGGTACAGTAGAAAGCTCGGCCAATTCCTTCGGGACCCTTGCACCTCAACTCGAACAATCCCCCGCTCATCGCACGAGAATGGGGCATTCGAAGATCGAGACCATCTTCCTCTAGCCATTCAGCGAGCCTGAGGAAGTCGGCATAAATTCCAACGGGCCATTCCTCGATCTCACGCCTCACGCGTTCGTTATAATAGAGGATGGTCCACATGAAGCGGCTGTTATCATTTCTGCTAACTTGGGTCCAGCCCAAAGCGTAACCCTTGAGGACGACGACACCAAGGCTCTATCCCATCAAGAGGCCAATCCTTACTGAGATTTATATAATTCAGTCCATCCAGTTGGCGGGGTCCACACCCGGTCAACCCATCTGCGCGTTCTAAGAATTATAGGAAATTTATGTCGTAGTGCAGGACTCTACCGACTTACTGGACACCAGTTATTTTGCTGACCAACAGCCCGGGAGATGGATCCAATGACCAAGGGAGATCGCGACATCCAGCGCAGGGTCAAGGGTTCTGGTCTCATCTTCGTTCTTACGTCACTGCGATGAGACCAAAACCCTCTCGTCGAGACTGTAATCGCGCCCCTCAAAATCGGTATGAAACATCCCAATACATTCGGTTGATCAAGGTATCCCCGAGCGCGCGGACGCGGCCAGGAGGCAAGAGCGAGCCGGGCAGAGCGCTGTCTAATGTGCGACCTCGATATAGTGTCACGCCCAACTGCACATTGGGCGTGATCATGTGATTGACCTCGAAACGCTGCTGTTCAACGTTTGAAGGCCCTCGCCAATCGCTCTCACCGAGGGCCGAGAGGATTGCGTCCTGCTCGGAGCGAAACCAATGCCAGCTTACAAACCAGTCATCAGGCTGCTGACTGCGTCCAAGATCCACGCGAACTGATTTAGCTGTGTTACGAGACGACACCGCCCCGAGATTGCGCTGGAGTTCAAACGCTACGGTCAATGGCCACTTCGGCCAGGGCGTTGAAATCTTGTTTTCAACAATCAGGTTCGCATAGCGGAACTTGCTGGCATAGCTCGGCAGCCCGTCACGAAGGATGACTTCGTTAGTATTCCTGACTCCGACATCCGTGCCGTCCAAGAGGGCCCGCAAAAGCGGGTCCGGGCGCTCGATGTCGACTGCTGTCGCCGCAATTAGCGTCGACACACGAGAGCCCAGCTTGAACCGTCCCGTGAACTGCTCGCCTGTAAGCGTTGTGCGCCTGTCGCCGGATTGTTCGCCCAAAATCAGTTGAAAGCCCTGGAGACCGACATTAGTCAAGGGGCCCGCGTGGGGAAGATCGAACGAGAATTTTTCGGTCAAGCCCTCGGGATAGAAGTCGACGTCAAAGACCATGGAGGAGCGCACCCAGGTCTGGGGAAACTTGCCGGCGGTCAAGTCGAGCCAGCGCGCCGCCTGGGGGCGGTACTCGATATAGCCGCGATCCCAGGTGACGACCTTGCGGCTGAACTTGTTGCCAAGGTTTACGTAGACGGAGTTCGGATCGTTGATCTCGCCCGCGCTAAATCCCATCACGGCTTTGAAGTCGGGCGAGAGGTTTCCTTCGGCTCCGAACCGGAGCCGTAGCCGACCGCGCTTGCGATCGGGGCACCCAATGCAGCCGGGATAGTCCTGGTTGAGGGTTTCGTAACGAACCTTGGTATCGCCATAGAATTCGAACCGCGGCGCGGACGCCGGTGCGACCGCCGCGACCTCCTTCACCACGACTGGCTTAACCGCTACTGGCGCGGCGGTGGCAAGGGCCTGGGCATCGCCCTGCGCCGACTTATCCGCTGGTAGTCGTCTAGCGAGTTCGGCAAGCGCTGCACGTCGCTGATCGAGTTCAGCCTGCAGTTCCGAGATCCGCGCCTGCTCCTTGGCCAGGGCTGCAGCGATTTCACGCAGGTCCGTGGTTGGTTCCTGAGCCAAAGCGGTTGAGGCCGAAATGGCCCATGCGACAACCAATACGGATAGAACAATACGTCTCATCACAAGCCCTCCCAATTCGGCCCATTTATACTACACTACCAGAATGTTGGTATGATAGGTTTAGGGTGCGATTGGTCATTTTTTGATTGCCGATCAGGAAGCCGTGGCGGAACAGTGAACAGGCGAGGTCGCTTGACCCATCGCTGTAACTTCGGGGATTTTGATCGGATGAATGAGGACGAAGCGATCGACCGTCTCTCGGCGATCGCGCACCGAACGCGTTTGGCGGTATTTCGGCTGCTGGTGAAAGAGGGCGCTGAAGGGCTGCCCGCTGGAGAGATTGCGCGCCTACTCTCAATTCCGCCGACGACCATGTCAGCCCATCTCGGGATCCTGGCGCGCGCCGACCTTATTGAAGCCCGGCGCGAGAGCCGGTTGGTGTTCTATTCCTTGAAAGTAGATGGCATGCAGGACTTGCTAGAGTTCCTCGTTTCAGACTGCTGCTCGGGACATCCAGAATTGTGCCTGCCGAACAGTTCCGAGGGATTGAGAACGGCTGAGGGCGTCCGGCGGGGATAGGCGGAGACTAGGGATGCGTGGCCAAGTCCGGTTGGAATTTAAACTGCGCTCCTATTTTGTCTGGTCCAAGGAGTTCCTTGAAGCGAAGATGCGCACTGGGTATTCCGCCGCCGATTTCTCGCCCATCCGCCAAGTGAAGCTCGAACACTTCACCGTGGACCGGTTGATGCAGATTCTTGATAAGCTCAACCGGCATGTCCGCGTATTGGCATCGATCGGGCCGCGCGCGATGGGTGCGCCGACCCATCATCACACTGTCTGAAACCTCCTCTCGCGCAATCGGCAAGCCGCCATCACGAGCCTAGACCTGTGACGCACTCTGACGTGATGGTGTGGACGGATTGAGATTAACATGTGCGGTAGTTCGATCTGCGGCAAGATCTTGGGCGGTGCTGTTGGCACAGCAGAAGCCACGACTGATGCCAAGAACAAGGACGCAGCCTTGCGGAACCGGCCTCTCAATGGGTTGGTGGTTATGAAGGGTTTTTCTGGCGGACCAAATGAGTGGACCGGCGGCACGATCTACAATCCCAATGACGGCGGCACCTACAAGGCCAGCGTTAAGCTAGCCGCGCAGGACACACTCCAAGTCAAGGGTTGCGTTGCCGCCATGATTTGCCAGACCCAGACTTGGAAACGCCTGAAATAGGCCAGCTTGCACGCTTGTAGAGGCGCGCGAAGGCTATATTCAGACGATCGGTAATCGTCACGGCTAACAAGAATGAAGTTTATGGTGTCCCTCAAGTTTTAGACTATCAGTTACACCACGCGTCGGGACACGATCCGCTCCTTTCGGAGGAGCTCCCGCGGATCTTACCCGGGCCAAAGGAACTGATTGCCTTCGGAAACGACTATCCCTGAGGGTAGATCGTCGCGCCCGAGGTGACGTTTGACCGGCTCGGCGGGCTATGGGTGATCGACATGACGGCGACGAGATAGGTAGGGGGGGCACCGACTATAAGAAGTGGTTCAAATTCACGCCAATGCATACCAGGTTGATCGGCCGCCGCCATTGCGAGCGAGAAGACCTTTTTTTACCAAGGACGTGAAGGTTGCTTTGAGTGTGTTGGGGCTTGCGCCAGTTTCACGCACCATGTCGCGGGTGGTGACGCGGCCATTGTCGCGCACATAGTCCAAGATTTTGACAGCCAACTCTGGCAAGGCAGAGAGTGCAGCTTTCTCGCGCTCCACCTTCACGGCCAAGCGGCGTTTTTGTTGCTGCAAAGCGCGCATAAAAAACACGATCCAAGGGTGCCAATTGGGCGTCTCGGTACGGATGGTGCCTTGCGTCTGCCTTAAGGCCAGATAGTAGCCTTCTTTACTGTTTTCGATCACGGATTCTAGGGACGAATAGGGCACATAGGCATAGCCAGCCTGCAACAAGAGCAATGTGGTTAGGACACGGCTCAAGCGGCCATTGCCGTCCTGGAAGGGGTGGATTTCCAGGAAGGTGACGATAAAGACAGCGACGATCAAAAGGGGATGAAGGCGCTTAAGCTCGCGGGCGTCATTCAGCCATGTCACAAGCTCAGTCATCCGACGCGGCGTGTCGAACGGTGTGGCCGTTTCAAACACGATGCCGATCATCTTTCCTTCTGAATCAAAGGCTCCCACGTCATTGCGCAAGGTCTTGTATTCGCCGCGGTGTCTCTCGTCCTTATCGCTGTGGCGCAAAAGATCGCGGTGAAGCTGTTTGATATGGTTTTGCGTGATGGGAATGTCTTGCCACGCATGAAAAACCGTTTCCATCACTTCGGCGTAGCCACCAACCTCTTGCTCGTCGCGGCTGCTGAAGCGTTTGATGTCCAGGTTGGCAAGCAAACGCTCCACCTCACGGTCGGTTAGCTTGCTGCCTTCGATGCGGGTTGAAGAGCCAATGCTTTCGATGGTTGCCACATGGCGCAGCGCCTTAAGACGCTCAGGCGCAAGGGTTCCAAGGGCGCGCCAAGCGCCTTTGAACTCGTCAACCTCACTAATCAGAGCCAGCAGCTCTGAGGTGATATGAATGGTGTCCGTCTTGATCATGCCCGAATATATACCGGATTACACCAGATTATCCACCTGAATAATTACCTGATTATACCCGAATAGGATTTTCTATCTGTGGACCGTGGGGGTCTTTGGGTACTTGTAAGAGGCGTCCGCGCGGAGCCCCCAGGCTGCGCAGCGCGGCCGCCAGTCTCTGCGGGTAGGGTGCCAAGCGGCCCGGGCCTTCACTGCGAAAGCTCCTCTCAGTCGTTCAAAAACACGGCTTACAAGTCCTAGCCTAGCGGCATGGATATTCCACTGTGCAATCAAGGCAGACAGTTTGGCTGACGTCGAAAGCTCATATATTTTCAGATAGATACACCCTTAGTATATTTATGAGTAATTTTTTAAGGCACTCGAGGCGCGGGCGCTGGTCAGACATCGAAAAATGTTCTAAGAATACACCATGGGGATATCTGGAAACAAAAAGCTAAAGTTCCTGCTAAGCCAATGGGAGCCAAATAGCATAGCGACAACCAAGCACCTCAAGACGCTTGGGATAACGCCCCAGCACGCCCAAAAATATGTTGCAGGCGATTGGCTTGAACGCGTCGGGCAAGGCGCCTTTAAGCGCCCTAGTGAAGCGCTGGCCTGGTCCGGTGCCCTTTATGGCCTGCAAAAGCAGCTTGGCTTGCAAGTCCACGTGGGTGGTGCCACAGCTTTAGAGGCCCACGGCTTCAATCACTTTGTCCGGATGGGCAAGGCCACAGCCTATCTCTATTCGAGCCCTAGCGTTTCACTGCCCGCATGGTTCACCACCCATGACCTGCGCGACACGGTTGTTCATGTCCAGACCAAACTGCTGCCGGCGGACCTTGGCCTAACGATAGTACCGATAGAGGGTTTTGCCCTGAACTCATCAACGCCAGAGCGGGCGATATTAGAGCTTTTATATCTGGCACCCCAACGTTTTGACTTGGTCGAAGCCTTTCAGATCCTCGAAGGCTTGCGCACGCTCCGCCCAAAGTTAATGCAGTCTCTTTTGGAGGCTTGCACCTCCATCAAGGTTATTCGCCTGTTCTTCTACATGGCCGAACGCGCCCAATTGCCGGTCATGTCTCATCTGGACCCAAGCCGAGTGAGCCTTGGCTCCGGCGACCGCACATTGGCCAACGGCGGAACCTATGTTGGAAGATATAAGCTGATCCTGCCCAAGGCGCTTGTCTCGGATGTAGAACTGTACGGACTTACGGGACATCATTCATGCTGCTGACTAACAGCCGGGAGGATGGATCCAATGACTCCCTAAGCTTATCCCGAACCTATTAGGCTGCTATCGCAAGACGCAAGCCGAGCGCCTTCATCACCCGCAGGAGTGTCTCAAGCGTTGGGTTTCCTTTGTCGCTGAACGCGCGGTACAGGGCTTCTCGGCTGATGCCGGTCTCGCGAGCCAGCGCCGACATTCCATGAGACCGTGCGATGGTCTTGAGGGCTTGAAGCATCTCTTCGGGGCTACCGTCTTCAAGAAAAGCGTCGAGATATGCAGCGATGGCAGCCGGGGTATTCAGCACTTCGGCCGCGTCCCAAACCTTGGTTTCAATAGCCATTATCCGATCTCCTGAACCTGAGAGATCTGCTGCATCCCCAAGACCATGGCCCCGCCATATTTGCGAACCCGGTTAGGCCCCTTGGCCAGCTCGTCGATCCGGCCAAGGGAGGGGAACTCATCAAGCACCACCCAGGTCGGATGGAGCCCCACCCCTTCGGCCTTGCGAGACAGGAGCGCATTGACCACGATCTCAGACCAAAAGCCCAACAGTGGTCGCAAGGTGTCGGCATGGGTCTCTGGCGCTGAGAGAAACAGGATGCCCGGCGAGCGGCGTTCCTGATTGATCCAGCGCCGGATCGAAAAGGCCTCCCCCTCCCCTAAGAGATAGATCAGCGGCGTCACGCCCTCGACGAGAACCGATTTAATCGAGGCCACGCGCGGTCCGCCGCTGCGCTCAAGATGCTCATGGGCAGGTGTTCCTTCCAAAAGCGTGAGCAACCGGTCGGTTGGTCCAAACAGATGGTTCAAGGCTGTCTCTAAGGTCACGATCCGGTCGCGCTGCTTGAGCATGAAGCAGGTCCAGGTGAAGACCGATCTGGCCACATTGGTCCAATAGGGATCGCCTCCCCTTGGCTCCTTAAAGAGGCCATGGGCCAGACGGTCCCACTCCACATGATCGGTCGCATCATAAAAGGGCGACCAAGACACTGATCGCTCATCGAAGGGATTGAGGATCATGTCCGTGTCTGGGTTAAAGTGCTGGGCGGTGTATTCCAGCTCTGGGTCATAGATCACGGCCCGGTCGCCGCGCTCGCGGATCGAGGCGATCAGCTTATGGATCGCCACCGACTTGCCTGAGCCTGGGCTGCCGGTGATCAAGGTATGTTCAAACTCCCCATCAAACGGATAGGGCACCCCGACCAGTTTTGCGGGCAGATGTTCGGGCCTGCCCTTGGCCTTGGCTTCCTGGCGATTGAACAGATCAATCTGCGCGATAAGGGCCTTGGCCGACACGATCAGCTGACCGCGCGTCTGCGTGGTCTCGATCTTCTCGCGGCCCATCTGGGTGTACCAGAAGACCATAAGGGACAAGATCAGGCCATCGCCGATAAGCCATAAGATCCCGCCAAGGATCATGAGACGCCTATAGCCATGGGCCAGAGGCTCCACCCAACTCAGGTGCGGCACCAGCGTTACCGGATAGCTCAGAGGCCTTAGCCCCGGCGTTGGCACATTAAGATGTTGCGGGAACGGCGGACCCATCCAATGGAGCAGGTCAGCCATAAGGGCCAAGGCCCCGAAGGTCTGCATGTC
>Ga0214921_10002378_pt1 | contig 30718 bp, 44 predicted proteins | sample LL1505_MetaG_FD_177992 | JGI IMG/M metagenome (GOLD analysis project Ga0214921, IMG submission 177992) | Freshwater microbial communities from Lake Lanier, Atlanta, Georgia, United States - LL-1505 | ecosystem: Environmental > Aquatic > Freshwater > Lake | place: USA: Georgia | collected...
TGCGTATCTCTGCGCCGCTTCTAGTTGCAATTTCGATTGCACGTTTGAGGCCATCATTAAACTCCAGATTCTCTATGAGGCAAACTATATTTGCGGCGTTGCCTCCTCTGCCACAGGTAAAACAGAAGTACAGATTGTCATAGGTGTTAATGGATGCAGACCTATGACTGTCATTGTGTAGTACACAACGCACCGATGCGTTACCTTCTCTTACTTCACCGCCAAAGAAGGCAATGATGGGTGTTATGGGGATTGCGTTTGCATCAACGGAACCTTTGTATTTGCGTGTTTTACCCAGCCTGGACCAGTCTTGTGCTGACATACACACCCCTTAACATTGCACTTCTCGTGCCAGTTTGCAGCACGCTTGAGATGACCTAGAGAGTTCTCCTCTCCAGCTTTACCGCAGTTGTCGCAGATCACGCTTGGTCCAGTTCAAACTCTTCGTCACCCTCAATTAAAAAAGGAGTGTGAGTTATGCCCCAAATTACTAAGTTGCGATTATTTAGTCTGTGACCAAGGCGTTGTGCTGTAATCCCAATAAATCTTTCAGCTCTAAATCTCAACATCTTCTACCTCTTCCGCAAGGATTGCTTCAGCAATCGCTTCATCGGCTGCTGTTGCAGGCTCTGTATCTTCTACAAAGATTTCGCTAGTGGTGATTACACCTTCTGGTACTGCCATTATTGTTTCTCCTTTAGCCATTGTGTTAAGTCTTGGACCACCCAAGCCTTCTCTATGCCAGCGTTGCGACGCTTAACTACAACATAATGCAGTGGCACTTCTCCGATACCACGAGCCTTAGCGTAGTTAAGCGCCTCAACTTCTGCTTGCCTCCAGAACTCCGGTAGGTCTAGCCTTGCGGTGTTCTTGAGTTCTAGTATGTAGGTGCTTCCCGAGACAACACATACTAAATCACCTTCGTCGTCCTTGCCTGCCAAGCGTAAGCGTTCAGCTAGCACACCAAGACTACGAAACCATTTCATTACATCTATCTCAAAGGCTGCACCCTTGGCCTTATTGTACTTCGGGTTGCTCATCTACGAGCACAACCTTATTAGTTTTGTAAACCATCTGACCTTCTTCATCCTTGACTATCTCAACCACACCGGATTGAATCAAAGCATTGAAGAAGTTAGCAAGATCAACCTTAAGGATAGCTACTTCTCTATCTAAATCACTCATTGTTCTATCTCATTTCCATACTCATCTACGATGTAGTCACCAGTATAACCTGCTCGTGCATCCCTTGCCAGCATTGCGCCAAAGGCGTTTCTATCTGATATCTGACAAGCACCATAGTTCACATTCAGGGATGTAAAGTCAGAGGCATCTGCCGTGTGTGGCCCAAACCTATTCTTTACTGCTGCAATGTTTAACTCTGCGTTCAACGGATCATAACCAAGGGTCAGTATCAGGGCCGGTAGTTGGCTCACCTTGCCGTGAATAGAACGACGGGCAGGTGGCTTAGTAGGACTGCCATACTCTGACTGTTCAGAGACGTGGTGCAGGACTAATACACAGGCTTCTGTCTTACGTGCCATATCGTGCAGTTCCATCATAATCGCACGTAAGCCTGCCCATTCATTATCAGTCTCTGCTGCCACGTTCATCAAGTTATCTATGATGATTAACTCTGGAGCAATTCCGTATAGCTCCACATACGCTCTGATTTCTAACTCGATATCATCGAGTGACGGACTAGAATCAAAGACCCACTTAATATGACCTAACTTACTAAGGTGGTGGTTGTAGTGATTATTGTCGGCAGATAAGTTCTGTTCAACGTTGACCTGATTGTGACCTGATAAGTGTGCTGCACTACGCATCATCACTGTAGTCGTATCAGTATCTGCTGAAAAGAATAACGCTGGCACACCAGCCTTAATTGCGTAGATAAGTGCAAACATAGACTTACCAGCGTTAGGTGCTGCAGCTACCATACAGACTTGTCCTCGCCGGAACTTGATCTGCTTGGCTGCTAAGCCAGTCCATACATCAGGTAAAGGCGTTGCCCTAGTGAGCACAGTTCCCCAGGCTCTATCTAGACTAAGCAACGTCTTCCTCCCTTAGTTTAATATTACGTTGTGCTCTGATAGAAGAACGTTCTCTTGGGGCTAACCCACCCCATATCCCGTGAACTTCTTTTTTTATGCCCCACTCTGCGCACTCAATTTTATGTGGACATAATCCACAAATAGATTTTGCGATGTGTGTATCTTCTGTGTAAGCAGATTTGTCTGATCTTTCTGAAAACCAAAAGTCACCGCCTACTGTTGCACAGCTTGGGCTCTCATAGAACCTCGGCTCGCGCATCGAGTCATCGAATCCAGATTGTGTCGCACTTCTCTGACTTCGGTAACTCCTTCGGACCGGCACACATAAAGCCCTGCCAAGGTCCCTTCTCACCCACACCTGAACGGAAGTTCATCTGTCCGTGACGGCACATCTTCACTGATGGGTCTGATGATGCTGCTACTGGTGTTGCAGTGAACTGCGCTTGGATGTTCTGTACTGCTGCTGCAGTTGACCCACCTGATAGTTCTACTGCTGTTGACTTAATCATTGTTGCAACCATTGCTAGGTCTGTAAGACCTGTCTCTAGTTCCTTAACATCTGCAGCATATAAATTGATAAGAGTTCCATCGCTTAACTTGTAATTGATTTGGAACTTTGTGTTCTCGTTTGCAGCCATTTACTTTCCTCCACTGTGTCTGATGTTGATTCTTACAGATTCATTACCTACCAATTTAGGAACAAACCCCAGAAGTTTCTCTACCTCTTTTGCATCAACTGTCTCACGACCTTTGATTGTTGTCCAACTGATTTCAACACCACTTTTAGTGATGCCTGTTGATCCTTCAAGTGAAGCCTTCAAAGAATCTTTCTCTTTCTCCAGCTCTTTTATCTTGCTATCTAACTGTATGTAATGCAGTGCGTGCTTGTCAACTTCTTCGTCCTCAATAACTACTTCACTCAGGACGATACTTTCTTTTTTTAAGCCAGTACAACCCATCTCACCGGATGCGTCATAGTACTGGCAGTAATCCTTACAGAAGGATTCATCCTTCTCCGGCTCTGGCAGTGTTGTAGATGCCTTGACTGCCGCTAGCCAAGTAAATGCTTCCAGTGCAACAGCCTCATCGTAAGGTTCTGTGTGTACCTTGACGTCCTTCTCGTTACCATCACGTGCTATTGCTACAAGGTTGACTGTCTTTACATCGTAGCCTTTCTTAGATAGAAGAAAACCATAGAGCTGCACCTGCCAGCGCTGCTGCTTTGATGGAAAGTAACCAAGGTTCTTTACCTTAGATGTTTTCCAGTCAATGACTGCGCCAGTACTTGGTACATATAAGTCAACGTGTGCTTTCATACCACCAAAGGAAACCTCGGTTTCTACCAAGTATTCTTTACCTGCAGGATCTAGTGCGCTAATAGCCTCTTCGATAGCTGTGTGTATAGCAGTACCCATAATGGCAGCCAACTTAGATTGGTTCTCATTAGTATGTGGCTGTGCGTTTAGTCTGTACCAGACCTTACGACGACAACCACCTATCTCTGATGGACCAACCTCTGTCTGTGTGCTTCTATCACGAGTAGCATCTTTGGCGTGCAGTACGTGAAGCAGTAATTCCTTTGGGTCTTCTATCGCCACTTGCGGTCATCTCTCCATTGCAGCCAGGTGTCAAAACCATATGCTGAAACAAAACCTAGTAGCAAACTAAATGCTCCTACTAAAATCAACTCTGTCATTTGTATACCCTTTCCTGTGCTATTACTTGAATTGGTGGGGATGTATTGATATCTAAGACGGATGCTATCTGCACTGCCTTCTCAGCTACCACACTTGCTGTTAGTAATTTATTATAGAACTTAGGTTCTAAAGAATACAAGTACCCAAGGGCATAATTCCCACCGGAGCCTGCCGCGAATAGCCCACGCTCACTGCCATTGAAGGATAGATCCCCGCCGATAGAAAAGATATGAGCATCGAAAGATATTAAGAAGCTGAAGTTCATCTCCTTGTTATCAATCTCGTAGTTGCCCTCCTTGAAGGATGCCGAGATACTCGGTATCACCTTGCTACCCATAAAGGTAGTTGGGTCTTCGCCACGATACAAGGGTGGCTTCCACGCATAGGCGAGAATATCACCTGGTCGTGAGTCACCAGTAAGGCCAAGTAGGTACTTACCCACCGAAATTATCTTGGGAGTTTCTACCGAGATAATGCGTTGGTCACCATCTGTAATCTGTGAGTCTGCCGCAAAGACAACGAAGTCTTTGCCCTGAATCCCTATTAACGTGGTTATGGCTTCATCTCCCATTTAGATAGATACTCAACTGATTTTAATAATATACCTATATTTTCCTTGGCATATCCAATAACAAAATTGCAGTTGTGACATAATAATCCTCTAACTTGACCAGTATTATGATTATGATCTACGTAAAAATACGCTCCGTTACCACCTGGTTTATCTACTTCACATATAGCACATTTATGTTCTTGCCCTTGTATTTTTTCATTATATTCTTCCAAGGTAATACCATAATTATATTTAAGGTGTTGACGTTTCTTAAGATCAGGATTTTGTTTATACCTTTTGCGTTGATATTCATTATGTTTCTGCCGAACTTCAACGCGTTGATAATATTCTCTATTAAGTTTAATACCGCAGCTTTTACATTCTTGGCGTAATCCATCTTTATATCTTTTATTTACATAAAAGTTTTCAACGAGAAGTTCTTGGGTACACACCTTGCACGTCTTAGTCATACTCGTCATCATATCACGGCGTGTCGTAAGACACATTACTAAGGTGGGTATGTGTATACTACGAGCCGTGAGGCGAGTTAAACAGACAGAGCGCCCTTTGAGGGCGCAGCAGACAGGCGGTACAGTACTGACCGTCCAGCTCCGTCTACCAACCCTGCCAAGAATGCGCCACAGAAACCCTATGAGAGGGTTACCACAGGTCACAGGAACCGATTTGCGGGGCTTAGGACCCATCCACGTATGTCCTTGTGGGTCACAGGTATTCAACGTCGCAGCGTCCTTTGAGGACTACGAGCTAGTTTGGTATGCACTAGATGCTACCTGTTTCTCTTGTGGAAATTTAGTAGTGGTTCCTTGTCCCCCAGATCGTGATGAAGCACAGCCTTTCGGAGATTGACGAGCAGGCCAGGACTGGTATCTGTTCAGTCTGTGGCCCTACTAAAATCAAGATGAGGAACTCTAAACGGGTTAGCCTCAAGGGTAAATACAAGTGCAAGGCAGTCTATCAAAAAGCCTACGACAAACTTATCTCTCCATACGCAGTCCACAAGAAGGACTACTGCCAGCAATGCGGGTTCAACCCAGTACATACCAGCCAGCTTGATGTGGACCACATAGACGGTGACAGGTGGAACAATGACCTATCCAACCTACAGACCCTCTGTGCTAACTGCCACCGCTTGAAGACCCATCTAAACGGTGACGCAAACTCTGGCATATTTTAGGCACAAAAAAAGGGGGCGGCCCCGAAGGACCGCCCACCTGTTTGCCTCGCGCTTATGGGTTACTTAGACCCACGACCAAACTCTGTAGCGTTTGTGTCAATCGCCTTAAGCAATGGACCTGCGATAGCAGCAATTCCTGCTGATGCTAGAGCCTTTGGATCTGTGACTCCTGCAAGATAGAGTGCAATTACAGATGCAATCGCAGCGCGAAGATACGTACAAGCAATAGCTTCTAATTTCTTCTTGTTCATTTGTTCTCCTTTTTCTTAGGTAAAGGTTTAGGAAGGTTAGCCTTTACCTTATTGATTACCTTTGGTCTACCTAGCCAGGTAAACCAAGGTGAGGTGTCATCACCACATCCTTCTTTGATAGAGATATGGAGATGCTTGTTGTGCTGGTTGGGACCTGTGTACTTCTTGTCGCCCTTTTCCTTAGACCAGATATGGCCCTTAAAAATTAAATACTTAACGCGGCTATCGTCCTGCAACTTAATATATAAATCAGCGCAGTCAATTCCATTAACAGGATCGTGAGTAAGATCTACTGCAAAGCCTGAGTTATGGTCAGAGTTCGGGTTCTGATGGACGTGGGCTGCCGATGGCAGTAGGCCATCACTTGCCTTCTTGCGCTTAGGAAAGTGCGCTGTTGCTTGGCGCAGTACTGCAATAGCTGCAGGTGTTGCTCTCTTTGCTAGGGCAATCATTGTCTCTCCGCTATCAGTTTGTATAGGTCGTCAATACGGTCCTCAAGTCTTTTAACGGAGTCCTTGATTGAGCTGCCCCCGTTCGGTTTAAGTTCATTGAGGTAGTGCTTGACCATCCATTTCACGGCGCCGACAAAGCCACCAAAGATTGTCATTACTGCAACTGCTATTGTTGCATAGTCTTTCAGTTCCATTAGACCGTCCTAATTGTTACGAGTAATGTGCCGCCAAACCCAGTAAACCTTTTGTCTTCTGGAGTCTTATTCATAAAGTCCATCTCTTCGATGATACCAAGGTATGACTCGCCTGTTCTTAAATCCTGAACGCGGATAGTATCGCCAGCATTTTCAACTGCTTCTAGTTGTGACATACGTTCGTATGCGGATCCTTCATAGCCAATCTCATTACCAAACTTGTCGCTCTCGTGGTCATAGCAGAAGACCGGATACTGAATCAGGCGCTGACGTGGTACTGCAGGCAAGGACTTCAACTGGTAGCCAGTAAAGAGTGGCCCCTTGGTGACATCAGATGTTGAACGGCTCAAGGTAAATCTAAAGCCTAGATATTCCTGCGCTGTCGTTGGATAGCTCACGTTAATCTCAGGCACAGTCTCACCTTGTGAGAAGGTACCGATACGGTACTCGGTATCTACTGAGTCAATAGAATCAATGTTGATGCCACCATTGGTAGTATCAATACGAGCTTGCATCAGTTTGTAAATCTTAGTCTCAAGTGTGTTGTAACGGATGTAACCGGTACGCAGGTAGCCAGATGCTACTAGGCTGGTAGTAGATTCAGCCCATACGTTATTACCATTAGTAAATGCTGCTCTGTCTGAGTTACCAAAGAAGGCTACCTGTGATGCGGTAGTGGTAGTGCCTGCAGCAATTAGGTCCCACGCCCAAGGGAAGAACAGGCTATTTCCTATAACAGTAGTAGACAGGTCAACACGGACTAGCCCTGCTTCTCCATCTACCTTAGTTGCAATATAGGCATAGCTATCTCTGAAAGCAATAGAGTTACAGGCGGCATCTCTAAAGAGAAGCGGCCCATACTGGATATTGCCAGTGGTATCTGAGATACCTACTCTAAATCCTAGGCTTGTAGCAAGGACTGCGTAGGTTCCAAGGTATACATCAAAGTCATTGATGCGCTCACCATTAGGCATATCAATAATGACAGTAGGTGTTTCTAGCGTTGGGAAGCCTAAAGAGTTTGGAGTTGTAGGGTCTAAGATAATCTTAAAGACAGATGATGAAGTTCCATTTGGATCATAGCCTGAGATATAGATAGCCTGCGGTCCTTCTGCAATGCTTGACCATACCCACGATGCGTTAGGATGGGTATACAAGGCAGTAGGTAGTGCGGTTGATGCACTAGCATTTGGATTTAATTCATAGATAGTAGGACCGATAGCAGCGATAAGGCGCTGCTTGACATAGCGGATAGTGGCACGAGTAGTACTAGCCGCTAGGTAAATCTCGGTATCACTTGTTGACCCAGAGATGTTACCTCGGTGGACTGTTGACCCGTTGACAAAGAAGTACTGTGTTCCGTTAGTGGTAAGGCTGTAGATAGTAGATGCTGTACCAGTTTGTGTATAGGTAGTTGCAGTACCAGCACTGGTAATCTTCTTAAGGGCTGTTCCATCTGTTACCAAGATGCAGTCATTGGTGCCATCGTTGACACCAATTAACTGAGCAGCGGCAGCGCCGGAATAGAAGCTGGCTGTGTCATTAAGCAGGGTAGCCTGGCCTCTAGTCCAGACATCTATACCTTTAGATTCTGTATACTGAAAGCGCAGTGACTCTTCTTGGATAGGCTCAAAATACTTAATCCCCGCCCCAAAGTGGAACGAGGATTGACTTCTAACCCACCAACCGGTGAGCGTCTGCTCACCAGGCTCACGCGTCTGGTCAATCTGTTGCTTACGATACTGGGCAGTTACACGACGATAAGGTTGCTCATCGGATGCTGCAAGAAAGAAGGGCAGCGCTGAGAATGCTACATCATAAGCAGGTCCGGTAGGAGTGTAGGTAGTAGATCCCGCAGGGTTAGAAAGGACATAGGGAATTCCCTCGGTTATGTCGTCCCCAAATGGTGGCATTACTTCTCCTTATATTGTTTACGGAATTGCTTATCGCATTCAAGGCACATTCCCTTGATGACAGCGTATTTAGTACAGTCTACAATCGCACACTTGTACAAGATGGCTACTTGCTAAGCGCTGATATCTCTTCTGCTGTTAGGCCAAGGGCAGATAGCTTGGCCTGTGCTGATGCCTTAGCATCCGCTGCTGCCTGTGCTGCTGCATCTTCTTCTGCGCGACGTGCCTCTGCTGCTGCAGCATCTGCTTCCATCTGTGCTACTTCAGCGTCGGTAAGTTCGATGATGCTTTCGATTCCTGTTGAGCAGTCAATCTCAATGCGGGTAGGACGGGTCATATTGTTTCTCCTTAGATAGATTGGTTAAGAGGACTTTACTCCATATAGGTAGGCGGTTGAGTATTGGACGAAATTACTGGAAGTTGGAGCAATAGTGACTGTAGAAATTGCACTATTACTAGAAAAAAGTCCAGCCGTTAAATATGATTGTGCTGCTGTAGCATTGTTTTCGTTAACTACGTCGTGAGATATTGCTTTATATCTAGATGTGGAAGCATAATTAGGTATGTAATATTCACCATTTGAAAATGTATTTGCTGTATCGCCACTTTGAGTTGCAAGTGAATAAATAGTACTAACAGCACTCGCACCTCCTGCTGCGCTTCCTGTTCCATAAATATACACAGAAGAGACGTTGGCAGAACTACCATTAAATGTTAAAGTAGTATCTATACTCGTATTATCTTTTCTCACACTAAATTTTACACATAAGTCTGTAAAAGTGGCAGGTATGCTAGTAAAAGAAATACTTGCAACCGAACCAGTAGCAGTGTAAGAAGAAATAAGTTCAAATGTATTAGCCATTATGCCGCCGCAATTCCGTATAGAGTAAAGGTTGATCCAACTGCAAAACTTCCACTTGAAGTTGATAATGTAATTGCATTTATGGCAGAAGCACTTCTCCATAACCCAACACGAGCATATACTCTTGAATATCTGTTATCATTACTGCGTATCAATACAGTTTTGTAAGTTGTTGCATTTGAATAATTCATAATATTAGCAATAGACATATTATTGCCCAGCGTAGTACTAGAATCTCTCAGTGTAATTTGATTAACACTTGATTCTTGTTGACTGTTTGCACCTGAACCACCTGTCCAAATTTCCGTTCCACTATAGTTGGTAGTAGCATCACTGTTAAATCGCATATAAACTTCACCAGAAGATGTTGTTTGTACAACAACAACAATATCCGTATAACTTGATGAAATAGAACTGAATGTATAAGTGCTTGCAGTGCTGCCTAGTGTAGTAGTTGCTATTGGAGAATACGTGCTGCCCGCAGCCATCAGATGCCTACCTTTACTGTTCTATTCATACAGGTAGCACAACCTCTGCGCTTACCATTTGCATATACGTATATATTGTTTTCCAATTTATGTCCGTTCTTGCAGTGAGTTCTAAACTTTAATACCCGAACTGTTTTTGCATTATTCTCTGGTGCTGTAACTAGTTGTAAGTGTTCAGGGTTTACGCACCTGCGGTGTTCACAAGCATTGCCACCGTCACAGATATTAGGATCGTGGCATAGGTGGTCAATAACCATTCCTTCTGGAATGTTACCGTTGTAGTGCATCCAAGATAGGCGGTGGATAGGAGTTGTCTTAGAGACAGGCCAACCAAACTTAGTAATGGAATAACCTTTATCGTTTGGTTTTGATGGGTGATGCCAACAACCATTAGGCTGCTTAACAAAACGGTCAACAATTCTTTCAAGCTGAGTTGATCCGGCTGCCATTACGCTACCGCCTTTCTAAAGTTAGTTGTCATTCTATTTTATCCCGTATAGTGCGAATTTTGATGCAGTTGACCAATTCAAATAAGCATCAGGCAAAGTTATTGAAGTGATTGCTGACGTGCTTTGCCACGAACCAGAGGTAAAATTAACCTGTCCACTGCCATTTGCATCATATCCTTCTAAAGTTCTAAAAGTTTTATATTTATTAGTATTTTGATAATCCAAAATATCAATGATAATTGCACCGACTGTATTTGAAACATTGGTGGTTGGGTAATCTCCGGCAAACATATTATCTCTGGATCCGCTGCCAGATGCAGTCACACTGCTACCATTTGCGCGGATTGTGTGCATTGAATAATTATTACCTGAATCTCCGTTGCATCGAATTGGATACATATAAGAAGTTGACGCACCTGTGTAAGTGGATTGTACTACCATTCTTATTTGTAAATGCTTATATGTTGATGGAATAGAACTAAAAGTAATAGTGCTACTTGAGCCTGTTCCATTAAAAGTAGCAATAGACTCGTAAGAGTTAGTATTTGCTTTGCTGCCGCTGATTGAACTAGCCATAATTCCTAGCATTGGAGTCATTAGGCAAGGTCCCCAATCACGGTAAATGTATTTGCAGCAGTGCAGACAACTGTGGCTGCAGAGAACTGCGCCCGTAGTTTAGGAGCTGCAGATGTTGCACCGGTTGAGGTAATAGTAACTCCAGCACCTGCTGCAAAGGTTACTTGACCTGCGCCAATTTGCTGCAAGTTAATAACATCTCCTGCGGTAAATATGCTAGGTGGAACTGTTAAGGTAATAGCTGCTGCATTAGAACAGGTTACTAATTTGTAAGAAGCATCTGCAGCGACTAAAGTGTAAGTAGTTCCAGTTTGTGCATTAAGAGTAAGTCTCTGTGTTGGAGTTGTAATAGTCGGGCTAGTCAAAGTCTTGTTAGTCAGCGTATCGGTAGTTGCCTTACCTACCAAGGTATCGGTTGCAGCAGGTAGCGTCAGCGTTGTAGTGCCAGCGATTGCAGTTGCCTGCACTGTGGTAGTTCCAGAGGTTGATCCGCTAAAGCCAAAGGATGCTACCGGTGAGGCGTTGTTACGGAAGAAGATTAAGTCAGATGATGTCAGTACGTGCTTAACGGATGCACCGGCAGTATGTGATAGACCAGATACTCCAGCAGTTCCTGTACCAGCTTGACCACGACTGATGGTTAGTGTGTCACCAGATACCTGCGTGACGAATACAATTTCTTCGTTGACTGTATCTGCGTCCAGTGCAACAGTGAAGATATCTACGTTGCCACCAGCTAAGGTGATACCACCCATTAGTGTAGTAGCAGTACCGGTTGCCACTGTTATAGTAGTAGCAGTTGTATTGACGCTACTAGCAAGCGTTGTCTCAACGCTAATAGAAGAATACTGTCTAGTCATTTATCTGCCTTACTTTGTGTAGTGGATACGGATTGGGTATTTGTCTTGGAGCTTGAGTGCTTCTTCATTAAGTCTCTGTTGATACAGAGCAAAGATGTAACGAGATGATGCAACGCCTGCTGTGCTTGGAATCTTGGTATCGTTTAAGTCTGCCTCTGCAGAACTTAGGTTGATACGACCAGCATCCACATAGGAGAGCAACTTGTAGCAAGCGCCAAGGATTACTACTTCAACTGCTGAAGCAGGTAGCCCTGTTACGTCAGCAAAGTCATCTGTATTGTTATCCAACGTGTTAGGAGTAGTTGTGTAGTACACCTGTACTGTTCTACCAGGCTGGATATTCTCGTAGATGTTTACTGTGTTTGTTGTATTAAATGCTGAAATGTTTGCCATTGGGTCTGCACGCCAACGGTTGATAGGTAGCCATTCAAGGCTTGATCCTGTTGTTTGCCAAGACATATAGAGGATTGACTCTAGGTCATCTGGTAGTGCATAGGTTGTCTGGCTTGCGTTAAAAGTAAAGGTAGTTGAGGCTACAGCCCAGAGTTTAGGAAAGAGGCTATTGATTACATCATTGATAGCCTTCTTAATCATTACTCGTGGAAAGGTTGGAGTAAGAGTTATCTGTGCATACTGTGCGTGTGGTGAGGCTGGTGTGTTCTGATAGCCACGACCAAAGCCTGGAGCTGCATTAAGTGTGCTGCTTGCTTGAGCAAAGTTGTCAATCCAGATAAGTTCATCATCAATTTCAATGATACCTTTAGCCAGGTTAGAACTTGAACCAATTACCATAGCGGTAGCAGTAGATGATATAGCAGCATTGAGATAAGTGATTCTATCTTGGCGCAGGGTGTAGCCTGCTAAAGATGAGCGAACCTCATCTACCATATCGCTAAATGTAGGCATTATTTCCTTTCATACCAGCCATCTCCCCATAGAGTTAGCAGTCTTGCAAAGTATTGTTCGTATTGTGGTGCAATAGCATCTAGTGAATACAACGCTACGGCTCTCTTATGTATTGCAACTGGGTCCAGATTCTTTACCCACTCTGTTGCTACCGCAAACTCCATTGCATTTCTGCACCGGTATCCGGTAACACCTTGTGGGTTAGTCTCTGTAAAGGCTCCCCAGTCTGTAGTAATCGTTGGAGTACCACAGGCTTGTGCTTCGATAACTACGTTACCAAAAGGTTCTATGTATAGCGTTGGTGCAAATAGGGCAATAGCACCACCCATTAACTTTGCACGTTCTTCTGGACCTACTGGTCCAACCCATTCACCATATTCAATCTTTGGGTTATTGCCAGGTCCTGCCATAATTAGCTTTAGCCCTAGTTCTTTACAAACGTGTTGTGCAATGATGATGCCCTTGCGGTCTACCATACGACCTACGTAGAGGTAGTAATCTTCTTTCTTCTCCTGTAATGGGAACATCTCTGGTTCTAAGTAACCAGGTATTACCGCATCGTAGAAGTTGCCATCTACTAGAGTCGGATCTTTATACATCGCATAGATGCTGTGCATCCAGGCGTAAGACTCAAAGACTCTGTACTTACTAAATACTCCGCCGTAGCCCACACCAAACTCTACGCTCATATACTCTGGGTAAGCATCTGCGATAGGCTTTTGTGAAGCACCACCGATAAGACAGATAAAGTCTTTATGCTGTAGGCGCTTACCTAGTTCTTTGATTGCAGTATTGTTAAATATCTGCCAGTGCGGTAAAGTATTATCAAATGCAGCTTCGGTGTAGTGCTTACCGTCTAGCGCTTCGTCTTGCTGCTCTTTAGTAATACAGGTGATTAACTCATCAACCGGTGCTTCATTATCTTCACCGGCATAAAGGTAGACCGTATGGCCTAGACTTTTCATCATTATGCAAAAGCGTCTGACCTTTTCAGTATAGGCGCAGTTGACATAATCTTTAGTTGTCTGCGTGTGAGGCAGGCTTATTACGTGGAATCTCATACCACAAGTCTACGCTAAATCTCCAAAAACAATCCAAGAGTTGGCGGCGAGTTTCTTACAAGTTGCACCAGAGTTGACTACTCTGAGCTTCGGGGTAGCACTGGTGGCTCCCGTTGAAATAACAGTCGTAGTTCCAGGGGTTACCGCACCAATGGTTGGCTGGCCTGCGCCTGTAATCCAGAAGACGTTAATCTCTGTGCCTACCGCAAAGTTAAAGGTAGCATCTGTAGGAATATTAAACTGCTGAGTAGCAGCATTATTCATTGAGAATAACTGGCCTTCATCACCGGATGCAAAGGTATATGCAGCAGTCTTGGCTGTATAAGTTGATGAAATCTTAGGGCTAGATATTACTGGTGTTGCGATAGTTGGGCTAGTACCAAAGACCAATGATCCCGTACCAGTCTCATCAGTTACTGCAGATATAAGGTTTGCAGATGATGGAGTAGCAAGGAATGTAGCAACGCCAGTACCTAGACCAGAGATACCGGTAGATACAGGAAGTCCAGTTGCGTTAGTTAATACACCAGACGCTGGAGTTCCTAAAGCGGGTGTTACCAAAGCAGGGCTAGTTGCAAAGACCAAAGCACCAGTGCCTGTCTCATCGGAGATAACACCTGCTAATTGAGCAGAAGTAGTAGCAGCAAATTGTGATAATGGACTAGCAGTTAGACCAACACCTGTAGTTGGGTGGACGTGATCATCCTTAGATGCTGTAGTTCCTACACCTGCTGCTGCTGTACCTAACGCTTGCGGAGTAGCTGCTGAAAGGCTTGGTTGTGGTCCTGTTGCACCAGTAGGACCAGTTGCACCAGTAGCACCTGCTGGACCTGTGGCACCAGTTGGGCCAGCAACGGTACTTGCAGCACCAGTTGCACCTGTTGGTCCTGTAGGACCAGTTGCACCAGTTGGTCCAACTAGGTTGACACCAGTAGGCCATACACCTGCTGCCTTTGGTCCAAAAATTTTATTAGTTGCTGTGTTGATATAGAAATCGCCATTGACGCCTTGTGTTGTTGGGTCTACTGCACCATTAAGAACGGTATAGCCAGCAGTACCAGTAACACCAGTTGCGCCAGTGACACCAGTAGGACCTGTAGGTCCTGTGGCCCCTGCAGGGCCTGTAGGACCCGTAGGACCAGCAACTGTGCTAGCAGTACCAGTTGCACCAGTAGGTCCTGTAGGGCCTGTAGCACCTGTTACACCAGTAGCACCAGATGCACCAGTTGGACCAGTAGCGCCGGTAGCACCATTAGGACCAGTTGGGCCTGTGGCACCTACTGCACCTTGTGGACCTTGCTGTGCTGAGAATACTAAGGATTGGTTAGGAGTAATGGATTCGATAACTACAAAAGTTGTCACAGTGTTACAGCCCCCGTTACGATAAATAAGCCTTCAAGATATCTGGTGATAGTTGCTCCGCTATTGAGTACTAGATCGTATGAGTAACGACCAGGAGTAATTTCCTCTGTAAGAGCTGCAGAAATTGTAACTGTCACAGTGCCGGTAGCACCAGTAATAACCATACGACCATTAGTAGTAGTGGCAGTTATGGTTGTAGTGCTAGAGCCCACGAATGGGCGCACTGTCATAGTTCCGGTATAACCAGTAAGGTTGATAGGAACTGCATCATTGTTGATTGAGAACTGAAAGTTAAATGTGGTTGCTTGCTCGCAGATTAAATTAAATTTAGCGCTCAAGATGAGATTCCTCTGAGAGCCTGCGCTGCAGGTAGTTGAGAAGTACCAGCGAGAGCGTTGCATATGCCAGCAAGGTCAAGACGATTGGCAGCAGTCGTTCCTTTAATCGCATTGAGTACTCCCACTGTGTCTGTTAAATTTGTTGATACTGATTTGAGAACTGCCCATTGACGGGTGGCAAGTGCTCTGCCTACCATTGCCCCTGGTGCTCGATAGGTGCCACCATTAGCCAAACGGTTAAGTTCATCTAATAAAGTTGTTCCTGCTACTCCTAGTGCCACCTATATCTCCTATCTAAATGCTGCTGTTTTCTTAGCTATGTTCTTTGGTTGCTTTACATTCTGCTTGCCCTTGGCATTACCTTTGGCCTTAGCCACATTGGTTGCACGCTTTTCTGCTGGAGACAATGCGTTCCAAGCTGCGGCAGGTAGATAACGCTTCTTGCCCTTTGATGGCTTGCCATCAGAGGTCTTCCATTTCTGGTCGCCCCAATTTTTTAATGACTGCTGTGATTTAGCAAGTGCCATTACTTGTAACCTCCGCCTGCCTTCTTGTACTGGACAGCAAGCAGTTGTGCCTTACGAGCAGACCATTCACCAGGATCGCCGCCTTTAGTGCCAGCTTTAATCTTCTTAAATAGTGCCGCACGCATACCAGGCTTGGTGTAATTACCTGCCTGATTTACTTTTGACTTTGCTGCTTTCTTTTTCATTTGCAACTACAATCCCAAGCACGAAGTGACTTGTTTATTCTTGAGTTCGGATCTTTAGCTGTCTTGCTAGAAGTGTTCTTGGCCTTCATCCCACACATACGACCACAGAAAGACTTGCGCCTTGCTGCAGACTTAGGCGACTTAGCCGCCTCAGCCTTCTTAACGGGAGGCTTGAGGTTCATCCCCTGCGCTTTAGCAGAGGCACGACCTTTTGCATTAAGGCCACCCTTTGGGTTTTTACCCTCTGCTCTTTGCCACGCTGGAGACTTTGCCATTTACTTCTTCTTACCCATTTTCTTGTTAGACATCTTTGCTGAAGATAGTGCAATAGCAACTGCTTGCTTCTTGCTCTTTACGATTGGTCCCTTGCTAGAGCCAGAGTTCAGCGTTCCCGCCTTGAACTCCTTCATTACCTTAGCAACCTTTGCCTTCTTAGCTGCCTTGTTCATTACTTTTTCTTACCCATCTTCTTCATACCGGAAACTTTCTTCAGGTTTGGGTTAGCCTTAATTGCTTTTGGTCCAGCCTTACGAGCACCTGCTGCAAGGATAGCGCCAGCACGTTCCATACCAACGCCTTGCTTTGCGGCAATCTTCTTCTGAACTGCCTTAAATCCTGGGTGTGCTTTACCTTTTTTCATTAGCACTTACACGCTTTCTTTGACTTACCACACTTCTTGCACATTCCTGCCATTGGCTTCTTCTTCATTTTGCTGCCTTTCCCATTGCTCCGGTTTGTATGGAGTCATAAGACGAATACTTAGTATTATTTGGATACTGCTTATCTGATGATGGATAAGGAAGGATAGATTCCTCCATACTCATATCATTCATCATTGAATTATCTGATGTGTTCATTATTAACTACCTTTCTTCATAGCGGAGTTCTTCATCATCTTGCCATTAGCCATCTTGTGCATACCTGTCTTGGCTTCCATCTTCTTCTTGGCAGGAGATTCTTTCTTTTCGTGCTTCATCTTGGCTGCCTTGCTCTTGTAAACTTCTTTCATTACTACTCCTTAGTTTTTGAAGGTCATTGCAATCCCATCGAAAGCCTTACCAGCCTCGTTGGAAAGTTTAACTGCGGCATCTATATCTTTGCTCTTGGTAGAACGGGGTTCAATACCTTGACGTGTTGCATCATAATAAGACTGTAGTTCTTTATCGTGCTGCTTAGCAGTAGGCAATCCTCTATGGTTTGCCACTCCTACGCTGAGTTCTAACTCGCCTATCTTGCAGCCAAAGCATCCTTCTACATACTCAGGATGTGCTTGTATTCTATGTAAACTCATACTATCGGTGTCACATAATCGCCGTAGCCAGCGTTAATAAGGACCTGTGCTTGTCCATCACTAATCTCATACTCGTGTCCACCAAGGAAGTAATAACTAGCTGCTGCCAGATCATCTTGGCTAGGAGTTAATGTCAGAGTAACTGTAGTTCCATTGACAATCATTGTCTGACCACGTGCTACATCTGTAAGGCTGATTGGGATAGCACCATCAATAGTTCCACCGTTAAAGCGGCGACCAGCAAGGCGTGAGTACTCGGTGTATACACCAGTGCCTGCGCCCCAGGTCTGCCACTGGTACGGTGTTACTAGCGTGTATGCCATATCTAACCTTTCCTAAGTAGCAGAGGTGGGTTTGACCCCACCCCTGCCGTTGCACTTTTTGGAATTATCCGTTTGTTGCTGCAGACTCAATGCGATAGAGCGCTGCTTCACGAAGGCGTGCAAAGCCTCCGAAGTAGTACCAACCGATTGTGCGGAAACGACGGAGTGCATCAATCTCTGGACCGATAACGGTTGAGATGTCTGCAGCCTGTGCTTCAGCCAATGCTTCACGACCTGCGACGATTGCGCGGTAGTTGTTGGTGAATGTAACAGTACCTGTATCAGCAACTGATGTGATGTTAGATGCTGTAAGTGAATAGGTAAATGTTGTTGTAGATGGTGTTGAGGCGATTGTGTATGTGCCGTTAACACCTGTGTTAGTTGTAGCAGCAACTGTTACAACCTGACCTGTTCCGAGACCGTGAGCAACTGCTGTAGTAATTGTTACTACGTTAGATGTCAAAGCAACGTTGGTGATAGTTGTGCTTGTAGTGATACCTGTTGAGAGCTTTAGGCCGTTAAGGACACGTGGTGTCTCAACGATGAAAGCGCCTTCAATAACTCCTACTGCACCAGCAACGAACGGTGTACGCTCTACGTACTTTGTTAGCTCCTGGAATCCGCCTGTACCAGTCTCAGCGCGAAGGTCTGCTGACTGACGTGGGTGGAGGTATGCTGCGTAGAGTTCACCCATACGAGGCAGCGCCTTGTTTGTGCGTAGTGAAACAACAGCGTTGCGGATATCCGCTACTGTCATTGTATCTACTGGGAGAACTGCAGATGATGCAGTTGGAGTAGTACCTGATGGACCGTTTGAGTAGATTACGTTAGTTCCTGCTGAGAGGACCTGACCTACTACGTTGTCAATCGAGTCTGCTGCGTTGTACGCGATGATGTCAGCAAGAGCTGAATCAACGTCGTTGAAAGAAGTTAGGTTTAGCTTCTTTGTTGTTGTAACTGCTGAACCGTATTCGTTCAGTGTTACTGTAACCTGTGAAGGGTTACCTAGTGCGATGCTTGAAACATCTGAAGATTCTGTCAATGTAGATGTAGCTTGTGCTAAATCTGAGTAGATTGAGAATACAACTGATGATCCTGGCATTGCCTGTTGTACTGGCTTAACATCTGCAAGTGAGCGCATAACAGGAATGGAGCGAAGCGCCATTCTTACATACTGGTCGTATGCTGCTTGTACTAGATTGCTGATGCTAGACGTAGTAGTGGGGGTACCTGTTGGAATTGCCATTTAGGTCTAGCCTTTCTTGTTTAGGATCGAATTAGAGTCCAGACAATCTAATGACTTCATCCAACTCTTCGCGGCTATTTGCGTTCATAAGTTTTTGCATAATGTCTGCATTGTGTTCTGGCGCTGAGCCGGAATCTGCAGTATTAGTCATTCTCTTATACGCTGCCGCTTGTGCTGGATCTACATTAGGTGATGCCTGGGTTTGGCTAGACTCGAAGCCGAATACATCGGCGTAGTCGTCTAACCATTTAGACAAAGACTCTTCAGTTGGGTCAATGTCCTGCGGAATAAATGAAGCAATTTTGCTATTTACCCCGCGAGTTGCGAGGACATCCTTAATTGCTCGTTCGCGCTGGCCTTTGCTTAGGTTTTCAAACTGAGAGCGAAGCTCCTGCAGTTCTTTATCCTTTTGCTTTGCAGCCTTGCGTAGTTGCTTTACAAGGTCATTAGACTGTGGAGATTCCGTCGTGAAATCGTCGTCGTCATCCTCGTACTCGTAATTGGACATAGTCCATCTCCCTATCATTAGTTGATTTCGCTAGCCTCATACTCGAATGGGGATTCGGTATGGCTCTAACTCCTGGTAATTGTTGTCGCTCCACTAGGCCAGTCGTTCTAGTGGCAGGTCTGTTTAGTATCCGCCTGCGCGGTCACGTGCTAGTGCTCCGCTAGTGATTCCGGTCTGACCACTAAAAGCAGCCTTCTCAAGTCCGGTAATCTTTTTGCGTTGTCTCTCTGCTTCAGTTTGTCCTGAAAGTTTGAATACTTCTTCTTCTGCTGTTGCCTGTGTATAAGGGTTCTCGCCATAGATTGAAGCAAGTTCTGAGCCACGTTGTAAGCCGCTACCAATAGCGCTGTAGCCCTGTGTTGCTTGTGCTTTATCAACACCATAACCAGCAAGTTGCATTGCACGTGCTTCTGAAGTAGTAAGTATTGGCTTGCCTGCAGCATTCTTAGGAATCATTGCAGCGCCACCAATTTCAGCAGCAGTTACCTTGCGCTTAATATCTTCAAGTCCCTTTGTTGGATCAAGTGTATAAGCTAAGATATCGCCATTAGTAATATCAGGATAGAACTGCTTGAGTGCTGCAGATACTTCTGGGTTAGCGTTAATAACACGCTTCTGTGCTGTACCAATTCGGTCTTCAAGTTCTAGTGCAGATACATCTCCAGCAATAAACTTCTCAAAACCTACCTGCCTGCCTGTGCCATCTTTAGTATAATAAGATGCTGGTAGTCCATAATTACGCATAATCTCTTGGTACTGGTCTTCTAATCCAATATACTCTGCAGGACTTAGCGCTCTTAGTCCGGCTTTGATTCGATTTTCATTTGCTGCAAAACGGTCTTTATATGATTTTGTATTCTTTAGTTCAAGAGCAAATTGTGATGGGGATACATCAGATTGAAGAAGGTACTTAACATCTTCTACCAAGCCACCTAGTCCATAAGCGCTAAATTCATTAAAAAGAATATCGTAAGCAGACTGACGATCACGAAGATCGGCTGCAGTTTGTGCATCTTTTTGTTGCTGCAAAAGCAACGCTTTAGCTGCATCTGCAGCATTTACTGGTGGTACAACAACTGGTGTTACGCCAAACCTTTTAGCAGTAGCGGCTTCATCAATAATAATTTGACCAGTTCTTGAGTCAACCTTTTGACCTGTCTGTGCAGCAATTTCTGCTACTTGTTTTTTAAGGTCAGCTAATTCTGCTGCATCTTGGGCAGCAGTAGTTCTTTTTGGCACAGGAATAGGTGTCATCGGTTTTCCACCGCCACCTGCCTGTCCTGCACCACCAAGACCGCCATAATTAGGTGCTATAGCCATCATTTACCCCATAAATCCAAAGTCGCGTAGCACGGTTTTAGCAACATCAGATGCTTCAGAACGTGCATTATTGGTATATTGCCAACGATTATCTTTTCTAATTTGACGTTGGAAATCATAGATAGGCATTTCTTTATCCCCTTGAATTGCACTTCTTAATAGAGGATCGCTAAGGCTAATTGAATCTGGGTTAACCTCAAGCAATGAAGCCATAGTGTTTCTGTATGGCGCATAGACGGCATCAAGGTCCAAGCCCTGGTCAAGCAGTTTACTTACCTTATCTGGTAAACCAATCTTTGCAGTCTGGCGAATAATCTGCTTAAATACTTCAGGGTCTTCGCCGTTCTCAATTCTTTTAGTCCAGATAGGTAACTGACTTGCAAAGGTTTTATCCAAATCAAGGCCATTAGCAACTGCTGTTTTAACTAGGTCTGCCTTGCCAACATCTCGTAGACCCTGCTTACGCTGATCGTATTCAGGATTCTTCTTGATAATATCTGAAAGAAACTGTACTTCATCTAAGTTACCGGTTGTATCTGCAACTCTTACTCCATCAATCATTGTATACTTGGTGGTAGTAATAGCCTTTGACTGTGCTTTCTTAAGGCTAGCCATTAACTTTGTTAACTCTTCTGGAGTTGCTTCACGTCCGAGAATACTTTTAGAAACAGCATTGATAGTAGAGATAGCTTCTGTTGGTGTGTATACAGTTCTAGTTCCAGTAGGAATAGGTAACTTGGTTCCGCCTGCACCGACTACTGGTACTGCTAAACCTCTATTGGCAATTTCTTCGAAGAAAGCATTTCTATCTACTACATTTCCGCTTTCAGTTTCAACTTGTTTTATTTCAGCATCAGCATTTCTAATAGCCTGACCTAATGAAACATTGTAGATACCATCAACTGGTCCTGAGTAATAAGGAACACCAATGAGATTTTTTCCAGCATCTTTTAATAGTTGCTGAAGATTTTTAATTTGTTCTGGATTAGCATTTGCTACGGATCTAATATATTCTTCTGTAACAAGTTTAGGCTTTTTACCAGCTTCTTCTTCTTTTTTGCTTTTAGTTGGTATGTATTTTTTGCCTTCAGCAAAGGCTTCAAGTTCATTTTTGTCGGCATTCTTTACTTCTGCCAGACTAGCCTTTGCTGCATCAAGTTGGCTTTTTGCCTGTGACTCTTTTGTTGCTGCCTCACTTGCTAGTTTTCCGAGTCTTTGCAATTCAGCATAGGCAGCATCACCCTGTGGGGTTCCCTTTTGAAAGTCTTTTGGAAACTTCTTCATTCTGTTTAACTGATTCTGTGCGGCAGCTTTTGCGTTGCGAGAAGCTGAACGTGCGTCACTAAACGCCTTATCAAGTAACTTGATTTCTTTGTCAGTCATTACTCTCCCAATAAACTTCCGAATAGAACGTTGTATGCTGCCTTGGTATTCTCATTTGTTTCTGAGAGAATCTTAATCTGCAATATGGTTTGGTCCTTAAGTGCAGATATTGACTTTCTAGATCCACTTACCAATTCAAGCTGTTGCTTTTGCGTCTTATAGTTATCGTAAAGTCTAAGCATATCGTTGAGTGCTCGTTGTGTATTAGGCTTTACATTTACACTGCTATCGTTGAGCATTGCTCTTAAATCATCAAGTGCCTTTAGACGTTCAATGGCCTTTTGTCCACCCTGTGATAGTTGTTCTGGTACTAATGGACGACCAGCAAAGAAGATTTCTTTCCAAGAGTTAAACTCCTGGCGAAGTGCTGTCTTTGCTACACCCTCTGGAACCATCTCTAGGTTCTTCTCGTACTCACCCTTTTTATCGTAGTAAGTCTGCAAATCTGTAGCTGTCTGTACTTCTAGTAGATAATCTTCTACACGCTTAGAGGAACGAAGTCCCATATCCTTCATAGTCTTATAGGCATCCCAAGAGAAGCCAGCCTTGTGAGGTATCAAGAATGCCGCAGCTTGTGGATAGCGCTTAAAGAGTTCTTCATTCTGTGCTACAAAATCACCGGACTCTTCTGCATATCTAAAGTATGCAACAGTTGAACGCTTAGATTCTGTGACTGTAAATGGAATCTGATCTGGGTAAAGTTCTACCCACTTCTCCATTGCCTTGTCGTAGTCACCTGGGTACTTATCTAGCAAGTCATTCCATACCTGCTTAAAGCTGGCGCTACCATTATCTCTTACCCACTCAGCCATATCTGACTTAAGTTGTACTTGAGGTGATGCAGGTGCAAAGAATCCAAATACGAATCTAGTACCAAGAATACCAATAGTAGTGTTCTTTACCTTAAGACGGTAGGCCTCAAGTTCTGCAGCAGAAGGTGGAATCAATGTTCCATCTGGGTTGTACTTCTTAGGAATACCATTACCTGATGCTTCTAGGTAAGTTACTGACTTACGCCAAGCAGATGCGTATTGTGAATCTCTTTCGTCACGGTCCATTGCTGCATAAAGACGATTGATGTGGGCTGGTAGGAAAGCAGATATCATAGGTTGATCTACTGCGTACTTACCCATTGTCATCTGTGTAATAGTGTCTGCGGTTCCTGGTGCAGCAAAACCAATGAGGTTGGTAATTACCTTCATTGATACGCCAGATAAAGGACCAGCAAATGTAGGAACTATTGAATCAGGGTTCAAAGATGGAGTAAGCATCTTTACCTGAGCACCGAATTGAACCGGAAGTGGAACTCTAAACTCTGCTGGAATACCTAACGCTGTCATAGCACCCTGAACGGCGCGATATACAGGTTCAATACCTGGGTAAACAAAGTAAGATTCACCTTGGTCGTCTTGTTGAATCCAACCAGAGTGTGTAATACCTTCATAGGTAAGTCCAGCTTTAACGATTGCCTCTGGGTTATACCTAACAACACGATACATACGGCGATAGAAGTCTTCAGTAGCACGATAGAATCGTGCAAAGTTACGTACACCAAATGCTAACTGGCTACGGACCATTGGATTGTCAACATAGTCAAGAATCTGTAGTCTTGCTCTATCTTCTACAATCTGTGCTAACTTTTGCTTAGCAAGGTCAGTTGCTTTCTCTATTTTAGCTGGGCTAGCAGGATCTACATTTTTAATAAAGGACTGGATAAAAGCATCTTCAAAACCAGACTTACGCATCTCTTTGCGAATACGAATCATCTCAGCAAGCGCTAATGGCTCACGAGATAGACGTGCGTTAGATAGTCCTAGCCAAGTCCAACCCTTCTCCATAAGAGAAGATGTGTAGTTTCCTGTATCAGATACAGCTACAAGTTGTGGACCGACAACATATTCTGGAATATCTAATTCGTTACTTGGTAAATCATCAAGTGATAACTTACCACGAACTACATACTCACCGGTCTTGTCATCAATCTGGCGTACCTTATTAAGCAGGTCTAGATTTAATTCTTTGTTCTGTTTCTCAAACAGTTCACGGGATGCCTTGTAGACTATCTCTGCGTGCTCTTGTTTTGTGTAACCGTTTGTTTCTAAACGGAAAGCATCTACAACTTTTTTATTCTTTGGATCATCAAGCCAAGCAAATATTTTAGCGACTGCATCATCTTGGTCTAGATTAGCAATAGCAATAGCACCTAGTTCATCGTTGCTATAATAAGATATACGCATAAGCCACGCGACCATAGATGCTTCATCCTGTGGTCCAACTGAAATTGCTTTATACCCAATAGAACCTTTGGCTCTTGTATATGGCCTAGGCACTTCAATCTTTAGCGCTACGCTGCGAACTCCGTGTTGACGAGTAAAGTTAACGGCACGTGATACGTAGTCAATACCTACTGCGAAGTTCTTTCCACCTTCTACAATATCAGCAAGGGCATTATCAAGATCACCGTGAAGAATCTGCTCTGCAAGAAGTTCTTTATCTAACTGACCAGGTGCTTTAAGCCCAAGTCGCTTGTAGGCTCGGTTCAGTTTACCTTCGTTAAGGGCTTGAGCAAGAATAACTCTACGCTGTTGAACTGGGCCGCCTTTAATACTGGCCTTAAGTTCTGCAATTTTGGCTCGTGTAGTAATTTTTGTTGCTTCATCAGTAGTAGATTTAAGAACATTATTTAATGTTTTAATTTCTTCTCTTGTTTTAACGATGACATCATCAATCTCATCTATTCTTTTAGCAAATGCTTGTGCTTCTTTTTTATTAACTACTCTAAGTACAGCTCCAAGAGGATTAGCTGCAATTCGCTCTGCTTTAGTCAAACCCTTTTCAAGACCTCTGGCAGTATTAAGACGGGTAGATAGTATTCTAGCTTTTCCAAGTCCCCATACAGTCTCACCGATAGCAAGGTTAACCATTAAATCTTCTGTTGCATTACGCAATGCGTAACGAGGACCGGCAAGTGTAAGGAATGACCAGCCTGCGGTCATCTTTTCTACCCACTCATTGTTGGCAAGACCTGCCATACGCTGAATTAAACCTGATCTAGTTGCTGCTCTGTCAATATCTGCAATAGATGGAGCTGAAACAAATGCTGAATTATCAGATGGAATGATAGCGATGTCAGTACCATCTTTAGCTTTGCCATAACGACCTACGCTAAAGCGTGTTTGGCCTTTACCAGTTAACTGACGTACAATTAACTGTCCAGGCTCAGTGGCTTTAAGGCCACGAATGTCAGCAATGGTTGACCATAGACCGTAGAACGCATCTTTTCTAGCGTTAACATCTTCGATTGCAGCAAATGATGATGCTAGTACTCGTGATTCAGCCTTTGGAAGTACCAATCTTGCTAGACGATACATCTGTTCAGGAGCTTCAAGTGAGGTCACATCTAGTACGTCATCTTTGAAGAATGGAATGGTTTCAAACTTTGCTTTGAATCTATCAATTCTGTAGTTAATCATCTCCATAGAAAAGCGACCAACATCTTTTCCTGGAGTTCTAGCCTTTACTGTTGTTGATATTGTTTCTACTCCATCAACGAGTTGTTTCATAACTCCATCTGTAGTAGCTGGAGCGCCATAGAACAAATCATTGACAAAGCGTGAACCCATTTTATCAATATTAAAAACTCTGTTAGCAGTAGTTGCTGCAGCTACACGAGTTTTACGTGCTAAGTCAAGTCTAGGAGCCAATACTCTACGACGACCAATACTGCCTGTCATTATAGAACCTAGTTCAGAAGCATTTTCAAAGTAAGCCTTAGCGGTAAGTGCATCAACTACAGGCAAATCTGCCTTCATCATATCTTTAATTACTGCTGGACCAAACTCAGGTGCTAGACGCTTAAGGTTATTCTCAGCAACAATAGCTTCTTTTACATTCTTAGAAGAACGTGCCTTGTTAAGAGCATCTAGGTTTGCACCGTACTCGTCCCAAAAGTTAATTGCTGCTGGCTTGGCGAAGTACTCTGCTAGTTTAGTTCCGCCCTTAGTAGTATCGCCAACTAGCACGTCTACTGCGTACTTCTTAATATCGTAAAGACGCTTTGCTTTACCGGCTACAAGAAGCGGATCTGCGAAGATACGATAAGCAGCATCAGTTGTACCAGAGATAGCCTTATAGAAAAACCCTGAACCTTCCATTGATGCTGGAAGTAATAGGTTTGCTAACTGGCGACCAGGTGAGAACTTGGCAGCGTTAACGGCATCAAGAGTATCTTGGAATAAGTCTCTATCTGCTTGATCTTTTTTAGTTGTCTGACCTTCTTCTAAACCTTGTTTCTTATCAGCAAGTCTTAGGTATCTTAACTGATCTGGAGTTGCAGTCTCTGCAATCTCTGCCGCAGTTTCTCCTCTAGCAATTCTAATTGCTACGTCAACTGCTGCCTGTCCAAACTTTTCTTTAGCATCTTCGATGCGTCCATCATTAAATACTTTATCGCCTTTATCGTTGGCTTCATCCCAAGCAAATCCAAGTTCACCCTGTGATAGTGGGATAGCAACTGCGCGATAGCCGCGTGTCATTACATCAGATACATTTTGCAGTCCAGCTAGTCCAAGGGTAAAACCTTCTTTAACTGCACCACCAGTATAAGCCCAGGCAGTTCCTAGCCAACCACGAGATGGTTTAACAGTAGGATCTTCTGTTCCATAGTTATCAGCAAGAATTCTTTTTTGATTTGCTGGCTTGTTGTTATAGACAGTTGTTGCTACGTCTGGAGGAAGGTTTAATAATTCTCTATGTACAGTAAGAGACTTGTTATAGTCTTCTACTTTTTTCTTTTCGTTAGGTGATAATCCCGCAGAGAAAGAGGCTGCTTTTAGATTATCAGCCATTACTGTCCTTTAGATAGTGCTTGCTGATAAAGGATTCCTATTTCACCGGTTTCATCATATGGAAGCATCTTTGCTAAAGCATCTGAAAGTTTCTCTGAAGACTTAGCCATCATTAGTGCTGATGATCCAACACCTGGTCCAATGTCAACACCTGATGTAATATCTTCTTCAGGTCGGCCTGATGGTGCATATAATTCTGTAACTGGCTCTTGTGCTGCTGCACGTACCTCTGATGCTGGCATACCGCGTACTTCGCCAGTCTTAGCAAGTGGAGCGCCTGCCTTAATAGCGGCTGTCTCTACACCTTCTCCATAGGCAATAGAACCCATCTGCAAATTATCTGTACGTGTGGAATATTTTCCAGGACCTGCGGGACCTGCCAATGGATTCATTGGTGCTGTTGTCATCGGTCCTCCTCTAAAGTCTCTAGGTCTTGCGCCATCTGCTCCCACGCCTGATTAGTTTCAGTCTTGTGGTTAGCGTGGTAAATACTTAATTCATATAATGATTCAAAAAATCCTGTTGCAGCCTGCGCAAAATTAAAAGCAGTCTCTGCAAGTACTACTACAAAATCGGAAGAGCGTATAGGACGACGAATTCTATTATTATCCATCGTCCCATACACCTTCCACTAAAATTATTATGCCTTTGTAGTCTTCTTACCAGGGCGGCCTTTAGCCATCATTCCGAAAAACACCTTACCGCCTGCTGGCTTAGAGGTATCCATCTTGCCTTCCTTTGGCTTTGCCATTGGTGCGGCTGCGCGTGATCCTTTGTTCATATTTACACCTCCCTCGCTTAAGCTGCGCCGGAAATACCGGCTAGTAGTTGAGCTATATCTGGACGTTGACCAGCAGCAGGGGCCATTCCACCTTGTTCTTGTGGTTGCGCTGAGGCTGTGGTGGGGGCCGCACCTGCCGCTGGAATCTGTTGCTCCATACCTGGTGCCATAGGTGGCATCTCTGGGGTTGGTGCTGGTTCTGGTGCAAATGCTTTTTCGATAATGTTCTCTAGGGCTTGTCCCTTTTGGCGACCTTGGATAACAGTTGCGATACGGCTGATAATCTCGGAAGGGTCTTGGCCTTGCGCCGCGAGTGCCGGTATCGCCTGAGCATACTGAGCAACAGCAACGCGCAAAGAATCGCGCATCTCTTCAATGTCAACACGTTGTTCCTCTTGTGTAACGTTAAGGTCCATTGGAATCTCACGACGTACGTAGTCACGTGAGACAAGTTTATCTGAACGCATTTGTAGTAAAGCAATGATGGCGCGGTTGGGATCCATACCAGACATAATGCCGTAACGGACATCTACGCCGTACTCGCCCTTAATGTCGCGTGATGGGATGTACTTGAGTACATATGGTGTTCCATCGTCAGATCCCTTAATAGTCTTTGGGATACCGCCGAATACTTTCTCATCTGCTTCAAAGCAGAGAGAAGAAAGTTCTGTAAATAGTCTAGCAAACTGTGCTTGTGCTGCCTTAATCTGTGTATCAAAGCCAGCTTGGAGTGCTTGCACACCGCGACCAGTGACCACAGATGCGTCAATGTTACCTGAGCGAGATTCTGGGTAGCGAGCACCCATACGTAGTTCACGCTCAAGGACCCCAGATTCTGTAAATACTCCAGCCGGTAGCTCTAGTGGTACACGACGAATGCCTTGTGGATTGGCAGAACGCATAATTGCGTCCGGTCCAAGGGCAAGTTCCTGTACATCTTGTGGGATAGCAATAGGTGCTTGGATAGATTTCTCAGCAGCTTGAATCTGCAAGATAGCAAAGCGAGCACGAGCAAGTTGTACTGAGAGTACATCATCAAACTGACCGCGTGCTTCTCCGTCAAGAGATGAACGCATTACTGTGCGTCCCATACACTTACCAAGAATGTTAGGTGTTGCAGATAGGACTAGGTTCTTACGCTCTGGTAAGTAGAGTAGGTCCTGATCCTTGTCGTGATAGCGAACCATTGATACATACGGTGAAGATAACTGGTACTGGTTCTTACCTAGGATTTGGTCATAAAATTCTGGGTACTGCGCGGCAAGAGACTCTGCATCGGTAACAATAACCTGGGTCACAGATAGTGTTCTGCCGTATCGGTCTAGCTCTGGGTATACACCGAATGGGTTGAGCATACGGATACGTGGGTTGTTATCGTCGTAATCCATCTCGACCATACCAACACACATACCATAGGTGTTATACCAATCTGCTGCGGTATACATCTGAAGCTGGAGATCAGAATTTGCTACGTAAAAGTTAGCAATTCGGGTACGAATATCTGCCGCTTTACGGGCCGTATCGGAAACCATATTAGTTGCTGAACAGTTAAAGGATGGCAGTGGTGCCATCGCTTCTGCTAGGTCGCGTGCTGCTACGTCAATGAAGTTTGCAACGAGAGGCTTAGGATAGTCCTCGGAGAACATTGATGGAAATACCTTTGAGATATCTCCTTGACGTACCGAAAGCACGTCGCGCATACGCTGGTCGCGTGAAGCGGACCGTGTGCGTAGCCGCGATAGTTTCGCGTCAACTTCTTTGACTGATAACAATGTGGGGTCCTTAATTAGTTCCGTAGTTAGGCCACTTGCCTGTTTTCTTAGCAGTGGCAGCACGCTTCTTCATAAGATCGTCCATAGCCTTTTTCTGCTTTTGAGTTTCTGTCATAGGCTTAGCCTTAGCTGTTGCCTTTGGTGTTGCTTTTGCCTTAACTTCTTCCTTAAAAATTGTTTTTGCCTTAGCGCGAGCAAGTGTCTTACCAAGGTCAATCTTGCGGCGAGCTTCTACAGCCTTCATTCCCTTAGTTACATCTTTAGAAGTATAAACTCCACCTTTAGACTCAAGGTTAGCTTTTGACGCTTTTGCTGAAGCAGATGACCCAGTACCCTTAAGGTTCTTAATTCTATTGGCAGTCTTAATTTCTACCATCTTTGCTTTGTCTGGAACTGCCATTATTTTTTATCCTTTTTGTTTTTAGCAGATTTTGCATTCTTTACTTCGTTGGTAACATAAGCTCCAGTAACTGCTGCTTTTGCGTAAGTTCCGGCTTTCTTTGTACCTTCTCTGACAGTGCGACCTGTTGTAAGCGTTGCTTGCTGACTAGGAGTAAGTCCTTTGGTTTTGTACTTAACCTCTACTTTAGTACCACGAATTGGAGAGTTGGGTCCAGCCTTAGATTTCTTAGGAGGAGTGTTTGTGATCCTGGCTCTTTCTCCTTGGGTAAATGTCTTTGTCTTTACTTTAGGAGCACCGGAAGAAAGTTTTGTGGCTTTAGAAGCTGATGCAAATTTAGCAACAGTCTTTGCTGCTCGACCTGTAGGAATTAAATTAGCTACAGTTACTAAGCCCGCTACTGCGCCTTTGCCAATAAGTCTTGCATCTTCCTTAAGACCTTCTTTTAACGAAGGCTTGGCTTTTTTCTTTGCCACAGTTCTCCCTAAATTACTCTCATTTTATTTTGTTCTGCGAACGCTTCTTCAAGGTTGATGACTGTTCGCTTGCCTATCTCGTGCCGAGATAAGAATGGATTCTTCATATGGTGCGTTGCGTACTGACCGTAGTTGAGCATCTCACGTGCTCTAATCTCACAGAACCACAGAGCCATCACCATATCGGTCTTACCTTTAGTCGTTGGAGTCCAGGTAATTAACTGCTCAATCAGAGCCTTGATGTTCTCAGTCTGATCTGATGGAAGATGTATTAAGTTATCTCGATGGTGCTTACCATCAAATTGCTTAGTACCAAAGAGGGTAGCCATAGATGCCACACCGAAACCGGCATCCCATTTATTAGAGCCGGTATGGTGTTCCTTGAATGCAACACCTCGTGATGCTAGGTGCATACGGATGCCTTCGTCCTGCGTTAAGAAAGACT
>Ga0214921_10002379_pt1 | contig 30705 bp, 29 predicted proteins | sample LL1505_MetaG_FD_177992 | JGI IMG/M metagenome (GOLD analysis project Ga0214921, IMG submission 177992) | Freshwater microbial communities from Lake Lanier, Atlanta, Georgia, United States - LL-1505 | ecosystem: Environmental > Aquatic > Freshwater > Lake | place: USA: Georgia | collected...
GATGACTGTTTCAATCCGCGCCCCGATCCGAGGACCGGGGCGACCGCGTTTAGTTTTTAATGCTAAACACGAAGAAGTTGTAAGTGCTAATCGCGAAACTGTCAAAGAACAGAAAGACCACGGCATCGCTTTAACATAGCTATCTCTCACCACACTAAAAACCAAGCGGTTACACACTTCGCGAAGGGGTGCAGGGGTGGACAAAGCGGAAGGTTCGCCTCTTTTACCTCTTCACAAAGTCAAGGTGTCCTCCACTACGTTTACGGGCTGCACCGCGCCGTAATGTTCGATCCGATCCTTAGCCGATTGATCGATGAAATACACGCGAAGAGAATCCTGTTCCGTATCAATCGCTGCAAGCAAACGGGACTTTAATTCCACCCATTCTTTTTGACCGAGCTGCATTTCAAAGACGGATTTTTGCACCCGCACGCCATAGGAGGTGCAGGCTTTAGCAACACGGCGCAAGCGGCGAGCCCCGGCCCGCTCTTCCTTGGTGCAAACATCGTAGGTGATAACCAGGAACATTGTTAACCTCTAGTTTAACTAAACAGATGCGGCGAGTAGTCCACATCCGAGCGCAAGGCCCGGGCCAACAGCTTAGCTTGGATAAACACCAACTGGCCGTGACGCACCCTTTCCTGAAAGAGCGGATGCACTGCCTCCTCTTGTTTTCGCTGCTGGTAGGCGGCCACCAAGGTTTTTCGCGCATGCTCGCTTAACTCTACCGCGCCGCCTTCGCGTTGCATGAATTGACCGGTCTTTAACTCACCACGATTAAAAAGCGTTAGCGCGAGGCGCTCCACCCAAGGCCGGAATTCCTCCATTAAATCAAGCGCCAGCGACTCTCGTCCCGGGCGGTCAGTGTGAAGGTAGCCTACAAAAGGATCCAAACCAGTCGCCGTGAGAGCGGAAACGCAATCATGCCGCAGCAAGGCATAGAGAAAGGAAAGCACCGCATTAAGCGCATCGCGAGGTGGACGCCGACTGCGCCCATCGAAAGGGAAGGACGTGCGTAGCGCAGGGCGCAAATGCAGCGAAAACACCTCAAAGTGGAGCGCCGCCGCGCGGCCCTCCAATCCCCGGATCACGTCGGTATCGTCGCCCACGCGTCCAAGTTCGCGCAACAAATGGGCGTGCCCATCCGCCACTGTGCGCAAGCGAGCGCGATCCTCATCAGTGGCGGCTTCGCGCGCACTGCGAGCGAGCAGCCAGCGCACATTGTGAAGTTTTCCGGCTACGAAGGCGCGGGCAAGGGCGGCAGTGCGGGCAGGATTGCTGGCGGCGGTGTGCTGGGCACGGCGGAGCATCATGGATCCCTGAGGCACGCCCTCCACCCGCGCTTCGAGGCGGCCCCAGTCAGTGAAGTAGCACATACTCGCGCCGTGCTCCCAGCACAGGCGCATGGCAGAGGGAGACACGTAAATGTCGGCACCGAAGACAAAAACCGACTCCAAGTTGTGGACCGGGAGCGAGAGCTTTAGCTGTTTCTCGAGCTCGACGCGCAGGGCCAGCCCGTCGCGGCGCAGCGACAGGCCGGGCGTGAGCAGGTAGAGGACGTTTTGGAGGGTTTGCGCCATATAAAGGCAGTTTCAAAACCGCGAAGGGCACGAAGCAGCGCGAAAGGAACGAACCAAACCGGGGTATGTCGATGGCCTCAGGGGATGACGTTGATGGGACGCAGGCCGAAGTGAGGGGCAGCGGCGAGGAGGTGGCGGTCGTTGGAGTAGATTTCCTTAAAACCGGCATCCACGGCGGCGCAGAGGTGAAGGCAGTCGGCGGAGCGGAGGAAGGTCGCGGCGGGGAGGCTTTGCAGGCGGGCGACCGAATGCCGCACGAGGGATTCGGTGACTGGCAACCAGTGCCAGAGGTCGGCGGCTTGGTCGTCCTCGAACCGCTTGCTCAAAGATTGGTAGGCGTGCGGGGTGAGTTTGCCCTCGCGAAGGTGGCGATGAAAGACGGACTGCACTTCGGTCAGGGCGAGTAGCAGGGCGGCGCGACCGGCGGAGGCTTCAACCAGATCTAGCACGGCATCGGAGCCGGGCTCGCGAAGGTAGCATTTGGCGATGTAGGCGCTATCGAGGTAGATCATCGGCCGTCGCGGTCTTCGGAAATCAGAGCGCTCGAATCAAGGTCGGTCACTGGCATGGCCAAGCGGTCACGCTTGGGGAAGGGCTTGCCAACTCGGTTGGCCGGATTGGGTGATTGAATGATGGCGACCGTCTGCCCGCGGTCGGTGACGGTGATGGGTTCAGTGGCAGAGTGGCGGACGTAGTGGCCCGTGCGGGTGTGGAGTTCGCGGATGGAGATGGTTTTCATCAGAAAAAGAGGGCGACGGGAGGATGGGTCCAATGTGACACATTGCGGATGGAGGTCAATAGTCGCGGGGTTCGAAGAGACGGGCGCGGCGCGACGGGCTGGTGGTGGCCTCGGGCAGGCACACGCCGCGCAGGGAGCAGCCATCGCAGCGAGGAGTGAGCACGGCGGGGGGCGCGGCCGCGCGGGCGAGGGTGGCGCGAAGGGCGTCGAGGGTATCTAGGGTAAGGTCGCGGAGTTGGGGGTCGAAGACGACCTCGTCGCGTTTGGCGGAGGCGGCGTGGTAGATGAGGCCGGACGGGATGCGGAGGCCGAACATTTCTTCGAGGCAAAGGGCCTGGGCGCAGAGCTGGACGTGGTCGTTGACCCAGCGGCGGGCGGGGCCTTTTTTGTATTCGACGGGGCGGGCCTCGACGATGCGGGTGGCGTCGCCGGAGTCGCGGCGGATTTCCACGAGGTCGGCCTTGCCGGAGAGGCCGAGGGTATCGGAGAAGAGAGGCAGCGCGCGAAGTAGTTCCCAACCGGCACGGTGCTCGTAGCCTGGGGTGTCCACGTTTTTGTGGGCGAGGTCGCCGAGGAGGGTATGCTCGTTGGTGCCGCGCAGACCATCCACGAATTTCAAATGGGCGCGGCGCTCGCAATAGAGGAAATCGTTGAGAGCGCTGAGTAGAATCGGGTCCACGGCGGATTACTCCGACCTACGTCTTCACGGGGTGCGACGTGGACAGGCGGGTGATTTGGCGTTGGAGGTTCCGCTGAGTGGCGCGAACGCGCCGAAGGTCGGCGAGGACGGCCGCGAGGTGTTTGGCGCGCGGCAGCCGGGCATGGCGGTATAAGTGAGCGAACGGAATCGGGCGACGTTTACCGCGATGCTCTTTGATCAAGGCGCGATGCTCGGCGCGCGCGGTATCGACCTGTTTTTCCGCCTCGCCGAGGAGTTGGGCAGGAGTGAGGGAAGCGAGGTCGAAGCGCGCGGGGGTGTGGTGGCGAATGACTTCCCAGACGGCCAGCGGAATCTCCACTTTCACCCCGCGCTCAGTCGCCTCAAAAACGCATCCGTCGAGGGTAAGCCATACGGGCGGGGTGCGCTCGAAAAGCTCTTCGTGGAGGCTGAAGTTTTTGCCGTGAATGAGGGTGGAGCGGGTGGACATTGGCGGGGGTGAAAGCGGTCAGAGCTTCCGATGGAGTTTTACGTTTTCAGTGACGGCGATGGGCGCTTCGGGCTTGGTCACCTCGATGGGCTTGCCGTCGAAAGTGAGATCGTAGTCGGCGAAGTCGCGGGCGACGGTGACGCCGAGTTTGGCGGCAATCTTGACGCGCTCGAAAAGTTTGTGAGCGGGAGCGCTGCCGAGCGGGGTGGCGTGCTCGAAGACGAGCAGAGCCTGCGGGGCCATGGTGCCGCGTGAGGCGGAGCGGTCGTGGTCGAACATCATGGCGAGGGCCTGCCAGAAGAGTTCGAGGTCGTCGGTAGTGAAGCTGGTTTCGTTAGCCAGGTTGGCGGAGATGAAGCCGTGGCAGCGGTAGAGGCCGTAGGGGATGAGGTTTTTTCGCCCCATTGTCTGATTGGGTGACTCGGCGTCTTTGGCCTCGGCCACGGCCATTCGCGTGATGCTCACGTCGAGTGGTAAAATTGGGTCTATGCTGCGGGAAAAGCTGATCTGCACGGGGCCGCGCACCTGGCCCGCGTTGACGCCAGTGGACATGACGGCTCCGAAAGTGCGGACATCATAGTAGCGGGCGCACATTTTGGTGCGGGCAGACGAAACTTGGTCGCGGGTAGTGCCTTTCTTGGCGTCGATCTTGTGACCGAGGTCGTCGTGGGCTTTTTGGATGCGGTCGTTGAGCACGGCGCTTTGCTGGATGAAGATGTCGTAGCCTTCGGTGCCGCCGGGTTTGGCGATTTGCACGAAGTTGCGGATCTTGCGCTTGAGGCAGACGTCGGAGACGAGGCCGTGCATATCCTGTGGGTCTACGCGGGGGGAGTTGGCGGCGTCGGGGTCGCCGTTTGGATTACCGTCTTTGCAGTCGAAGAGATAAACGAAGTCGTAGCGGGCGGTGATGGGTTGGGACATGATAGGCAGGGTGTTGATGATTACGGGTTGGTGATTGGGAAATTGAGTAGTGAATCAGGTGGAAACGGAGTTGGCGGCTGCAGCGGCTTCTTTGCGTTCAGCGGTGCGCCGGCGGTAGTCGGCTTTTTGGTGATAATAGCCGAGGGCGAAGCGTCCCTGAGCTTCTAGATCGAGCGATACGGGGAATTTGGCGCCGAGAGCGCTGGAGATTTCCTCGAAGTCTTTGCGCACGTTTTCGGCGACGCCGCCGCCAGCTTTGGCGAGGTGGAACTGAGCGTTGCGGTGGAGCCGACCCATGACGAGCGCAGGGGTGACACTGGCGCTGGCGTAGAAGCGTTCGACGACGCCGGCATTCACGCCTTCCAGCGCGAGGTATTGCAGGCGATCAAATACGGCGAAGAGACGTCCGCACAAATAGGCGGGGTGACGGGAATCGGGATCTAGGGCTGTGGTCATAGGAGGACGGGCGGACTGATGGTTGGACGAGGCGGGAGAGCGATTGAGGCAGGCGCGGATGAGCGCCATGCGGGCAGGGTTGAGGCGTGGATCGGAAGTGTCGCCGGGGCCTTTGTTTTCGATTTGCTGGCGGCGGAGCGCGGCGACGAGAGCGGTCTGCGGGAGCGGTGTGCCGCGCAAGGCGGCGTAGAGGAGTTGAGTTGGAATCTGCGGAGGCAGTTCGTCGATCTTGTCGCGCACCATCGCGTAGAGCAGGCGACCGAGCTTGAATGCGTTTTCTTCACGCACGCCGTCGGGCGCGACGATGGTGATGTCGTTGAACCAACGGCGGACGTGGTCCTCGACCTCGGGCACGGTGGATTCGAGCCAGTCACGGACGACGATGCGGGCTCCATTTCCCGAGAGGCTCATCGCGTAGTAGGCGTTGTGTTGGAGGTCAGCCTGCGGCAGACCGGTCTGGGCTGCGGTGAAGAGATTTTTAACGTCGGCCTCGTCGGCGGAGGCAAGGAGCGCGATTAGATCGGTGGGGGTGGCTTCACGGGTCCAGTGGAGGTGCACGGCATCGTTGATCCGCAGGCCGCGCGGAATGAGCGTGTTGAGGGCCGAGCGAAACTTGAGTTCGGAATCGGCGCTGATCGCGGCGTTTTGTGCCTGCTCCAGCCCGTAGGAGGTGAAGCTGTCTTTATCGAACGAGATGAGATTTGTGCCCGTGGCCAGACCGCCGGGCACGCCTTTGATTTTCTCGGTCGTATCGAGAGCGGCCGTGAGACGCCCACTCGCGAGGCAGACGCGTTGCCTGCGGATGGACGATGAACGGAGGACGGCGCGGCGAGCACGCCAAAAAGATTTCAGCGAGGAATCTTCGAGGAGTTTCTCACCAGAGATTTCGAAGGCGGCATTGTCGGTGGGTTTCGCTTTGGAGGAGACGAGCGAGGCGTGGAGTCGGGCAATTTCCGTTTCGTTGCCGAGAAAGGAGAGGAGAGCGGCGAGCTTACCCGTGGCAGACGGTGCGGCGGCGGCGGCTTCACTTAGAAGTTTTTTGAAGTAGGTGTGCTGGGCGCGGCGGCCTTCGGCTTTTTCCGGGGCCTTCGGATTGGGCATCAGGACGGCGCGTTCAAGGCTGTCGGCAAGGAAGTGGGATTTGTCGCCTTGGTTGAGTTCGTTGGGCGAGGTGAAGGCGCGGAGGAGCTTTTTCGGCTGAGGCTTCTTGGCTTCGGGATCGTCGTAAAGCGGCGTGGGATCGCCGGAGAGTTTTCCGTCGGAGCTGATCGAAATCAGCCAGTGAATGGAGGTGGCTTCGAAGTCGGGATCACCGAGGTTCTCCCGTTCGGCGTAGGCGATGAGGGCTTGGAGCATCATGCGGCACCTCCGAGTTGCTGACGGACTTCGGACCAGGGCGGCACTTCAACTATGCCGTTTTTCAAGGCGGCGCGGAAGAAGGTGATTTTGGGACGGGCCTCGATTTTGCCCGCTTGCCAAGCGTCCCCGATGTCGAGGTCGAAGACATCGTAGAGCATGAGGCCGAGGTCGGAGTCGCGGTTGAGCTCGGGGGCGACGTGCATGGCGGCGGCGGTCGCGGCCTCGAAGTGCGCGGGAAATTCGCGGCAGCCGAAGCTGGGCTGGTGGAAGCATTGGCCCTGCTCGATGCGGCGGCGGGCCATTCCGTAGTATTTACCGAGGTTGTCGTCGCCGGCGGGTTCGTCGGCCCCGTGGGGGTGGAGGCGGGCGCGACCCGCGAGCGAGGTGAGCGCGAGACTGGCCTCGATGACGTAGTCCACTTGGCGCAGCGCGAGGGTGTTGCGCTGGGTGCGGTCTTCGTCGGCGAAGAGGGGCTCGGGGTTGCGCGAGGCTTTGGATTTCACCTCATTGCGGCGGAAGGCGAGGAACTGAATGGGGCGACGAACGGCGATGCGGTGGATGCACCAGCGAAACTGCGGTTTGTAGAGGATGGCTTCGAGCAGGCCGCGGGCGGCGCTTGGGGTGATGACAGTGTAGCTGACTCGCTCGACCTTCATCTCGGGTCGAGTGAAACAGGCGAGGTCGCCCCAGGCGCGGAGGTAAATGAGTGGGTTCATAGGGAATATTGGCTGAGGGTGGGCTCGGACACGCCGAGGTGTTCGTCGTAGTGGCCGTTCCAAAAATAGAATTCGGTGTCGGGAAGGGGTTGCACGATGGTGCCGCGAGCGAGGGCGGGAGCGAACTCGGAAAGGTAAAAATTGACCGAGTATCGTTGCACCAGGCGCCAGTCGTCGCGGGAGAAGTGTTTTTTCTCGCGCATTTGCGTGACGAGACGTTCGCCCTCGCCCCAGCGGACGACGACGGAGCGGGTATCCTCGCCCACGAGAGAGCACTCGCGGGCGGCGAGGGGGAAATCGAGTTTGGCGGACGCGGTGTAGACGGGATCGTCTTGGGCGGAGGTGGGGCCGAGCGTGCCGTAGAGGCGCGCGAAATACGCGGCGTAGGTGGCGGGGTCGTGGAGGTCGGCGGTGGGATTGTCGTGGAGGAAAGCTTCGGTAATTTTGGCGGCTTGGGCGTAGGCACCCTTGGGGAGCGCGTGATCAAGCGGGCGGAAAATCGTGACTTCGCCGTCTTCGGGGTTGAGGCCTTCGCGGTTGCAGCGGCCGGCGGTTTGGATGATCGAGTCGAGCGGACCGGCCGCGCGAAAAACGCGGGGGAAATCGACATCCACTCCGGCCTCGATGAGTTGGGTGGAAATCAGACGGCAGGGCTCGGCGTGGGTGCGGTCGAGGCGACGGCGAATCTCGGCGAGTTGCTGTTGGCGGTGGGCGGGGCACATCGCGGAGGAGAGATGGAAGCGGTTTTCCTCGGGCAGGGCGGAGAACAATTCGCGGGCGTGGCGTTTGAGATTCACGACGCAGAGGACTTGGCGGTGTTGCGCCAGCTCGGTGGCTAGTTCGGGCCAAGTCGGCGTTTGATCGGCGGGACGGCGGACGATGGCGGTGCGGCGCAGGGCGTCCGCCATGATTCTGGGTTGCGAGGAAATCTCCGTGGGTGCCCAGCCACCGGGGATCGCGGAAGAAGCGGCGGTGAAAGCGGGCTGGGTCGCGGTGCCGAAGACGGCGGTGACGCCGTAGTCGCGCACCAAGGTGGTGACCGTGGACAAAAGCGAGGGAACAAGGCGAGCGGGCAGTGTTTGCACCTCGTCGAAGAGGACGACGGAACGGGCGATGTTGTGGAGTTTGCGGCACTGCGAGGGGCGGTGGCCGAAGAGGCTTTCGAAAAACTGCACGTTGGTCGTGATGATGAGCGGAGCATCCCAGTTTTCCTGGGCGAGGCGGGCGCGGCGCAGGCGGGCGTCTTCGGCGTCGTTTTTCACGTCGGCGCGGCGTTCGGCGGGAGCGACGGCACTGTGATGTTCGAGCACGTAGTCGGGGCCGAAGTGGGGCGCGAGGAGTTCGCGGTAGGTGCGGGCGGTCTGCTCGATGATACTGGTGTAGGGAATGACGACGATGATGCGGCGGAAGCGCCGGGTATCTTCGGCGTCGGTGAGAGGCGCGTTGTGGTGGGCGGCGTGGCGAAGAGCAAAAGCGAGCGAGGCGAGAGTTTTTCCGCTACCGGTGGGCGCGGTGAGCGTGAAGAGACCGGGCGGACACACGGCGGCGGCGAGCGCATCTTGGAGGAGTTGGCGGCGAAGCTGATTGACGAAACCTTCGGGCGACTTTTTCGCCAAGGCGGCGAGCAGATGCGAGAGGGCCAAAGCGGGTTGAAGCGCGGCGGGCCTGCGGAGGGAGGCTTGGGCGGAGTCGAAGTGAGCTTCCGTGTCGAGGAAGTCGGCATCGACAAGCGTGGAGAAAATCATCCGCGTGCGAAGGGCGGTGGCGAAGTCTTGGCCGGCCGGTGCGGCCGATGAAGGGGCCGGAAGGGTGACACGATCGGCAGTGAGGCGGGTGGTGAGTTCGGTGAGGGACTCGGGGAACCCGTTGATTTTTTCGGCAGTGAGAGGGTTCGCGAGATTGGCGAGGCGGGGCTTGAGCGCTTCGAGTGAAGTAGCGGCATCGTTATCGGCGAAGGCGGGCATCCCGGTGTGGTGGCCTTCGATGGCGAACGCTCCGGGGAGATGCTTTTGCTGGACGGCGGCAAGCGTGCCCATTGACCAATGATTGATGCCGTGAATGGAGGGATCGCGGAGGCGGGCCTGAAAGCGGGCGGAGTATTTTCCCAAATCGTGCAGCATCCCTGCTAGGTGTGCTTCGGAACTGGCGCCGAAGGGGGCAGCGAAAGTTGCTGCAAGTTCGGCGACGTTGCGCAGGTGGGCGCTGAGGGGTTGCCATACACCGCAGGACTCCGGCAGGCGTTTTCCCTGCGAGTCTTCGGCAGTGTGGGCATAATAGGTCATGGAGCGGGAGCGCGCAGGCTTAATACTGATAGAGGCCGTGTTTTTGTGCGCAGTAGATGTTACCGGGTTGAGCGTGACACCAGATGTCCCGCCCGAACTTTTTTCGGGGTTATTTTCTTTAGGGCCACACCGGTGATTTCTGGTGCATAGGCACGAGCCATGACCGCAATCTCGGCAGCAAGAGACGAACGTAACTCAGCCGGAGCGAGCGCCTCGACGTGACCCCCACTGGCCAAAATACGGCGCGACACGTCGATCAGGTTATTCAAGCGATAGGTGGCCTCCAAAGCACCTCCGGGCAGGTCACGAAGGCCTTGTGAAGCATGCCAGGGGCGTTCACGGACATAAGGCGCCGCGGTGGCATCGAAACGGAGGCGAACCTCAAACTCAGTCCCGCCGGTAAAACGCCCAAGGCTCCCCGCAAGGTAATCCTTGATCCGCTCAGACGGCGGCGGTGTGAAGCGTTGGCCAAGAGCGGAAATGGCATGGATACGCGAGAGCAAGAAATTCCTCCAGCCTGCGCGGGTAGTATCCTCGGCCACCAGCATCCAGCGGTGATCCAGATAGGCTAGGTGGAGGGGGCGCACGGCGCGAAGTTCAGGGCGTGGCACTCCAGGTTTTTGATAGTTAATAACGAGCTCTCGGCGGGCAATAATCGCGTTAAGGAGAGTGGCGAAGTGCCTTTGTTCGGCGGAGTCGAGAATGGCATCTTCTGGATGTAGCACGGCACGCAGGTCGGCGGCGGGGAGGGACGCGGCAGCGCCGGTGAAGCGGGCGATTTTTTCCAGCGTAGTCGTAAGGATGCGGCCGAGCGGCGTCCCTTCCCATGCGGCGAACGTGCGGCCGGCGAGCACGACGGCGAGGGCTTCGTCGGCGTCGAGGCGGAGGCCAGTAAGGAGATCGAACGGAGCAGTATAGCGGTAAGTGCGAGCAGCGGCGTCCCAGACGATGGGCGCGCGATGAAAATCTCGCAGGCGCTCAATATCGCGCTTCACGGTGCGGTCGGAGAGTTCGTATTCACGGGCAAAGCCGGTTGCAGAAACGGACTGACCGGCAGTCAAACGGCGGTGCAATTCGATTACCCGCGTGCTGGCAGCAGGTCCGGGACAACCACTAATCCCTCGTTTAGAGCGCGGCCGCGCAGGTCGACCCTGCATAAGTGCTTCAACTGATTGCGCCATAGCGCTTGAATCGGAAATAACGCGCACGTGGGCAACGTGAATGTATTGTCCTTTAAAATATACTTCACACCTGAACAAAGGGAACCGGTCAAAAGCTCCCGTCAATCGGCGGAAAGCCAGAATGGCTAGTCTTCAACTATGAACGGCGACCTCGGCATACAAAAAAACCGCCAGCGCTTTCGCGTGGCGGTTTTAAGAATGGTGCAGCTGTAGGGAGTCGAACCCCAAACCTTCTGATCCGTAGTCAGACGCTCTATCCAATTGAGCTACAGCTGCGTGATGGGAGGTGAGAGAAAGCAAGGTTACGAAAGCCCGCGCAAGCGCTTTTTCAAAAAAACACCGCGCCAACCGAAAAAACACCCCCGCCGCCCACGCACGAAGAGGTAAACCTAAGGTTGAAAAGCGCGCCCCCCCACCCCACTACTTGCACCACGTGGCCAAAACGACCAACACCTCACCTGCCAGCGAAACCGCCGGCACCGAAACCTCCTTCGAGACCGCCATGGAGCGGCTGGAAACCATTGTCGAAGCCATGGAGGCCGGCGACGTCCCGCTCGCGGAGTTGCTGACCAAATACGAGGAAGGCACCCGCCTCGTCGCCCGTTGCGAAGAGCGGTTAAAGACCGCTGAACTGAAAATTGAACAACTGAAACGCCAGCGCGACGGCTCGCTGCGGCCCGAACCCTTCGCCGCCGTCCAAGCCCCCGAATCCGCCTGATTTTCCGCCCTCCGTGCCCGCCTCCCTCCCGCCCTTTCCGAGCACCTCGCGCCTGCTCGATCTCATCCGTTCACCCGACGACGTCAAAGGCCTCTCCTCCACGCAATTACCCGCGCTGGCCGCCGAGATCCGGGAGGAACTGATCCGCGTCACCGCTCGTAACGGTGGCCACATCGGCCCCAATCTAGGCGTGGTCGAGCTCACCCTAGCCCTGCACCGGGTCTTCTCCACCCCGCGCGATAAGTTTGTCTTCGACGTGGCCCACCAAGGCTACGTGCACAAGCTCCTCACCGGTCGCCTCGCCGGCTTGCAAAAAGTCCGCCAGACGGGCGGCGCTTCCGGCTTCCTCAACCGCAGCGAAAGCCCCCACGATGCCTTCGGCGCCGGCCATGCCGGCACCGCCCTGTCCGCCGCGCTGGGTATGGCCACCGCTCGCGATCTCAAAGGCACCGATGAACACGTGGTCGCCCTGTGCGGCGATGCCGCCTTCACCTGCGGCATCACCCTCGAAGCGCTCAATAACGTCGTCAGCTCAACCAAACGCCTGGTCGTCGTCCTAAACGATAACGAGTGGTCCATCGCCCGCAACGTCGGCGCTATCGCCAAATACCTCAACCGGCTCTCAACCAACCGCACCTACAACAAGGTTTACCACGACGTGGAGCAGTTCTTCCTCGGCCTGCCCGGCGGCCGGGATATGAATCGCCTCTGGAACAAGTGGAAACGCGAGACCAAAGACTTCTTCGTGGAGTCCTCGCTGTTTGAGAAATTCGGCCTGCGCTACCTCGGCCCGATCGACGGCCACAACCTCGACGAGCTGATTAAGAACCTGGAGTTTGCCCGCGACACCGACACCCCGATCCTCCTCCACGTGATCACCGAGAAGGGCCGCGGTCTCGATGCCGCCCGCGCCCACCCGGAGAAATTCCACGGCCTGGGCGCGTTTGATCCCACCACCGGCGAAGCCAAGTCCGGTCCGCCCGGCACGCCCCCCAGCTACCAAGATGTCTTCGGCCGGGAACTCGTGCGCCTCGCCACCGCCGATTCACGGATCGTCGGCATCACCGGCGCCATGCCCAGCGGCACCGGGCTGAACCAACTCGCCGCTAGCGTGCCACGCCAGTTTTTCGATGTCGGCATCGCCGAGGAACACGCCGTGGTCTTCGCCGCCGGCCTCGCCACCCAAGGCCTGCGCCCGGTCGTAGCCATTTACTCGACCTTCCTGCAACGTGCCTTCGACAACATCCTGCACGATGTCGCGCTCCAGAACCTGCCGGTCACCTTCTGCCTCGATCGCGCCGGCCTCTCGCCCAACGACGGCGCCACCCATCACGGGCTCTTCGACCTGGCCTACTTGCGCTGCGTGCCCCGCGCCGTGATCATGGCCCCGCGCGACGAACACCAACTCGCCGCCATGCTCCGGACCGCCCTCGCCCACGACGGCCCGGCTTTTATCCGCTACCCCCGCGGATCCTGCACCGGCACGCCGCCGCCGCCCGAATGCGCCATCCTGCCTCTCGGCCGGGCCGAAATCCTCCGTCCAGGCCGGGATGTGGTGCTCTGGGCCATCGGCACGATGTGCGCCGATGCCCTCGCACTAGCCGATCAACTCCACACCTTAGACCAAGTCGACGCAGGGGTGGTTGACGCCCGCTTCGCCAAGCCGCTCGACTGCGAACTGCTCCTCGCCCAAGCCGCCGAGGCCCGCCTGATTGTAACGCTGGAGGACGGCGTCGTCACCGGCGGTTTCGGCTCCGGGGTGCTCGAAACCCTGTCCGCCGCCGGCTTGAACACACCGGTCGAGCGCCTAGGCTGGCCCGACGTTTTTGTCGACCACGGCTCTTCCGTCACAGAACTTCGCGCCGCCCACGGCCTAGCCCCCGCTGACTTGCTGCGTCAGGTGCAAGCTCGCCTAGCCCGACTTGAGGCCGTGACCGCCTGATCTTCTTTCCGCACGTTCACCTCCCTTCCTTCCCGTGCCCTCTTACCCGGTCCGCTCGCCCAAGCCCAAAGCCAACCTCGTGCAAAACTTCCGCGGCGAGGCGCGCATCGCCGTGCCCCTGCACCCGCTCGAACACGCACTGGTGGTGGTGGCGATCATCCACCTCTGTTTCCTGCCTTGGGCCTTCGGCACCCGCACGCCTTGGGCGCAAATCGTCTCTCTCGGTCTTGCCGTGCTCGCCTTTGTCATCGCCCTCTGGCCGCGCCGTTACAGCGGCGAACTCGCGCCCGAAGGAGATTTCACCCTCCACACTTGGCCCCGCCTGCTGCGCTTCCCCCCCTTCTGGCTCGGGCTCGGATTCTGCCTCTACATCGTGATCGGCGCGCTCAACCCGTCCTACGAACGCATGAGCAACGGTTCCGTGTGGTATCTAAAACCGCTCGAACATATCGACTGGTTACCCTCAGGGCTGGACGCGCCGTTCGAGATCATGAACGCGTGGCGCACCCTGATCATCGTCGCGGCCGTGTGGCTGCTCGCCTGCTCCCTGTGGACCGCCATCACCCGCCGCACCGCGATCCAAAGCATCCTCACGGCAGTCGTCATAAACGGCGCCATTCTCTCCTTGGTCGCCATCGTGCAAAAGATGACGGGGGCGAATAAAATCCTGTGGTTCCTCAGCGGGGCGCCGGAGTATTTTCACGGCACTTTTTACTATAAAAACCACGCCGCCGCCTACTTCAACCTGACCGCGATCGTATCGGCAGGCTTGATGATCTGGCACCACATCCGCGGCTTGCGTCACCTTGAAAGGAGCAGCCCTTCACCGGTGTTTGCCTTCGGTTTTATCGTGATCGGGTCCTGCGTATTCATGAGCGGGTCGCGCACCGGCATGATCCTCCTCACCGGCTATATCTTGATCATGGCGACGACTTACCTGATCTGGCGCCTGAGGCGCAGCGCCGGCCCATCCAACCGCCTCCTCACCGTCTTGGCCACCTTGGCCATTCTAGGCTTTGTCGCCACCGCGATCTATTTTCTGAATCTTGATAAGAGCATAGACCAGATCCGCCGCCTCGCCAACGAAGACAAACAGTGGTCAGTCGAGGCTCGTATCCAGGCCCGCGACGCCACCTATGAGCTGTTTCGCGATCAGCCCCTGACCGGCTGGGGTGCCGGTAGCTTCCGCCACGCTTTTCCGTCCCACCAGCAAAACTATCCGGACATCTTCCGCGGACCCGGGCGCCGTTATTTTTACTGGGAGCACGCCCATAATGACTATGTGCAAGCCTTGGCGGAGTTCGGTATCATCGGCTTTGCCCTGCCCGTGCTCGCGCTGCTCTGGCTAATTGTGAAACTCTGCCGGCTCGGTGGCTACCGCCATCCCGCGTTTCTCCTGACGCTCTTAGGCCTCGGCCTGACGCTGTGTCACTCTTGGGTGGATTTCCAGCTCTACAACGCCTGCATCCTCACGACCTTCGGCGCCATCGCCGTCTTGCTCGTCCGCTGGGCCGAACTCGAAATCAACCCCGGCAACATCACCCCCTCCACCCTGCGCGGTTAAACCGCAAAAAACCCGCCTCGATGAAGAGGCGGGCGAAAAACGCGTTTAACTTAGCCGAGACTTACTTGGCGTCCTGCGCGGAGACCGGAGGAGTGGTCACCGAGACCGGCTCTGCGGCGGGCGCTGGGGCCTTGATCTCGAGCAGCTCCACGTCGAAAATCAGCGTCGCATTCGGGGGAATGGAACCACCCGCACCCTGCTCGCCGTAGCCGAGCTTGGACGGGATGTAGAGCTTCAGCTTGCCACCGACGCCGACCAGTTGGAGCCCCTCGGTCCAGCCGGGGATGACGCCATTGAGGGGGAATTCCGCCGGGGTGCCGCGCTGCACCGAGCTATCAAACACGGTGCCGTTTACCAAGGTGCCGGTGTAGTGGACCTTGACCGTGTCGGTGGGGACGGGCTTGGCGCCGGTGCCCTCTTGGATCACCTCGTAACAAAGTCCGGTGGGAGTGGAGAGGACCTTGGGGTTCTTCTTCAACTCAGTGAAAAAGGCCGACGACTCCTGATCCGCCGCCGCCGCGAGGCGAGCCTGGGCGACCTGCTGGCGACCGCCGAGCACGCGCTGGATCTCAGGACCGAAAGCTTCGGGGCTGAACTTGCCCTTCTCGCCACTGAAGGCCGCCTCGAGGCCCTTGAGCGCGGCCGCCTTCTCCTCGGCGCTGATGCCGAACTCGGCGATACCGATGCGCTGGCCAACGAGGTAACCAAAGGCCTCAAAAACCTGCACATCCGTGTAGGCGGGGGCAGCCGGGGCAGCCGGGGCCGGGGTCGCGGCAGCCTCATCGGCGGCGCGAACAGTGCTTAGAGCGCCGACGGCGGCGAGAGTGGAGGCCTGCAGAATACGAACGAGTTTCATGCTTGGGTTTGGGTAGGGTGGATGGGAGGTGGATCGAAGATGGGCGAAAAGCTCGGACCACCGACGAAATGACCACCCTGCCGCTCCCCGCACCTCGGTGGCAAACCCATAGTCACCACGCCGCCTGCTTTCCTTTCGCAGGCTTGTCGGCGACCCCATCCCCCCTTTTTCTAACCAAATCGCATGCACCCCCACTCGTTCTGGACCAGCACCGACGGCCAAATTCTTACCGTCCGGCGCAAGGACGCCCGCACCCTTTCCGTGACTTTAGGGTTCCAGCCCCGCCACCCCGCTGAATGGGAGTTCATCAAAGCCCACGCCTCCGCGCTTAGCTTCACCGAACGCAGCACCCTCGCCCGAATCGGCATCGAGATGCTGACACTAGGACCCCCCCGGATTGAAAAAAATGGCGTCATCCTCGAAGCCGACGCCTTCCTCTACGACGAGAGTTTCCCCAACGCCCCCTACTGGCAGCAACTCCTCCGCCCCGGCATTCCCGTCGGGCGCCTGTTTCACGCCCCTGCCGAGGCCAAGCTCACCTCGACCGAAATCTGGGACGCCCTGAAGGCCAACCGCCTCAAACTCCCCGCCACCACCAGTATCGACCGCTACGGCCGCGTCTTTCTGACTCCCCACCCCGTCACTTATACCCTGAACCCCCGCCTCGCCCGCCCCGCCTTCGAACGCCTGATCGCCGGCGATTCCGGACGCGGCTTCCTCGACAAAGTCCAGGTGCGCCGCGAGGCCTCCCCCATCTCGGTCGCCCCTGGCTCCGGCATCCTGACCAGCTGCTCGATGTATCTAAAAGAACACTACGTCGTGCTCAACCCCGGCGCGGGTAACTTCGGTATCCACACCAGCGCGGTGCTGCTCGATCCCGTCAAAACTCACGGCACTAACATCATGCTGGAGATCTATAACCTCGGCGAACATCCCGTGGTCAATCCGGTGGTGTCGGTTGACGTCTACCGCGCCCCCCTGCCCCCCGCCGCTCCGGCCAAGAGTCAGGCCCGTCGCCGCCAGCAGGACGTGAATGCCGCCCGCAGCCTTTATAATTGCCTGGAGGCCAACCCGCCCCCGCCCGACGCCGCCGCCGCCAAGCCGCGCACACGTATCACCGTTGAGGGGCAGAGCTCCACCATGGCCAATCCCTCCATCTTGGTGGATGCCGCTACCTTCGCCGCCCTCCGCGAAAAAACCACCCCGCGCCGCCGCGGCGGCGTCTGCGGACACCCCACCATGATCCAAGCCCTCGACGCCGCCCCCGCCGGCGCCGATACCCTGCTGGTCGATTATTTTCCCAATCTGCTGGAACACGTCGAGTTGCTCACGCGCCTCGCCAAAACTCCGATCAAGCGCCTCGTTTTCCGCCGCCCGTCCCGCACCCACGGCTTCTTCCTCTCCAGCAACGCCCACGCTCGCTTGGATACCTTTGAAGCCCTTGGAATTAAGGTTTATTGGTTCAACGCCGAACTCGGCGACCTCTACCTCCACGCCTACCGGAAAAGCCACGGCTTTTTTGTTCGAGAGGAACTGGTCAAACGCTTCCAAGAGTCCACCATCCTAGCCTTTTATGGCAGCGCCATCAGCCTCGACGCATCCCAGACCCGCCGCATCGCCGGTCTGATCGACCGCCTCGCCGGCTTCATGGGCCCGAACGTCGGCGTGCTCACCGGCGGAGGCGGCGGGGTGATGCGCCTCGCCACCGATCAAGCCCGTGAAAAAGGCGCCCTCACCGGCGCCTGCTTCCTTGAACTGGAAGCCCAACCCCCCGAGCTCGGGGTGGACTTTTTTAACACCTTTCAGGAAACCTCGCGTCATTTCCGACAAAAGTGGTTCGAGGTCGCGGACTTTTGTATTTTCAACACCGGCGGCGTGGGCACGCTGGAAGAGGTCGGTATCGAGCTTTGTAATCTGAAACTGGGCATCCGCCCCCGCGTGCCTTACGTCTTCCTCGACCGCACCTATTTCTCCCCCTTGCGCGACCAAATCACTCTGATGGTAAACGAAAAACGAGCCCCTGCCTGGATGCTGGATTATCTACTGTTCACCGACGATCCCGACGAGGTGCTGCGTTTTTACCGCCAGAAACTGCAGGTGCTCTAAGCCCCCCTTTCATTCACCCCATGCTTCCTTCCTCCGTCCTTGTCGTCGGCTCCGGCGGCCGCGAACACGCACTCGTCCAAGCCCTCCTCGCCTCCCCCGCCCGCCCCCGCGTGCTCTGCGCCCCGGGCAACGCCGGCATCGCCGCCCAGGTGACTTGTTTTCCTGTCGCCGCCGACGATGTTCACGGTCTCGTCGCCCTCGCCCGGCGTGAACGCGTGGCCTTCGTCGTCGTAGGCCCCGAGGTGCCCCTCTCGCTTGGCCTCGTCGACGCCCTCGCTGCGGAAAATATCCCCGCCTACGGCCCCCGCGCCGACGGCGCGCGCCTGGAAGCCTCCAAGGTGTTCACCAAAGAGCTCCTCCTTAAACACCGCATCCCGACCGCCCCCGCCGGGGTGTTCACCGAACTGGAAGCCGCCCTCGCCTACCTGCGCAGCCGCCGCACTCCCATCGTGATCAAGGCCGACGGCCTCGCCGCAGGCAAAGGGGTGGTCGTAGCCCAGAGCCCCGCCGAAGCCGAGGCCGCCGTGCGCGATATGCTCGCCGATAACAAGTTCGGCGCAGCCGGATCGCGCGTGCTGATCGAGGACTGCCTGTTTGGCGAGGAAACCAGTCTGCTGGTCGTGGTGTCCGGTCGCCACTACGTCATCCTTCCTACCTCGCAGGACCATAAACGCGTCGGCGAAGGCGACACCGGCCCCAACACCGGTGGCATGGGCACCTACTCGCCCGCCGAAGTAGTTACACCCGCGCTACTCGATCGCATCGAACGCGAGATCGTTCGCCCTTCGGTAGATGCCATCGCCGCCGAAGGCATCGATTTCCGCGGCACCTTGTTTATTGGCATCATGCTGACGGCCGACGGCCCGAGCGTGCTGGAATATAACACCCGCTTCGGCGACCCCGAGACCCAGGTCGTGCTGCCGCGCCTGACCGAAGATCTGCTCGCCTTGCTCTGGCAGGCCAGCCTCGGGCAGCTCGATGCCTCGCGCCGCGCCGCCGAGAGCCCAGCCCATGCCTTGTGCGTCGTCCTCGCCGCCAAGGGCTACCCCGGTGCCTACGCCAAGGGCGACGTCATCACCCCGCCCGCCGCCCTCCCGCTGGACGTTAAAATCCTCCACGCCGGCACCGCCCGCAACGCCGGCGGCCAGCTCGTGAGCCATGGCGGGCGCGTTCTGGGCGTCACCGCGCTCGCTCCTTCGCTCCGCCAAGCCGCCGACGCCGCCTACCGCGTGTGCGACCAGATCGAACTAGCCGGAAAAATCTACCGTCGAGATATCGGCGCCCGCCAGTTGCACCGAACCTAAAGCTCCGGCCAAACCCGCGCTGGCTTTTCCTTTGCCCCGCGCGTCACTTTTTGCCGCGCTCCCCTGCCCGCTTCACCCAACCACCCTGCCATGACCGCCATCGCTCCCACCACCATCGCCATCGGCTCCGACCACGCCGGCTTCATCTATAAGGAGGCCATTAAGGCCGCCCTGCTCGCCGACGGCCATACCGTGAAAGATTTCGGCACCTACTCCGCCGCCCCTTGCGACTACCCGGACTGGATCCGCCCCACCGCCGAGGCCGTCGCCCGCGGCGAGTTCCACTACGGCATCGTGCTGGGCGGTTCGGGCAACGGCGAGGCCATCGTCGCCAACAAGGTCAAAGGCATCCGCTGCGGCCTCTGCTGGAATGAAAAGGTCGCCATCTGGAACCGGTCGCACAATGATGCTAACGTGCTCTCTCTCGGCGAACGCACCGTCACAATCGAAGAGGCGCTGCACATCGTCCGGACCTGGCTCGCCACCCCCTTCGAGGGTGGTCGCCATCAGCCCCGCATCCAAAAAATCGAGGCCGTCTGAACCGCTCTGTGGCCGCGCCGGGCTCTCGCTCCGCGGGCAGAAATTCCGCTTGCCGCTCCCCTCGGACAAAACCTAAAACAATCCCTTGCAGATGTCAGCGGGGTGTAGCTTAGCCTGGTAGAGCGCTACGTTCGGGTCGTAGAGGCCGTGAGTTCGAATCTCACCACCCCGACCATCTGCAACGCCAGACTCAGGATTCACCACCCGCCGCCCGTGTCTTGCGTCCTGCCGGAAACGACGCCATTCGCCCTTTGCCAACCGCCCCTCGGATGACTCCCACCGCCGCCAAACGCACCATCGACATGCAGGTCCTCGCCGACTGGATCGAGCCGGGCGCGCGCGTGCTCGACCTCGGTTGCGGCCGCGGCGTCTTACTGGAATTTCTCGCCCAGACCCGCGGCGCCCATGCCTTCGGCGTTGACCTCGATTTCGCCAAAATCACCGCCTGCGTGCGCCGCGGCCTGGCCGCCTACCAAGGCGATATGCTGGGCTACATGCGCGCCCTGCCCGATGGTCATTTTGACCACATCGTCTGCTCCCGCACGCTGGAAGAGGTCCCCGACCCCGCCGCCGTGCTCGCCGAGGCACTCCGCGTCGGCCGCGCCGTAACCGTCGGTTTCGCGAACCACGGCTACTGGAAAAACCGCTACGACACCCTGGTGCTCGGCCGCAAACCGGTGAACCCAGTTTATCCTGCCACTTGGCAACACAGTCGCCCGGCCAACCCCGCCACCATCGCTGATTTTGAGGACTTCGCCGCCGAGGCGGGCTACCGCGTAGCCCGGCGCGCCCACCTGCGTGGAGACTGGAAAAGCCCCTGCGTATTCGCTCCCAATCTGTTCGCCGGCTACGCCCTCTACCAACTCACGCGCTGAGTCTACCTGACCGCCCCCTCGGCAGGAGGCTCGACCCATTTGCCGTGCTCCTTGATCAGCGCAACCAGGCGGTCGTCCGCCTCGGCCTGCGGCAAGTTATATTGCACGCACTGTTTGCCCACGTAGAGGTTGATCTTGCCCGGCGCCCCGCCGACGTAGCCGAAATCGGCGTCGGCCATCTCGCCCGGCCCGTTCACGATGCAGCCCATAATGGCGAGCTTTACGCCTTTCAAATGCCCGGTTCGCGCCCGGATGCGTTGTGTCGTAGTCTGCAAATCAAAGAGGGTCCGCCCGCAACTCGGGCACGCCACAAACTCGGTTTTGGTGCTGCGGGTGCCCGCCCCTTGGAGGACGTTGTAGGCGAGCTTCAAGGCCCGCGCCGGATCGACCTCCGTCTCCACACTCACGAGATCGCCCAGCCCGTCGCAGAGCAAGGCCCCCGCCAGCACCGAGGCATCAAGCAAACGCGATAAAAAGTCCGGCGCGGGCGCGACCTGCGTGGCCGCCGTCGCCCGGATCCAAAGCGGCGCCCGCGAGCCCAGCCCCGCCAGCGCCTCGGCCAGCGCCCGGTAACGACCGACCGCATGCCGCCCCACTGCATCCGGCGCGCGGTCGTCGAGGGTGAACAACAAGCCCGCGTCGCCAAGCTGCCGCACCGTGTCGCCCAGCGCCGCCCCCGCCAAGGCCTCCGCAGTGGTCGCAACCGCCAGGGCGTGACCGCCCGCCCGGGCCCATTTGGCAAAACCCGCCAGCGCGCCCGCTTCGTCTACCGAGCCCCCAAAGGCCCGCGTGAAAATCAGCGGCCCAGCCGGTCGCAACGCCACCAAAGCCGCCGCCGGTAAATCCGCCGCCAATTCCAAAATCCCGACCACCCCCAACGGCCAGGCGGCGCTGGCCGCCACGGCCAACTCAGCAGCGTCGCGCACCGGCACCAGGAGCCCTTCCATCGGCGTGTCCGCCAGCCGCACCCCGACGAAACGTGCCGCCACTCCGGCGATCTCGTGAGGACCGCCCAGCCGCGTTATCACCCGCGGTGGCGTCTCGCCACCAACCGGCCAACCCGCCCCGAGGGGAAGCGCAGTCGTGGCGCGGCGCGTATAGACAAAAGGATCCACCCGGTCCGGCGCGCCGCCACCCGCACTCGCGTTGCCCCAACCGGCCATGGCCTTGCGCACAAGGGCCTGGGCGACCGGGATCTCGTAGACACTGTCCTCGGTCAAAGACACGCGAATGGTATCGCCCAGCCCGTCACAGAGCAGCGAACCGATGCCGATGGCGGACTTGATGCGCCCGTCCTCGCCGTCGCCCGCTTCAGTCACGCCGAGATGCAGCGGATAGTCCATCGCCTCGGCCTCCATGCGCGCGACCAGCAGACGGTAGGCTTGGATCATGACCTTGGGGTTTGAGGCCTTCATCGAGAGGACGATGTCCTCGTAACCCAGCCCACGGCAGATGCGGAGAAACTCCAGCGCGCTCTCCACCATGCCGAGCGGGGTGTCGCCGTAGCGGTTCATGATGCGGTCGCTGAGCGAACCGTGGTTGGTGCCGATGCGCAGGGCGCGGCCGAGCTGCTTGCAACGCAGGATCAGGGGCGTCACCGCCTCGCGGATACGATCCAGCTCGGCATCATAATCGCCGTCGGAGTATTCGCGGACCGCGAATTTCTTTTTATCCGCGTAGTTGCCCGGGTTGATGCGGATTTTCTCCACGTGCTCGACCGCCTCCATGGCGGCGGAGGGGAGAAAGTGAATGTCGGCCACCAGCGGCACGTGGGCGAAGCCGGCGGCGCTGAATTGCTCGCGAATGGGCTTCAGGCAGCGCGCAGCCTGCACGTTAGGCGCGGTCACACGCACGATTTCGCAGCCCACCTCGGCCAGCGCAATGGCCTGCCGGACCGTCGCAGCGACGTCCTGCGTATCGCTGGTCGTCATCGACTGCACACGGATGGGATTCGCACCGCCCACCCCCACGTTGCCGACCTTCACTTCACGGGTGCGCCGACGGATGGTTTGAAAACGGGAAAGGGCGTAGGTCATGCTCATGGCGGAGATCAGTTTGCCACGTTGGAACCGGGCGACCGTTTCGGCAAGACCTCCACACTAATCTGCCAATCCCCCCGTGGAGCGCTGTTGCACGCGCCGCCGCGTTCGTTTCGCTCGGGGGATGAATGACCCCGTGTTTCTCCTGATTGGTCTCGGCGTGGCCGGCTATTTCGCGTGGCTCTGGCGGGCCGACCTGGTGGCTAACCGGGCGGCCAAGGGCGCGCCGTCCAGCCTCCTGCCCGGTGCCCTCCCGGCGACCAGCCGTGCGATTGCGATCGGAGTGCTGGGAGCGGTCCTGCTCGTCGCGGTGGAAACTTGGGGCGAGCTGCGGCTCGGCGTCGCCGGGGAGCAAACCGAGATCACCTGGCTGTTTGCACTCTACTCCGTCTTCGCCGCCGCGATCATCGAGGAACTGGTTTTCCGCGGCTACCTCGTGGTTGAGGGCAAAGGGCGGGCTGCCCTGCTCTGGGGCGCGGCCGGCGCGTCGGTGGCCTTCGCCCTGGCCCACCCCCACCTGTGGAAGTGGGAAGATGGCGCCCTGACCTGGCATTTTGACCTCAAAGCCTGGTTCAGCACCGGCTGCCTGTTCATCGGATCGCTATGGTTCTACGCGTGCCGTTTCGGTCCCTGGAATAAGAACGGTTCCCTGCTGCCCTGCTTCACCGCCCATGCCGCCAAAAACCTGGCCGTGGTCGCGGTAAAGGCCGCCCAAGGCTTTGTCGTGGGTCTGTGGTCCTAAAAAACCGGCGCTATCCGCCGAAATCCGTCGGCTCGCCGGTTCGGTCTTTACCTTAAAAATTCCGTCGCCTCTCTGCCCTGCGCCCGCCTAGTGTAGCCCTCTTATGGGACGCCAATGGCTACACGCGAAACGCGCCGTCGTTAACAACCGGAAGGGTCAGCTGGTCGGCAAGCTGGTCAAAGAAATCACCGTCGCCGCCAAACTAGGCGGAGGCGACCTCGCCGCTAACGCCCGGCTCTTCGCCGCCGTCGACAAGGCCAAAAAGGCCTCCGTAACCCGCGACGTGATCGAACGCGCCATCCACAAGGGCGCCGGCACCGGGGGCGAAAAGAGCGAGCTCACCCACGTCACATTCGACGGCTACGCCCCGCACAAAATCCCCGTCGTGGTCGAGTGCTACACCGACAACGTCCAGCGCCTCGCCCCCGAGATGCGTGTGCTTTTCAAAAAGGGTATTCTCGGCACCACCGGCTCGAATAAATTTTTGTTCGACCACGCCGGGATCGTCGAGGCCTACACCCCCGCCGCCAGCCCTGACCTCGAGGCCGCCGCGATCGAGGCCGGCGCAAACGACTTCGCCCCCCTCACCCACGCCGAGAACGACGACATTCCTGCCGAGGGCGCATCCGGTGCGCGTTTCCTCTGCGAGCGCACCTCGATCCACACCGTCTCCGAGTGGCTGAAGGCCAACGGCTGGACCGTCATTACCTCAGAAATGGGCTACCTCGCCAAGACCTACCCCGAGCTCGGCGAGGCCGAGCGCACCGAAGTCGGCGAGTTTCTCCACGCCCTAGAGGACAACGACGACGTGCAACGCGTGTGGGCCGCCTTCCGCTAGGCTAAGGCTCTCCCGGTCCATGCCTCTCCCTGCCCGCCCGGTGCTCCTCACGCTCGGCGCCCTCGGGGTGTTAGTGACGCTGATTATCGCCCTGCCTTGGCTTAGCCCGGCGCGCGGAGTCGAACGCAGCTTCGACCACCTGCTAGAAGCGATCGAGGACAACGACGCGGCCAAGCTTGAGCGCCTCTTCGGCGCCGATTACGGGCCGTCCCTCGGCCATGATCGCGCCGCAACCCTCCGCCTCGCCGCCGAGATCCGCGGCCAGTTCGCGACCTGCACCGTCTGCCGGGAACAATCCGAACTCAGCCTCGATCCCTCAAAACAAAGCGCGACCACTCGGGCCCTCATCCGCTTCCGCGGCCAAGGCAGCTCCGTCGCCCGCGCCATCGTCGAAGTCTCCGCCGCCACGCCCACACCCGCCGTTTTCAAGTGGCGACGCAACTCCTGGAAACCTTGGGACTGGCGCCTGGTCGGTATCGACCATCCCGACGCCGCCCGTGCCCTCGCCCGCTTCGAACGCCAAGCCGCCGCGCTCGGGCTCTGAACCGTATTAGCGGTCGGCAGGCAGCTCCATCACCACGCGGAAACCGATGTGGCGGGCGCGGTCCACCTTGGCACGCGATTCGAGAACAAACTTCGCCAGCGCCTCGGGAGAATCCAAATTACTTCCGCCCGCCAGCATGGCGCGGTCGAAGACGGGATCGGCATCTAGCCACTCCGCGAGGTTGCCCACCAGGTCGCGATAGCCGTTGGGATTGGCCCGCCCGCCGTCCGTGGTGCCGACCTTGCCTTCACCTGCAGAGCTGCGCACTTCACCGGGGTTGTCCGCCAGCGCCCCACGATGCTCGGACTCAGTGGGCAGGCGAACCTTAGCGCCCATGATCCAGCCCAAGCGGGTGCAGAACTCCTGGGCGTCGGCCCAATTCACCGAATCCACCGGCATGCTGCGGCCCGGATTACGACTGGGGTTCGTGTTCATGACCGTCTCATAAATATCCTGCGGCATTTCACTCGCCAGCATCAACCGGTCATTCACCCCGATCAAAGGCAGCAAACGGTCAAACACCTTGTCCTGGACCCCCTTGATCTCGGCCCGCTTCAAACCGAGGTAGCTTAACTTGATCCGCAGCGCGCCATCGACGTAGTTACTGCGGGGAAAGTCCTTCTCCAACCGCTCGGTTAATTCTAGCGCACGGGGCAGAGCCTGATCGGCGGAGACGAGACGGCGGCGCCGCAAATCAGCGCTGATCGAACGCTCCAGGCGGGTGAGCTCGACCGCGATAGGCTGGGAGCGCGCGGTCTGGAGCTTGGTTTCCAGAACCTCGATGCGCTTGGACGAGACGAACCGACTGCGGGCAAAAAGCAGATTAACCTGCTGCTGACGGGTCAGGGCCTCGAGGTAGAGGGCCGCGGCGGCCTTATTGTCGCCCGAACGGTCAGCGAGGTCACCCTCCGCCTCCTTTGCGTCGAGTTCCTTGACAATGCTGGCGGCGTTGAGGGTGGCGATTTCTGCCTCGATCCGGTCGAAGCCGGCGAGGTCGGCAAAACGCGTCGCGCCAAATTCGCGATTGATCCGGTCAAGGGCATCGCGCGCCGAAGTGTAGCCGGCAAGGGCATCCGCCCAGCGCTGCTCTTTCACCGCTTCGCGGGCCTTTTCCAAGGCGCGCTCCTTTTCTTGGTTGAGCGGATAAACCTGCAGTGCGGTCAGCGACTTCTCGATCTCGGCCTCGCGCACGTAGTTTTTGAAACGCGAAGGAGCCGCCCCGGTATTGACCGCGCGTTGGAGTTGTAGCGCCTCCGCATAGGCCGCCTCGGCTTCCGTCAAACGCAGCGCCTTTACGTCGTCATCGCCGTCCTTGATACGCTGCTCGATGGTGCCAAGCGCACGCTTGGCCCGCAACGCATCGTATTCGCTCTCCAACCGCTCCAAGTTTTGCTGCTGAGCATAATCGCCATGCACCGGTGAACGGGCGATCTCCCGCTGCTTCGCCACCGCCTCGGCCAACACCAGCAACGCCTCATCAGAAATAATGTCCGCCGCGGTGAGACCTTTGTAGCGCGTCTCCAAATCAGCCACATCCGCGATTTTTTTCAACAAGACCGGATCCGCCGCCGATATAATCTCCTTGGGCACCTCCTTGACCGCCCGTCCGGGACCGGAAGTGGCGAGCACATACCAGAGGCCCACCAAGAGGATCACGCCAAGGCCAATAAAAATCGCAGACCGCGAGGCGGTCCATAAATCTGAAAGCTTCTCGCGCTGGCGATAGGATAACATAGAGTAATCTTGCGATAAAAGGAGGCGCGAAGAGAAATGCAATAATTGGCCGGTTTATCCTCGTCCTTCCGGTCCGGAGCGCCACCACCCGCAGGCTGGACAAGACGCGCGCCGCTTTCACCGTAGGCCTGTTGTGATCAAACACCTCGCCATCCTCGCCCCCGGCCTGCTCGGCTCTTCCGTAGCCCGGGCCGCCCGGGAACGCGGGCAGGCCGGCCGCATCACCGTGTGGGCCCGCCGCCCCGAGGTCCGCGAAGCCTTGCGCGGCCAGCCTTGGGTAGATGCCGTCGCCGAGACCCCCATAGCCGCCGTGGCCGAGGCTTCACTGGTCGTGCTGGCCGCGCCTGTAGACCGGATTATCGCCCTCGACCAAGAAATCGCCCCCGGCCTCGCCGCCGGCGCCATCGTGACCGACGTAGGCAGCGTGAAGGGCCCCATTTGTGCAGCCGCCGCGCAGCACCCGCGGCCCCCCGGAGCCTGCTTCATCGGCTCCCACCCGATGGCCGGATCGGAAAAAACCGGCTGGGAACATGGTTTGTCCGGTTTGTTCGAGCAACGGGTCTGCTTTGTCACCCCCGCTGAAAACACCCCAGGCGCGGCCCTTCTCCTGTTGGAGAACTTCTGGCGCGCCCTCGGCGCCAAGGTCGTCGTAGCCGCACCCGCCAAACACGACGAAATCGTCGCCCACATCAGTCACCTCCCCCAAGCCGTGGCCACGAGCCTCGCCTGCACTCTGGGTAACCAAGACGGGGACTGGCGACATCTTGCCGGCAACGGCCTGCGCGACACCACCCGGATAGCCGCCGGGGACGCCACCATGTGGGTGGAGATTTTCCAACAAAACCGCGACGCCGTCCTTCAGGCCCTTACCCGCCAGGAGGAGGAATTTTCCGCCTTCCGTCTCGCCCTCGAGCGCTCCGATTGGGCCGCCATCCGTGCCCGTTTGGAACGCGGCAAGGCTTGGCGGGATGGTTTCCGCACCTGACCGCCCCCCGCCATGTCCCACCCGTCTACCCTTCCCGAGTGCCTGCCTATCACCCCGTTTACTCGGCCTGTCTCCGGCACGATCAAACTACCCGGCTCCAAGAGTCTGACTAACCGAGCCCTGTTGCTCGCCACCTTCTGCGATCGCCCCGTCGCCCTAACCGGAGCCCTGTTCAGCAACGATACCGAGTTAATGGTCGAGGCCCTGCGCGCACTCGGCTTTAACGTGGCCGCAGACGAAACCGCCGGCCTTCTGCGGGTGGATAATCAGGCCGCCGCCTTCCGCTCTGAAACCACGGTTGAACTGTTCGTCGGCCTCGCCGGCACCGCCGCTCGTTTCCTCACTGCCCTGTGCGCCGCCGCCCCCCGCGGCACCTACCGCATCCAAGGCACTCCGCGCATGAACGAACGGCCGATGAAGGGCCTGATCGACGCCCTGCGCGCACTCGGCGCCGACATCCGCTGCCTCGGCGCGGAAGGGTTTTTCCCCATCGAAATCCACGCCTCGGGCCTGCGCGGTGGCACGGTCGATATTGATGCGACCGAGAGCAGCCAGATGCTTTCCGCCCTGCTCATGGTCGCCCCGCTGGCCGATCGCCCAGTCGAGATCCACGCCATCGGCGGCGTGCGTTGGCCCTTCGTCAGCATGACGGCCAGCATCATGGCCGCCTTTCAGCCCGGGGCCGAGGACAACGTCGAACGCGTCAGCGACACCTGCTTCCGAGTGCGCAAAGGCGGCACGCCCGCCTACTCGGCACCCTCCACCTACGCGATCGAGCCGGACGCCAGCGCGGCCAGTTACTACGCGGCTCTGCCTTTCGTGGTCGGTGGTCGCCTGCGCCTAGAACACCTGCACACCGGCCTCCAAGGCGACACCGCTTTTCTCGATGTGCTCAGTCGGGCTGGCGCGACCGTGAATGCCACCTCCGGCGGCTTCGAGGTATCCTACGAAAAAACTCATGCCCGCCACGGCGTAGATGAAAATTTCAACGCCTTTTCCGACACCTTTCTCACGCTAGCCGCGCTCTCCCCGTTGTTGTCCGGCCCGACCTTTATCACCGGCATCGGTCACACCCGCCGGCAAGAAACCGACCGCGTGGCCGGCATGGCCGCCGAACTTCGCCGCCTAGGTCAGGAAGTCCTGGAAACCGAAGATACGCTCGTCATCACGCCCCGACCACTGATTCCGGATGTCACCGTGCGCACCTACCACGACCACCGCTTCGCGATGAGCTTCGGGATCCTCGGGTGCCATGACCTTCGCGGCGACGGTCGTCCATGGTTATCCATCGAGAACCCCGCCTGCTGCGCCAAGACCTTCCCGCATTTTTTCGATTTGCTCGAATCCCTTCGACGCAAAGCCTCCGTCGCCTGAACTCGCCCGCCCCCATGGCCACCTCCTTCCTCATTGTCGCCATCGACGGCGGCGCTGCTGCCGGTAAATCCACCACCGCCCGCGCCCTCAGCGCCCGCTTCAATCTGCTGCACGTCGACACCGGCTCCTATTACCGCGCCGTCACCCACGAACTGCTCCGCCAAGGGGTGCCCACCGATGACACCAACGCCATCGCCCACGCCGCCGCGCGGCTGACGCTCGGCACCCGCGTGGAAGGCCGCCATGCCCGCATCGAAATCGGCGGACATGGCGTCAACGAGGCCGACTTGCGCGGCCCATCCGTGAACGCCGCCGTCTCCCACTTCGCGGCCGTCCCCGCCGTGCGCGCCGCCCTCTTGGCCTACCAGCGGGATCAGGCCCGCATCGCCCGCGAACACGGTTTCGCCGGACTCGTGATGGAGGGGCGAGATATCGGCACGGTGATTTTCCCCGACGCCGATTTCCGCTTTTTCCTTCACGCCGACCCCGAGGAGCGCGCCCGCCGCCGCGCCGCCGAGGGCCAGCAGGACTCCATCGCCGAGCGCGACCGGCTGGACAGCACGCGCAAGACTGCGCCTCTGCAATGCCCGCCCGGCGCGACCGGCCTAGACTCCACCCACCTCACCCTTGAGGAGGTCGTCGCCCGCGTCTCCGCCCCCATCGCGGCCTGCCTCGCCGCCCAAGCCTGAGCCACCGATTTATGTCGGACGCCGGTGAACGTTTCCCTCAGCTCCGCATGGGGCGCCTCTATGGGTTCTCTCATTACCTGCTGAACGGCCTCCGTCAGGCCCTCTTCCGCGGCGAAGTCGCCGGGCTCGGCCATATTCCGGTCAGCGGTCCGTTTCTCGTCGCCGCGAACCACGCGAGCCACCTCGACCCGCCCTTTATTGGCGCGGTCCTGCCTCGGCAGCTCGCTTTTTTCGCCCGCAAAAGCCTCTGGGGACCGGGCGCGGGCAAATGGTGGATGGATGGTGTTGGCGCGATCCCGGTGGACCGCGACGGCTCCGATCTGGCTGCGATCAAGCGCGTGCTCGGCACGCTCGAGGCCGGCGGCGCCATCGCCCTCTTCCCCGAAGGCACGCGCTCGCCCGACGGCCAGATGCAACCGGCCAAGGCCGGCGTGGGCATGATCGTTTGCAAGTCGCACGTGCCGGTCGTGCCCTGCCGGATTTTTAATAGCCACATTGCCTTTGGCCGTGGCAGTGGACTCAGACCGGGCACGCCGGTGCACATTGTCTTCGGCCGCCCCCTTTTCTCCGAAGACTACGATCGTCCTGCCGACGGTAAAGAGCGCTACCAACGCGCCAGCGAGCGCATCATGACCGCCATCGCCGCCCTCCCGCCCCCACCGGTCGAGGTGGTGTAACACCCAGGCGGTTTTCCTGCTCCGTCGCTTGCTTCCCCGTCGGGTCGGGGTAGACTGAAGTGTCGGAGAAAATCGTTCCACCGCCGCTTTTCCCTTCCTTGGGTATCGGCGGTCCCATCCCAACCCAGTGCACGGGCACCCAGCACGAAAGGTCATACCCATGAAACTCTCGGATCTGCTCGCCTCCCGCCCGGTTCTCCTGCGTCAGGCCCATCTGGCCAACGCCGCCCTAGCCTACACCACCATCGAGGCCTTCGCCGCCCGCGCCCGCACCGCCGGTTTGCGCGGTCCCGTCCGCCTGCAAGCCATTGCCCCCTCGCTCGACCGTTTTTGCCCCCAGCTCATCGCTCTGGCCGGTAGCCAGGCCGCGCTGGAGGAGCACTTCGATGAAAGCGATCTGGCGAGGCTCGCCGACGCCCTCGCCTTCGCCACCGAGTGCAGCGCGAGCGAGTTCGATTTTAATCTCGAAGACCTGCCTACCCGCTGCCTGCCCCCCCTGCGTGCCCTTTTGCGCGAAGCCGGCGTGGAAGTGGCATCCACCACACCCGTTGCCACCCCCCGCCGCACCCGGGATAGCCGCTAACCGCACGCCGGCATCGACGCCCGGCCTCGCCGGTCACACCGAGAAACTCTCGCCGCAAGAGCACGACGCCTTGGCGTTGGGGTTGGTGAATTTAACCCGACTTCCGCTACTGGGAACCGAAAGCTGGTTTTTTCGAGGTTATTGCGCGCGTAAGTGCCTGACGAATCGCGTCTGATTTTTCAAAACAGGCTGTAGTCCCGACCTACCCCCTAT
>Ga0214921_10002380_pt1 | contig 30700 bp, 26 predicted proteins | sample LL1505_MetaG_FD_177992 | JGI IMG/M metagenome (GOLD analysis project Ga0214921, IMG submission 177992) | Freshwater microbial communities from Lake Lanier, Atlanta, Georgia, United States - LL-1505 | ecosystem: Environmental > Aquatic > Freshwater > Lake | place: USA: Georgia | collected...
TTCGATGATGAGCAAGCCAGTAAGCGATCTGGTAAACATGCTAAACATTCTAATAATAAAAAGAGTGGAGGTATGAAAACGCTAAATAGTTATGTTGAAGAAGATTATGATGATCCTTTCGAGGATGAACTTGAAATTCATGATGAGATTTTTATACAACATAATACTAATACAAACGACGATACTCCGTAAATACGAAAGGTAATAAAATGGACATTCAAGCACTTCGCAAAATGCGCAATTCTGACTTCGGCAAAATCGCTGGAGAGTTCGAGAAAATCGCAAATCCCCAAACCCAATCAAAATCATATGCTGATGATCGCTTCTGGAAACTAGAAGGTGATAAAGCAGGTAATGGTACAGCCACTATTCGCTTTCTGCCACGTGTAGAAGGTGATGAGCTACCTTGGGTTCGTATCTTTTCTCATGGATTCCAAGGTCCAACTGGGAAATGGTATATTGAAAATTCACTCACTACTCTTGGTGAGAACGACCCTGTTGGTGAATTGAACACCAAACTTTGGAACAGTGGTTCTGATGCAAACAAGAAAATTGCTCAAGCACAAAAGCGTAAACTAAGTTTTATCGCTAACATTCTTGTTGTTTCTGATCCTAAGCATCCTGAGAATGAGGGTAAGGTATTCTTGTTTAAGTTCGGTAAGAAAATCTTTGATAAGATTATGGACAAAGCACGTCCTACTTTCGAAGATGAGCAACCAGTAAACGTATTTGATTTCTGGGAAGGTGCCAACTTCAAACTTCGTATGCGTAAGAAAGATGGTTTCACTAACTATGACGAATCCGCTTTCGCTGAACCATCTGCAATCTCTTCTGATGATGAAGCGATTCTTAAAGTTGCCAATGCTCAATATAAATTGGCAGAGTTCCTCGATCGTAAGAACTTCAAGTCTTATGATGAGTTGAAAAAGAAACTGGAAGAAGTTTTGTCTGGTGATTCTTTTGCAGGTAAATCTGCAGCTGAACTTTCTGAGGAAGAAGATCGTCCAGTTGCTGCTGCACCAAAGATCGCAAGTAAACCTGCACCATCCATTGCGTCAGCAAGTGACGACGATGAAGATGTAATGTCTTACTTCGAGAAGATTGCTAAAGAAGATTAATCTTTAGAGTAGAAAAGAAAAGGGAGCTTCGGCTCCCTTTTTTATGTTGCGAATCTTGATCTAATATATCGATTCATTGTTTGTTCTTGATTACGAACAGGTAATTGAACTATTGAATTATTAGTTGTCTTATTATTTGTTACTGGAGCAACAACAGTGTTTCCTACTGCGCCACCACCAGCTGCTGCAGCAGTTCTGGCTCCATCATTGGCAGCTGATTGATTAGAAACAAAGTTCGCTTGTCCCATAGCAGCACCCATTGCAGCAATTTTCTCAACTGGTAAGGCAGCAATCGCTTTAATATTTTCTGGTTTGATATCAGAGAATACTCTTAGACCAGCACCAAGTTTCTCAACACCAATACCAGCTTTTTCAATATTTTGTCCTTGTGTGCCAAGAGCAATAATTTGATCCACAGGATTCTTTTGACCACCTGCCCAAGACAAGAAACCAGAAACTAAGTTACCCAAGCCACCAGCAACATTGGCTGCAGCAAAAGCAGCCATACCACCAGAAACTGCTAGCAACCCTGCTCCAACCATCATAAGATTGTTTCCATCTATAGCAGCTAATCTTTCGATTGACGATGTAACAGCATCTATAACTGCAATAATTGCTTCAGATATTGCTCCAATAACACCCATAACAACATCACCAACTGCTCTGATGACATTTGGGATTTGCTCAATAGCAGCAACGAATACATTTTGAACGACGTCTGCTACTTTAATGAGAACTGGTGCGAATGCTTCCATGAATGGAGCAGCATACTCAAGTGCTTTACCTACACCCATAAACGCTAAAACTGCAGCAGCCAAACCGAGCATAACCTTTGGATTAGCAAGTGCTTGGACACCTTGTGCGATTCCGATTAGCAATGCTTTAATACCTGCGCCAGCACCTTTACCGATTGCAGCAAGACCAGAACCTAGTGCTTTAAACCCAGCACCTAATCCTGCCAGTATTCCTCCTCCACCGATTCCCCCACTTTCACTTGGCGCAGCAGCTTTCATTTTATCTCCACCAAGAGCAGAAGTATTCTTCTCAATCTTGTTGAGTAAATCAGTTTGGGCTTGTTCACGACGAGCAGATTCCATTTCTTCTTCAGAAACATTCATCTCATCATTTTGTTCTTTGTTGGTTTTCTCAGTTCCAGCTGGTTGAGGTTTTGCCACCAAATTAGCACGCAAGTCTGTTTTAGCGAATGCGTCTGAGAGAGATTCACGTTTAGCCAATAAACGCTGTCCTTCTTTTGTACCAGCTATTTGTTTATCATTTAAACCAGTATCTTTTTTAAACTTTTCTAATTCAGCTTCATTTGATTTGATATTCTTTGCTGTTTTATTTCGTTCTTCGAAATCTTGACCAAGTTGTTTGTATGATTTTTCACTTCCAAGTTTTTTCTGTTGATCTGCGAATTCTCTTGACGCAATTTTCTTATCAAATATACCACCAATGTTAATTGCTTTAAGTGCAGTTGTTCCTGTTGCTCTTAACGATCCAAATTTTTCACTAAGACCTTTTCCAAAATTTGCAAATTTATCTCTGATTGAATCAAATGTTTTAACAGTCTGAGCGATGTTTGAAATGGCTTCTGCTTCTTCACCTTTGATTCTCTTTAGTTCTTCTGCAGAAACTTTACTAACTTCAACAAGTTCTTCTTGATGTTCTAATTGTTTCTTTTGGACTTTAAGTAATTCCTCATCACGTTTAGCTGGTGCACCAGTTTCAACTAGTGTTCTAATTGTTTGAACGTGTTCTAGCGATAACTGTTGAACTTCCAACAGTTTCTTAAACTCGCTCGATTGAACATGGACTGTCATTGGTGGCTTAGCCATACTTTACCTTCTTTTCTGTGCGTCTAATCGTTGTTTTTCTTCTTCTAAGTACTTAATTAGCATAGCAACATACACTTCTCTTTCAAACGGAATCATATCCTCAAGTTCCGTTAACGAGTATTTGTGGTACTGCATCAAAGCAAAATTCATTTTATAATAATTAAACAAACTATCATGACAAAGATTAATCAAAAAAAACTTTGGAGTCCCTCCATAACTTTATGGTGAACACGTCCACAAACTGGGCAGTTATAATCAACTTCCTGTTTTAATCTTGGCATCGTTTCAAAGAATTTTTGAATTTTACTAAATTGCTCAGAAGTCAAATTATTAATAAAATCCAATAACTCTTCTTGAGTTTGTTCTTTTCCATAAAATAATTCGTTACCTTGATAAATGTAATCAATACACTCAGCAACTATTTTGAATAAGTCATCAATATTGTTTGTATCAAGGTTCTGCAATTTCTTTAACACTTGCATGGTAGGATATTTCATCACTACACCAACATCTCCGAACAAATAAATTTTATTTTCATGCTCTGGAGATTTTTCTACCTTTAGTTTTGTGATATCAAAGGAGATCTTAACTCTGGCTTTCTCGTCTTCACAAACATCACATGGGAAAATTAAATCTACAGTTTCACCAACAGATTTTGCACGTAATTGTGTAAAAATATATTCCAAATCGAATGTTGCCAAATCTTCAGCATTAAATTCTCCAACGACGCAAGACTTAACTACATCTTTAAGTGTATTGACCATAACGATTGGGTCTTCGCTTTGTTGTGCCATCATTAATGCTTTTTCTTCACGAACCAAAAATGGTCTATATTTCACTTCTTTCCCAGTAGATGGGATTGTCAACGTATACGTTGGTGTATTACTAATTGGTAAAGCCATGGTCAATCTCCTTTAGTCATATTCTTAATAAGTTTATTCAACTCAGTTGTGCTACCAACAAAGATAGCGTTATTATTAGTTACCTGTTTTGATGCTTCAGCTTTAGCAGGTGCATCAAGTTTTTGTTTTTGCTGATGTAAGTCCATCAATTGTTGATTTACATCAGCTAATTGTTTCATCAAATTACCCACAACTTCAAAAGCACGTGGGTGCTCAGATTGTTTTGCAACTTCTAATGCATCTGTTAATGCTACTTGTCCTTGTTGCAACAATACACGAAGATTGTTTCTGGCGACAGTATAGTCGTCTTCAATCTTTTCATTTACTGGACTTATAGTAGCTCCAGTAGAATCTAATATTTCAACTTCAGTTTTCTTTTCAATCTTAACTGTATCAAAAACCTCTGACAATTTATCATCAATTTTCATAATAATCCTTTATTTATGCTCTACCATCAAAACTCATAGTGTTGTAATCTTGTTGAAATCCGCTAAAGTTAGAAGTATATTCTTCTGGAACACTTGGCTGACTTGTAAGTTCTCTATTATTAATTGTTGGCATTTTTGTCCAACGTGCCCAAGGAGATTCTTTAGTTTCCAACGGAGCAGAAAACGATCTAGAAGTCCAATATTTGTAGTTCATAGAAATTTGTAATTTCATAACTTCTTTTTGGTCATATCCAACTTGAATTTGTCCAACACTTTTTGGGAAACATTCATTCATTTCAATTTCATAGCGTTTTCTATTTTTAGTATCTTCTACTTCAATTTTAATTTCTGTTGTATAATCATCATAATAGTTAAAATTTCTAGACCATGGATCTTGAATTGACTCTACCCATTGATCAAAAAACTTTTTAACTTCCATATTGTTATCTACATAAAAAGATAAACTGGCATTATCAAACATTTTTTCGTTTGGTGCTTCACGAACTTCTCCATGAATTCTAATCTGGTTAGTTGCAATAGTTACACCTGGGATGGTTATATCAGAACAGAACAAAAGAATTTTTCTCATGTTTGGAGAATATGACATACTTTTAGGAACTCTAATTGATACATTGTATCTTGAGCTTCTCATTAACCCTTCGGTTTTAACAAGAGCGATAAAATTCTTTATGGTTCCATTTTTTGGTTCAGACATTTCTTAACCCATTTTTCTAAGTGAATCTGCCCAGACTGCATCTTTAGATGACCCCATGAATCTTTCGACTGGAAGCAACATTGCAGTAGCCCAATCATTTGCAGGAATTTCCCTAAAGGGTGATCTTACATGATTTAGCAGATAATGTTTAACGCAAGGAATCGCTCCATTATATCGAGAGACTCCGTCTATAAGTGCCCAAGAATATTTAATCCTTGTAGTTTCGTTCATCTTATCGTTACTTTTAAAAGTCATTAAACGATCTAATAAACGAACACGTAATTGATATGGTAGATAATGCATATTTAAACCCAAGAACCCACCCTCTACTTTTCTAAAAGGGAACACCAAAGGAAACCTATCATAATACGGTAGAGTATCTTTTAGTTTTGGGTCATAAAAATACATGTAAAGTTTTCCAGGGGTAATACTGGTCTTTAATTGTGTAGTATCACCCTGTAACACTTTAGGTGGTGTTATTCTCTGTTTATTTAACAGTGTAACCTGTTGTTCAAACCAACCACGAGACTTCTTAGCTGCAGTCTTTAGATCGTATTGGTTTTTTTCAAACACGTCTTGTAATGTTGAGGGATTTTTAGCCATATTATTATTTAGGCATTATAAGCCAAGTTCGTTTTCCGTAATGATTTTAAATTCCCAACCACGATCTTTAGCATATTCTGTGGCTGCTTGCCATTTAGCCTGATTTTTAATAAAAGTCATGGATTCTGTGATATATTTCTGCGTCTGACGACCTGGATATTCAGGTGGTTGAGTTTGTTTAAAAGGTTTTACCTCAATAAGATAGGTCTTTAAAATGCCATCTTTTTGTTTAACTTGTATCTGAAAGTCAACAAAATAACGATGTATTTTGTTATCTGTGGGGCATCTATAGGGAACTATAGTTTCCTCAGATCTCCATTTTATAACTGATGGGTTTTTATCACACCAAGAAGCGAATCTGGTCTCCCAGGAGCTGCGCATAATTATGTTTGTTGGATCCCCAGCATATTTTTCTGGAAATATTGGTTTGAATAATCTTTTGTGAAACATGCCTAAATAATATGATATCGATCAACTATTTAGCTTCAGGATATAAAACATGCCATATACAGATGCGATGGGTAATGTGTCGGGTGGTGAGGACGTTGAAATTTCTAGCGCACCTCCTTCTAAACCAACGTCAAAATCACAACCCACGATTCCCCCAAAGACATTAACTGGTCCGTTATATACTTCTAGGGAAAGAACTACGTTTAGTGATAAAACGTATGATATAGCACAACATTCATATCCCGAAGATATTATGAGTTTTCAATATGGCGGAAATTACGTGATTTTTTATATTAATGTTGCTGTTGAATCTAAACTGTTTAATGATAAAACAGTACAAACTGTAGCTGATGTTCCAACTAGAGATAGAGGTCCAACTATCGCTATGAATGAAAAGTTGTATGATGACCCTACCAGTGGAAAAGCTAAAACTGCTTTCGTTGGATTAAACGCAGCTGGGCAGGTTGTTGAAGGTGCAGTTGGTGGTGGCTTGTTGGCAGGAAAAATTGGAGCAGTTGGAGGTGCAGCACTAAACGCAGCACCTGCTGCTATCGGTGTCGGCGCAGCAGCAACTCAAGCTGCTTCTGTTACACGTGCTCAAAAAAGATTAAAGACAGCGATTGCTTTACATATTCCAAACCAATTAAATATTCGTTATGGAGTTTCTTGGGGTGAAGAAGATACATTCTCATACGCAGCTGCTGCAGCTGGCGCAGAAGCAATACTTAAAGCATTAGAAGGTGGTGGTGCAAAAAATTTAGGTAATGATGCTGCAGCTATTGTTGGTGCTATGGGATTAAAGAGTGATAAACAAGGTGCAGCTGCCAGTGCTGCTTTTGGTTTAGCGTCAAACCCAAAGAAAGAACAAGTATTTAAGAATGTCGACTTTAGAACATTCCAGTTTGACTACCAATTCTTTCCAAGAAATAAAGATGAAGCTGCCAATGTTATGCGTATTATACAAGAATTTAAATATCACATGCATCCAGAATTTAAAGATGCAAATGAATTTTTATATGTTTATCCGTCTGAGTTTGATATAGCATATTATCAAAATGGACAAGAAAACCCAAATTTACATCGTCATACTTCTTGCGTATTAACAGAAATGAATGTAAACTATACACCTAATGGACAGTTTAACAGTTTCGATAATGGTATGCCAACTCAAATTAATATAACATTAAGTTTCCGTGAACTTTCACTTCTTACTAAAGATAAGATTAAGGATGGTCTATAATGTACTTCGAAGATTTTCCAAAATTTTTATATGACTTCGAAATTAAAGGCGAGCGTAGAGCATTCGTTGTCACTGATATTACAAGAAACATTCGTTTCCGCAGAGATATTCTCGCAAACATAACAGTATATGATGAGTATGATGTTGTTGATGGAGAGACTCCAGAAATTGTAGCGGAGAAAATATATGGTGACGCACAATATCACTGGGTAGTTATGCTAGCCAATGAAAGATTTGATTATAGATCTGATTGGTTAATGGATTACCCAAGATTAACTGCATATATTGAAGATAAGTATGGTAATGAAGCAGATGCTCCGCATCATTATGAAGACGAGAAAGGTAACATCGTTCATTCTTCAGCTCCAGGTGCAGCATCAGTTTCTAATCGTCAATATGAAGAAGATTTAAATGAAAAGAAAAGAAGAATTAAAATAGTTTCTCCACAACTATTAAATACAATATTAATCAACTACGATGAATTATTATAATGCAGCTACAACAAACATTAAGATTTGCTGGTGATGTATCAGTAGGTAGAATTAGAGTAATATCACAAAGCGGATTTTATCAGGACATTGCTAACCAAGTTGTCGGTATACAAGTTTTTGAAGACTTGTTATCGCCATTCATCACAGGTACTTTAATTGTTAAAGATTCTCTAGATTTAATTAACCTTTTCCCATTTGTTGGAGAGGAATATGTTGAACTTGATATTAAAACTCCAACATTAAAAAAAGGTAATATCTCTGGTAAATTTTACATCTATAAGATGACAGACAGAGAAATGCTTAGAGACAAACAAGTTGTATATCAGTTACATTTCACTTCTCAAGATGCATTAATTGATTTAAATAAAAGTATCAGTAGAACATTCACTGGTAAAGTTTCTGATATTGCAAATACATTATTGACAGATAAAGTTAATGGTATCCAGTCAACTAAGAAAAACATAATTGAAGAAACCTCAAATGAAACTAAGTATACTTCAAATTTTTGGTCTCCAATTAAAAACTTATTGTATTTAACTGAACACGCTATCAGTAAAAACAATTCTCCAAGTTATACATTTTTTGAAAATAGAGATGGGTATAATTTTGTTTCTTTGGAGTTTCTTTATAAACAACCAATTACAGCTAATTTTACGTTTGATAATTATGTTCGTGATGATAGACCAATGGGTGGAAGTATCATGAACATAGAAGAAGATTATAAGAGAATTATTGGAATTAAAATCCCAACAGGAATAGATTACATTGATAGAATCACTTCTGGTGTTTATGGTTCCAGAATGTATACACATGATATTGCATCTAAGAAAATATCAAGTAATAATTTTGATATGTTAAAAAATGCCAAAAAGCAGAATCGTTTAAATGAGTTTCCTCCTGCTTCTAAAAAGGTTATATATCGTTATGGCTCAACTGTTATGTTTAAGCCGAAATATTATAACAACTTTTCTAATTTTGGTGATGTAACCAATACTAAAATAATTCAAGAGAGAATATCACTGTTGAAGCAAGCAGAATCGACAAAAATACAAATTGTAGTTCCTGGACGTTGCGATTATACAGTGGGTAGAAAAGTTTATGTGAAACTTAATAAAATAGAACCAGTCAGTAAAAATGATAAAAAAACTATTGACAACATGTTCTCTGGAAATTATATTATATCAGCAATAAATCATTTTATCACTAAAGAAAAACATGAATGTACTTTAGAATTGATAAAAGATTCTTTATTAATTAATCTGGATAAGGCGAAATAATGGAGTTGTATACTGGCGTAGTTGAAAATAGATTAGATCCACTTAAACTTGGTCGTTGTCAAGTTCGTGTGGTTGGTATTCACACAGATGATAAAACATTATTACCAACAGAAGATTTACCATGGGCATATCCAATGCAACCTGTTACATCTGCTGCAATTAGTGGATTGGGTTACTCGCCTACAGGTCCAGTTCCTGGAACTTGGGTCATTATTTTGTTCCGTGACCAAGATCAACAACAACCAATTATCTTGGGAACTGTTGGTGGTATACCACAAACTAAATCAGGTGCTAGAGCAGCTGATGATTCAAATGATTCTATTCTACCAACAGAAGGTGGTATTTTAACAGACAGTAGTGGCAATCCTGTTACTGATGGGTCAGGACAACCAATTACAACTGGAACAAATGCAGCAAATAACTCTGCGCCAGTTGCTGCACCTACGCCAGCACCAGCACCTGCCACCACAGCTACAAATACAACAAATCCAAACGCAGATATTCCAACAACCCCACCACCAAAATCTGGTGCAACTAATAAAGCAACTGATGGTATTAAAGCACTTATCGCTGCTTGCGATAAAGTTGGATTGACTACCAAATATGCAAAAGCTGCTTTACTTGGTATTTGCGGTGGGGAATCGAAGTGGGTTCCACAAAAAGAAGATTACAATTATAATCCAACTAGACTTAAACAGATATTCTCTGGCGCAACACCAGAAATTATTGAACAGTATTCTTATGCAGTAAAAAAGGGAATGCAACGTGAAGAATTTTTCTCGTTCTTTTATGGACCAACTTTCCGTGGTAAAAACTTTTTAGGTAATAAAACAGAAGCTGATGCTGGAAAATATTATGGTCGTGGTCTTATTCAGTTAACTGGTAGAGAGAACTACGAGCGTTTTCAAAAACTTGGTCTTAAAGAGGGATTGAACATTGATATTGTTAACAATCCAGATTCTCTCAATGATGACTTACAAGTTTCTGCTTTAGTCGCTGCTTTGTATATAAAAGCTAGAGTTAAAGATTCATTAAAACTTCAATATCAAGAAGGTTTCTTCGAAGCAGCCAAAACGCAAGTTGGTAGAAATAGTCCAGATATCGCCTTAATTAAAAAACAATATTATGAATATTTCTTGGGTGGCACTACTAGTATTGAACCAACTAATAAAGATGCAACTGCTATTGAGCCAAACGTAGATCAGAAAACTATTGACTCTGCACCTCCAGAAAAGAAAGAAGCATACAAGGAAGATCGATCTGGTAATGCAACTCAATATGGATTTACAGATCCGTCTGGTAAATATCCGTTGCGCGATCATATGAACGAATCAGATACCAATAGATTGGCACGTGGTATTATTCAAGGAACGTGTTTCCAATTTAAAGATTTGATGCGTGAAAAATCTGTTCCAACTGCGAATGGATTTAAATGGTCGCAACCTGTTTCTGCATATAACACTGTTTACCCATACAATAAAGTATTTGAGTCTGAGTCTGGACACTTAATGGAGTTTGACGATTCTCCTGCTGGAGAACGTATTCATTTATACCATCGTAAGGGAACTTATCTTGAGATGGATCCTAATGGGTCGCAACTAAACTTTATTGTTGGTGATAACTATCAAATTATATTGCGTAACAACAATCTTTATATCAAAGGTTCTGGTAACGTAACTGTTGCTGGTAATATGCGTGTCTTAGTTCAAGGAAATGCTAATATTGAAGTTGAGGGAAGAAGTAATATTATGTTAAAAGGTGATGCCGAAGTTGGCGTCGCTGGCAATTTAGATATGACTGTTGGTAAAGATTTCAACTTAAAGGTTGATGGAGACTACAACGTCATGGCAACGAATATTAGAAATTATGCAGAAGAAAAACATCAGACATATGCATCATCTAATGTTGAAGTCAAATCTGACATAGCAATTCACAATGTTGCTGAAGAAGTTTATATCAATTCTACTGGAGATATGAATATTCTTGCTGGTGGAACATTACATGCTGATTACTCTGAGGGACAATTTGGCAATGGTGCCACTGCTGCAGAAGTTGATGAAGTTGCTGCAATAGAATTGACTGCACCAGAACTTCTTAATTCATCCGTGTCTGAATTTGAGAATTTACCACCACCAGAAAGATCTTTTGACGACATAGCTAAGTTTGAAACTCCAGATGAGTGGGAAACTCCAGCTGGTGCTCAAGAAAAAGAAAAAGTATACAACACACCTGAATTCAAAGAGCCAGAAAATATTAAAATACCTGAGGCTCAAGAAGTGCCACCTACAATTAAGCCATCGCCACCACCACCTACGAAACCTGTTGATACTGCGCCAATTTATAATACAACACAATATGGTGCGTCGTTTAAACTATCCAAGAACTTTACTATTGCTCAGTTAGTTCAATCTGATGTTGAGATACGAGATGTTGCTATTGGTGGAAAGGTATTAACTAAACAAGATATCGTTGCTAACCTCGCAGCACTTGCAACTAACATTTGCGAACCATTATATGAATTACTTGGACCAACTAGTGGAAAATTTGCACCTCAATCTCCAAAGGGTGCTTGGTGTATTAACTCTGGTCTAAGAAATGGATCGGGAAGATCCCAACACGAACGTGGTCAAGCTATTGACATAAGATATAACCCACAGAGAAATTTCAAAGCAATGTGGGAGTTTGCAATTCAGTTAGAAAAAATATTACCGTATGATCAAATAATTCTTGAATATAGAAGACCTGGATCTAAACATAATCAAGGTACTGGCTGGATGAATTGGATTCATATCTCTTATGACGCAGCATCATCAAGAAGACAAGCGTTTACTATGATTGATGACGTCTCTGTAAATGCTCAAGGACAAGTTCAGCCTGGTAGTCGTGGATTATTCTTGTTTGGAACAGCATAATGTGGGAACCTGTTAATCCTTTATTGGGCACTTATGCCGAGATGGCTTCGTTTAGTCACACAATACAATATTATACAGAAGAAGTTGGAGATCCAACTGCAACACCTCCAACTTCTGGTAGTAGAACTTATTACTCAGTTAGAATTATACCGCAAGAAACTAACCCAAGTAGCGTGAGTATTTCTGGCGCAACTTTATCTGGTTTTTACAGAGGTATATTTAATGATGGTTTGACCACCAGAGATAGTAAGGGAAACATAACGACAATTACAACACTGGGTTCAAATGCCAGCGTCTGGGACGCAGTTAATAGATCCAATGTTCATGAAGTTATTGGGTTTGATCCAGATATGACTCGTAGCAGGACATTTTCTTATGTTGCACAAGCATATAATCCATTAACCCCAAATACTATTATTGAAAGTCAAACATATACTGTTCTGTGTCAAGATAGAAATTGGACTCCAGGAATGTTATCTCTAAAGGAATTGGTGTCATATGCCAGCAATAACTAGAATCGGAGATAAGTCAACAGGACATGGGTGCTTTCCCCCAACTGTTATGATAACCACACCTGTAGCGAAAACCTATTTTAATGGGAAATTTCCTGGAGTTGTAAGTCCAAACTGTAAATGGGCAGCTCATACCTGCGGAACTCAGACTCATAATTCAGACCAAAGATATCCAACTTCTGGAGCAAGCAAAACTTATATTGAAGGTAATAAAGCAGCAAGAATCGCCGACCCAATCGCCTGCGGTGATGCAATTGGTCAAGGATCTTCAAATTCTTTTGTAGAATAGGACTAAATAATTAGATGGCACGTAATACAAGAAACTTTTCGGATTTAGACTTAAACTTCACTGCTCATCCAGTGACGAAAGACATCGTTCTCAGATACGATGAAAATGCTATAAAAACCAGTCTAAAAAACCTAATTTTGACCTCAAATTTTGAGAGACCATTTCACAGTGAAATAGGATCTCCCATTAAGCGTTTACTATTTGAACCAGCTACACCAATGTTGGCTATTGTTATGAAACGTGCAATTGTCGATACAGTGAATAATTTTGAACCACGTGTTGAATTATTGAATGTTGATGTATATGTAGCGGAAGATAGTAACGCTATTAGAGTTACAATAGAATTTAAAATAAGAAATACCGAAAGACCTTTAAGTCTTGACATCGTATTAGAGAGAACACGATAATGGCAAATAAAAAGATAAATGTAACCGAGTTAGATTTTGACGCAATCAAATCTAACCTTAAAACTTTCCTAAAGGGACAAGAACAATTTCAAGACTATGATTTTGAAGGTTCAGGTCTTTCAATCCTTTTGGATGTTTTGGCTTATAACACTCATTACAATGCTCTTTACAATAACCTAACAATTAATGAGATGTTTTTGGATTCAGCCAGCAAAAGAAACAGCGTTGTTTCTCTGGCAAAAATGCTTGGTTATGTTCCTCGTTCTTGCTCTTGCGCAACAGCCACAGTTCGTTTAACAGTTAATAGTGGTATTCAAGGACCAAGTTCTTTAACACTCCCAGCTTATAGCACATTTTTAACTTCTGTTGATGGGGTTCAGTATACATTCTATACAACTTCTTCTTATACTATTACTGGTTCTGGAACATCTTACACATTTGATAATGTTAAACTTGTTGAGGGTATCCCATTAAACTTTAGATGGGAATACTCTAATGCAAACAATTATATTATTCCAAATCCCAACATAGATTTGTCAACCTTAAAGGTTAAGGTTCAAGAATCTGCGAATTCTGATTTATATGAAACATTTACAAATGCATCCTCAATAACCACAGCAGATGCTTTAAGTAAAGTATATTTTGTAAAAGAGATTGATGACGGATTATACCAATTAACTTTTGGTGATGGTGTTATTGGCAGAGAATTAGCTGCTGGTAATATTATTCACGTTGAATATATGGCATCTTCATTGGATGCACCAAACGGAGCAAGATTATTCCAGTACACTGGACAAACATTAATATCCAATGCTTCCAATCTAGTAACATGTTTGGCACCTGCTTCTGGTGGTGCTATTGCTGAAGATATTGAAAGAATTCGTTTCAATGCTCCAAGAACATACGCAGCACAAAATCGTTGCGTGACGCCAGACGATTATAAATCATTAATTTATTCTGCTTTCCCAACAGCTAAAGCAGTTTCTGTTTGGGGTGGAGAAGATAACAACCCACCAGTTTATGGTAAAATATTCGTTTGTGTTAAACCAATAGATTCTTCTAAGTTAACACAGTTACAAAAATCAGAGTTGGTTAATACTATTTTACAAAGTAAAAATGTTGTTTCAGTTATCCCTGAAGTTGTTGATCCAGAGTTCTTAAATATATCATTAAATGTCAATGTTCATTACAACCCTAGAGAGACTACTAAAACTGCGCCAGAAATTGAAACTATTGTAACTAATACAGTTTTTGATTATGATGATAATGAGCTAGAAACTTTTGATGGAGTCTTCCGTTTTTCTAAATTGTCAGCATTAATTGATGCGTCAGATAAATGTATTACAAATAATACTATGACAGTATTATTAAGAAGAAACATTGCTCCTCGTTATAATGTTTCTGCGCAATACCTTCTGAACATTATTAATCCAATATACTATTCAGAATCTCCAGGTGGTTCTATCGGTACTACTGGTTTTTATATTAACGGAAGTGACGACATTCATTATCTTGATGATAATGGTTCTAAGATACGTTTGTTTAAATATGGTGCAAACGCACAGAAGTTTATCGTTGATGAGCAGATAGGAACTATTGACCACGCTAAAGGTGTTTTGGATATTCGCAATTTGCATATTACTGCATTGGCAGATATTGATTGGGAAATTACAATTAAACCAAAATCTAATGACGTAGTTTCTGCACTAACACAAATCGCAAAAATTGCAAGAGACCATTTATACGTTACTGCAGTACCAGATCAATCTGCAGTTGGCGATCTCCGTGCTGGTTATAACTATACATTCAGCCCAGCAAACGCAACAGTAACAGGCGACCGAGTAAGTTAAAATGAGTAATTTAAGAAGAAGTAAAATATCTTCATTGGTTGCAGGACAACTCCCAGAGTTTGTCCGTGAAGATAATCAAACTTTTGTTGCGTTTCTAAAAGCGTATTATGAATACTTAGAAAACACATCGCCAGATCTTAGAGATTTACGAGATCTGGATACAACTTTAGATTCTTTTATACAGCATTTTAGAAATGAAGTTGGTTTAAATTTACCGACTCAAATTAATGGCGATCCTAGATTTTTATTACAAAGAATTAAAGATCAATATCTTGCCAAAGGTTCTGAGTCATCATACAAGTTATTGTTCAGACTTTTGTTCAATAAAGAAGTTTCTATTGATTACCCATCAAAACAAGTGTTCCGTGTTTCAGATGGTAAATGGAATCAAGACGTTTCGATTATTGCTAAAGTTACTTCTGGTCATCCAGATCAAGTTGTTGGAAAACTTATTGATGTCGTTACACCAACTAAGATTATTCGTGTTCAAATTGATAGAAGACAATATATCGAGATTGAAGTTGAGCGTGTAGTTGAGATTGCTCCAGACATCTATGAGTTTTATGTAGATCGTAGATTCTTCGGTAATATTGGAATTGGAGATAGACTCCGCTATAAAACGGAAGACATATACTTTACTGCAGATATTCTTGCAACTACATCATCATTAAAGATTTTATCTCCAGGAACTGGTTTTAAAGTAGGACAGCTTTACCCGATTAGGAATGGTAAAGGAACTGGTTCTATTATGAAGATTACCAGAACTAATACGGAGGGTGGTATTCTTAATGCTGAGTTTATTAAATTTGGTACTGGATATTCAACTGATTTTGCGTCAACCATTTATGCTGACTTAGGACAGTCAGCTACAGGAACTGGTGGAAGTTCTTTACAAATTATCGGTGGTAATATTGGAATAGCTGAAGCTACAGATGGGTTTTTAGAATCTGGTACCATTAATAAATCTGATTATGCCATAACTGATGCCATGGATGGTAGCTATGCTGGTGAGATTATTCGAGAGTTCGGATCATCTGGTGGTGTCAATGAGATTTCTAGCCCATACGATCCAGCAATCATTAAAATTAATCTTGGTGCGCTGGCTAAATATCCAGGATACTATATCACAAACGACAGTTTCTTGAATGATGCAATTTATATTCAAGACAGTCGTTATTATCAAGCATTTTCTTATGTTTTAAAAATAGATGAGAGTTTAGACTCTTACAAATCTATTGTTAAGACACTACTTCACCCTGCAGGTATGGCTGTATTCGGTGAATATGAAATTAAAAACGAATTTGATGTCGCTCTCACTCTTGAGGCGATGATTAAAAACCTTTCTGTAACTGCTCAAGATGAAGTTACAGTCAATATCGATTACATTACTTCTAAAGATATACATAAAAATCTTGAAGAATACATTACCGCACCAGATGGTACTGTATTTTCGATGGATAAATATATTGATAGAACATCACTTGGCGATGATTTAGCGATCCCAATCGATACAGGTTTTGTATTGTTGAACCCATACGCAGACGCTGGTTGGTTCTTAAATGACGAAGGTTCATACGTTAATGACCCAATCAACTTTAACACTTAGGAGATATAAATGGACTTAAATGAAAATCTAAAAATGAAAGGTGAACTAACTATTGTTCAGCGAGATAGTAATGGATCTATTAAACATGTTTTAAATGTTCCAAACTTGGTTGTAACTGCTGGTAAACAATATATTGCTTCTCGTATGGTTGGTACTTCTACCAACGTAATGTCACACATGGCTATCGGAACTGGAACTGCTACCCCTGCAGTTGCTGATACTGTTTTGGGAACTGAAGCTGGTCGTGTTTCTTTGGCTTCTTTCTCAGCAACAGGTGCAACTGTTACTGCAACTGCTACTTTCCCAGCAGGTACTGGTACTGGTGGTATTACTGAAGCAGCTATTTTGAATGCAAACTCAGCAGGTACTATGCTTTGCAGAACAACATTCCCTGTAGTTAATAAAGCAGCAGGTGACAGCATCGCTATCACTTGGGTTATCACCGTAAGCTAAAAGAAAAATTAAATGGCATCTTCAGCACTATTAAAATCTGGGTTGCACAACTCAATTGCGAAAGGTCTCTATAATGAGATCCAGAATCGCACAGCCAAATATTATTATTTTTTAGGTAAGACTCTTGAGTGGGATCAAGAGTTGGATCCACCATTTCCAGTTGATGCTCTTAAATACGATTTGCAAACACGCAATGAGATTATTACCCTTAAAGAAATTCGTTCAACTGACGTAGCATTTATTGTTGAGCGACGTAATTGGGAAAATGGTAGAATATATGATATGTATGATGACCATTACTGCGATGAGTTAGATGGGATTAACTTAATTTCTGGTGGCTATGGTTTTGCAGATCCACCGACTATCACAATTACTGGTGGTGGTGGATCTGGTGCAACTGCAATTGCTCATATTGCAAATGGTGTTGTTATTGAAATTGAAATGACCAGTGCTGGTCGTGGCTACACATCGATACCAACAGTAACGATTACTGGTGGTGGTGGCGAAGGTGCAGAAGCTAGAGCAGTTCTTCCAATTTCATATTCTGGTAAACAGAGAATGGAAGAATGTAATTTCTATGTTGTTACCGATGAATATAACGTATATAAGTGCTTAGATAATAACAACAATGCAGCTTCTAGATTTAAACCTGTCGGTACTACTGTTGATCCAGTCACTATGCCAGATGGGTATATGTGGAAATACATGTATAGTATTCCTATCGCTTTGCGTAATAAGTTTTTAACTGATGCGTATATGCCAGTAGTCACTGCATTGCGTCCACAATTTTATTCAAGTGGAGCAATTCAAACAGTAAAAATTGAAAAACGTGGACAGAATTATACATATGCAAACATTTCTGTTCAGGGAGATGGTTCTAGAGAACTCGATCCACTATTTCTTATCGGCACAAACCTATCATCAAATGGTTCTGGTTACACAACAGCAACTGTAGAAATAGATCCACCATTTGCAGCAACTACTTGGGCTGCTGGAGTTAATGTTCTATTGGGACAAAGGTTTAGACACAATAATAACATTTATGAAGTAACATTACCTGGAACAATGGCAACACCTGCTCCTACTCATGGTTCTGGTATTGTCTCAAATGGCACTGCTGCATTAAAATATATTGGTACTACAGCAAGAGGTACAGCAACTGTTTCTGGTGGCGCAGTTACTTCAATTAATCTTATCGGTGCTGTTAGAGAAGTTGTGATGACTGATGGTGGTTTAGGATATACTTCTGCACCAGCAGTTTCTTTTAGTGGTGGTGGCGGATCTGGTGCAACTGGTTCTGTAGTAATGATGGGAACATCTGTACAAACTACTGTTATTAGCAACTCTGGTGATAACTATACTTCTACGCCATCTGTTACATTTGGAACTCCATGGACAGCAGCCACATCATTAACTTTACAGCAACAAGTGTTCGTTGCAAATAGATTATATACAGTAACAACTGCAGGAACGACAGGTAGTGTTGCTCCTACTCATACATCAGGTTCTGCTTCTAGCGGAACTGCTACTTTACAATATGTTGGTCGCCCAGCATCGGGAACTGTTATTTTACGTTATGGTACTGGATATTCAGTTTTGCCAGCCTTAACTATCAATTCAACAACTGGCACTGGTGCAGAAGGATACCTTTCTGGTGTTAAATCTGAAGCTAAACTATTACCTTTGTTAAACAATGGTGAGTTAGTTGGAGTGCAGATTGACGATGGTGGAATTGGTTACACTTATGCAAACTTAACTGTAGATGGCGATGGCGATAACGCAGAACTTTCTGCAGATTTATCTCCTGGCGACGTAAGTACACTTCAGGCGAACACTGAACTTTTAACTATTGATGGGCGTATAATGTCTATTAAAGTTATATCTGGTGGGTTTGGTTATGCTAATGCAACAGTTACTATTGAGGGCGACGGAACAGGTGCCACTGCTGAACCTATATTCTCTTTAGGCAAGTTAGTAAAACTAAGAATGACTAATTACGGTCAAGGATATCGCTGGGCTAAAGTTACAATAACTGGTAATGGTTATGGAGCTAAAGCAAGAGCTATTATGACAGATTTTGGCGGACACGGCAAAGATTCTATTAATGGTCTTTATACAAGATCTTTAATGTTTTACTCAAGTATTTCCAGAGATAAGAACCAAGGATTTGATGTAAACAACGACTTCCGTCAAATTGGTATTATTAAAAACCCAAGAAAATATAACTCAACATACTCACTAGATTCAACTCTGGCTTCTGCTTGTTTTGTTGTAACTGGAAATATTAATACTAACAATTTTGCCAAGGATCAAACTGTCTATTTGGCTAGCAATGGATCCAAATTTAGAATAGTCAATTTAAATGCAAATTCCGCTTTACTGCAATCATTGGACAATGCAGTTCCAACAGTTGGATCTGTTTTAACTAATGACGCATCACAAAGTTTTTCAGTTTCTGGGTTAACTCTACCTACAGTAGATAAATATTCTGGTGACCTGCTTTTCGTAGACAATAAACAAGCGTTTACACCAACTGCAGACCAAACAGTAACTCTTAGAACTGTTATAAAATTCTAATAAATAATAGTAATTAACTAGAAGAGTAAAAGATGATCGATTTCAATACCGAACCATATAATGACGATTATGACGAGAACAGTAAATTCTATCGAATTTTGTTCCGTCCAAGTTTCGCTCTGCAGGCTCGTGAACTAACACAACTACAATCAATCCTTCAGAAACAAATCCAGCGTCACGGAGATAACATCTTCAAACAAGGTGCGATGGTTCTTCCTGGACAGATATCGATTGATACAAATGCACAATATGTTAAATTGCAGCCTTTGTATAATGGTGTTGCTGTAGAAACATTTTTAAGCGAACTTAAAGATAAGATCGTTTTAGGTGCAAATAGTAACCTTAAAGCGGAGATTATTAAGGTTCAAAGTTCTGAGCAGAATGAACCATCAACTATCTACGTTCGTTATAAAAATTCTGGTAATAACAATACTACAAAAGTATTTGCAGCTGGCGAAGTAATTACAACAGAAGATAATTTGTATTCATTCCAAGCAGTAGCGGAAAATGCTACTGGTATTGGTTCTATTGTTTCTATTGAACGTGGTGTTTATTACGTTAATGGTTTCTTTGTGTTGGTTGATGCACATTCTATTATTCTTGACAAATATAGCAATACTCCATCATATCGTGTTGGATTGAACGTAGAAGAAAAGATTGTTACTCCTGAAGAAGATGCAACTTTATTGGATAATGCCCAAAATAGTTTCAACTATGCTGCTCCAGGTTCTCATCGTTATTATATCGATTTAACTCTAAAGAAGATATCTTTAGAATCATCTTCTGATGCCAGCTTTATTGAATTGCTACGTGTTGAAGATGGTGTTAATAAAAAGATTACTACTAAAACAGAATATTCTGTTTTAGAACAAACATTGGCTCGTCGCACTTATGATGAGTCAGGTGATTATACAGTAAGAAATTTCAATATCGATGTTCGTGAACATCGTACAAATAATCGTGGTGCTTGGACACAAAATACTGCATTCTTGATTGGTGACATTGTCACCAATGCTGGTAAAACATATGTAGCTAAAAATAGCGGAACTTCTGTTACTACTGCTCCTGTACACACTACAGGTAATGCATATGATGGTCCAGGATCTACTGGTATTCAGTGGGAATATACAACAACCCCAGTTTACAATCGTGGTATCTACAAAAATGGTGATGAGTCTAAACTCGCCATTGGTTTAGAGCCAGGAAAAGCATATGTTCGTGGTTATGAAATTGAAAAAATTGCAACCGAATATATTCCAATCAACAAATCTCGTGATTATGCACAAGCAGATAACGCATTCATTTCTGCAGAATTGGGTAGTTATGTAATAGTTAATAATCTATGCAAGATCCCTCCAATAACTTTAAACTCTGTTGTTAATTTAAGAGATCAATTAACAACAACACGTGGAAGTGAAGCAGGAAGTATTGTTGGTACTGCACGTGTTCGTGCAATTGAGTGGGACAATGGAACGATCGGTTCAGTAACTGCAACATATAAGTTATTCTTATATGATATTAATATGAATAGTGGTAAAGAATTTTCTCGCCACGTTAAATCTATCGGTTTAAACTCAACTGGATTCACTGCTGATGTTAATCCAATCACTACACCATTAATTGGCTCTGTAACTGCTTCTGGTACAGCAGTCACTGGTAACGGAACTTCATTCTTAACAGAATTGATTGTTGGTGATTACATTTATGTTAATGGTGCATCATATCGAGTTACTGCAATCGCTTCTCAGACATCATTAACATTATCAGCTTCTTTAACTGCAACGAATGCAGCGTACAGTTTAGTTAAAACCAATTTATTGGCAACTAATTTAGAGAAGGTAGTTTTCGCATTACCATATAGCACAGTTCGCTCATTAAGAAGTGCACTGGCAACTAACGATACTTCTTATACAGTTTCTGCAATATACAGTGAAACTGTTGCTGGTGGTAATATTAACATTAATGCTGCATCAGGAACTTTTGCTTCTGGTACTGTAACTGGCAACTTTATTGTAACTAGAAATGATACTGGTGATGTTCTCACTATCAATAGCGTCAACGTAACAGGAAGTTCTGCTGTTATTAACGTTGGAAATACCCATGATGGTAAACAGTGTACCATTGTAGCTACTGTTAACAAAACTGGTTCTAGTTCTACAGAAAAAACTAAAACTCATGTAACTGGTGCTACTAAGGTATTCACCACTCAATCAACAGCAACCCCAACAACTTTATCTCTGGGTAAAGCAGACTGCTGGAAGATTAATAGCGTTAAGATGGATTCAGGATCGTTTGCGTCACCATCAGGATCTTATACTATTGACATTTCAGATCGTTATGATTTTGATAACGGACAAAGATCAACTCACTATGGTCCAGGAAGAATTGTATTAAAAGATACATATGCTCCACCATCTGCTCCAATTCAAGTTACATTTGAATATTTCACTCATTCTGTTGGTGACTATTGCAGCGTTAATTCTTACCCTGCTACTATTCCTTATTCACAAATCCCAGCAGATTTACGTGATGGATTAGATTTCCGTCCAAGAATCGATGATGACGGAATTAACTTTAGTACAGTAACTCAGTTGCCAAGACGTGGATCAAATATTACAACTGACTTCACTTACTATTTGGCAAGAAAAGAAAAGATTGCAGTTGACGTTAATGGTAACTTCTTCAATATATCTGGAACATCTTCAATTAATCCAGGCGATGCGGAAGACTCATCAACAGGTATGGTTCTTTATAAGCTAACCTTAGCACCATATACTTTTGATACTACAAACAGTAATGTTTATATTGAAAGTATTGACAATCGTCGCTATACAATGCGCGATATTGGTAAGCTAGAAAAGCGTATCGATAATCTAGAATACTACACTTCTCTATCATTATTAGAACAACAAACTGAATCTTTAAAGATTCAAGATTCTTCTGGTATGGATAGAATGAAGAACGGATTTATTGTTGACAACTTTACTGGTCATGGAGTCGGTGCAGCTGATTCTGTAGATTACCGTTGTTCAGTTGATATGAACAAAGGTGAGTTGCGTCCATTCTTCACAATGAAGAACGTCAACCTTATTGAAAAAGCATCTACCAACGCTGCTCGTTCTGCAGCTAATTATGCTCAATATGGAGATGTTATAACTCTACCTATTCTAGAAGATGTTGAGTTAGTTAAACAACAATTCGCTTCTCGTTTAGAAAATATTAATCCATTCGCAGTATTTACATTTATCGGTGACGTTAAATTAAATCCTCAAACAGATGACTGGTTTGAAACAGAACGTCGCCCAGATATTATTAATAACGTAGAAGGTAATTTCGCTACAATTAATACTTTAGCTGAAAAAGCTGGAGCGTTGGGTACAGTTTGGAATGCATGGCAAACTCAATGGACTGGACAACAAGTTAGTGGAACATTTGGTTTTGCAAATGCAAATGCTGGTTCAGTTAACTTCGGTGGAGTATTTGGAACTGTTAGTGCAAACTTCGGCAGTAGTGGTGGCGGTGCACGTCGCTGGGTAACAGCTGAAATGAGAGCTACTCAAGTAGGACAAACAAGATCTGGTATTAAAACTGATATCGTTGCTAAAATTGATAAGCAAGTTGTAGCAGATCGTGTTCTATCAACAGCTGTTATTCCATACATTCGTTCAAGAAATATTCTTGTTCAAGTTCGTGGTCTAAAACCATTAACACGTTTCTACCCATACTTTGACGATGTTGATATTGCAGCTTACAGCACTCCAGCATCCAAAATTACTTATACATCAACTAGTGGAACATTTGATGCTACAACAAACGTAGGTGGTATTGCCACTGAAGAAGCACGACGCATCAACGGAGATTCTCAAGTTTGTTTAAATCGTGGTGATTATATTAGAGGTGTTACAAGTGATGCAACTGCAGTTGTAGTTGGCACTGAATTAGATTATGATACTAATACTAAATCTTTGTGGGTTGTAAACATTAAAGGAACATTCCAGAATAATGAACAAATTACTGGTTCTGTTTCTAACGCAGTTGGAGTTATTAACTCAATCACTTTAAATACAACTGGTGGAAGTATTGTAACTAATAAGAGTGGTGATGTAAACTTACTATTCAACATTCCAAATACAGAATCTATTCGTTTCCGCACTGGTTCACGTGAATTTAAACTTGTAGATAGTGCTACTGCAAATGGAGAATTCACTTCTCGTGGTCGTGCAACTTATAGAGCAGAAGGTATTGTTGAAACCAAACAAGCGACTGTAAACGCAGTGCGTAATGCTGAGTTGGTTCAGAACGTAGTTCAAGACAGCAGAACTATTATTGAAACATCTTCACGTGTTCTATCAGATACAGGTTGGTATGACCCACTTGCTCAAACATTCTTGATTGACAACAAAGGTGGTGCATTCTTAACTAAGGTTGATATTTTCTTTGCAACTAAAGATAGCGCAATTCCAGTAACACTGGAGATTCGTGAAGTTGTCAATGGTTATCCAGGTAAGCGTGTTCTACCATTCTCACGTGTAACTCTACGTCCAGAGCAAGTAAACCTTTCAACTAACATGGTTGATTTGGATGGAGTTTCTACACCATCGTTTGATACACCAACTTCATTCAGATTCCCATCTCCTGTTTATGTGCAGGATGGATCAGAATATTGTATCGTTTTGATTTCTGATTCAAACAAATATAAAGTTTGGATTTCACAACTCGGCGATACTGTTCCTGGAACAAGCAGAACTATTTCTGAACAACCATATCTTGGTTCGTTGTTTAAATCTCAGAATGCTTCTACTTGGACAACAGATCAAACACAAGATTTAATGTTTACAATTTACAAAGCCAAGTTCGATACATCTGGTGTTGGAACTGTTCAGTTTGTTAACGACGTTCTTCCTTATTCAACACTTGAGAACGATCCATTCCAAATGACTGCAGGTTCCAACGTTATTCGTGTATGGCAAAATAATCATGGTCTAACAGATGGTTGTAAAGTGACTATCTCTGGTGTGTCAGGTACATTAAATGGAATTCCTGCTACAGAATTGAATGGTACTTGGTTTGTAAGTAATATTGACTTAGATTCTTACACAATCACTACAGGTTCAAATGCAACTAAGACTGGTTATTTTGGTGGAACAACTGTTAGAGCTACAGGACAAGTTCAGTATGATGCAGTAATGCCAATTGCTCAAGTTCAGAACTTCTCAGAAACTTCAACTTTCTATTCAATGAAAACTACATCAGGTAGATCTGTTGATGGTTCCGAAACACCATACATTCAAGATGTTTCTTTTGGCGACTGTTTAGTTAATGAAAATAACTACTTCTATAGTCCTCGTTTAATAGCGTCTGAGATTAATGAGAATACATTTACTGGTGGAAATAAATCAGCAACCTTTGCTATAAACCTATCTTCAACCAACGATTCCTTATCTCCAGTGTTAGACACTCAGCGTATAAGTTTGGTTGCTATTTCCAATAGAATTAACTCACCAACAAATACTAATGTGAACGTGACTCCAACTGATTACACTCAGTTATTTACTGGAGCAACAGGAGCGTTTAGTTTCGCTGGTTCTACAATTACTTCTACTGTAACTGGAATTAGAAGTTTAATGCAGACTATTGGAATTGGTCAATATATTAAGGTAGAAGGAACTACAACTACTGCAAATAGCGGACAGTTCTTGGTTACTGATGTAACTGATAATGGAACTAATTGCACAATCACTGTTTCTGGCGTAACATTTACCAGTGAAAACGCAATTTCTGGAACTGCAATTTCTACAGTTAATTTGTTTACTGATGAGATTGCGCCAGTTGGTTCTTCTGCAGTTTCCAAGTATGTTTCCAAGGCGATTAAACTGGCTCTTCCATCTACATTCATGAAGATTAGATTTGCAGCTAATATACCAAATCAGTCTAATGTTACAGTATATTATAAGACATCTTTAGGTTCTTCTGGTAATCTGGATAAGACTAAATATACTTTAGCGACTCCAGTTTCCACTCCTACCAAAGTTGAAAACGGAAACGAAACATTCTATGACATAGATTATTCTTTGTCTAATTTGAGCCCATTTGATTCGGTTCAAGTTAAGTTGGTTATGAAGTCTGTTAATACATCTGCAGTTCCAAGAATTAAAGATCTTAGAATTATTGCTTGTGCCTAAAAATGGAACAAAATTACTTAAAAGTATCTGGCCACGAAAACCTAGTAAGAGACATGTCTTCCAAGGCAGTCATAAATACTAGTATGGTTGAATACGAAGAATATATGGCACGTCGTAGAGCAAAAGAACAAGAACAAGAACTTATTACAAAACAGGCTGAAGAAATAAATAATCTAAAGTCAGATATATCTGAGATTAAGCAGATGTTACAAATGCTTATTAAAGATCGCTGAAAAATAAGGGAAAATAATGGCGACACTCGTTTTAAGACAAACAAAGGGACAACCCCTTACCAACTCAGAAGTTGATGGAAACTTCACCAACTTAAATGATGAGTTGGCGACGAAACTACCTTCTGCTACCTATACACCAGCTGATATCTTAACTAAAATTAAGACTGTCGATGGAACTGGTTCTGGTCTAGATGCTGACCTTCTGGACGGAATGACTACAAGTTCAGTTCTTCCTACAACTCTGGATAAAAGTTCTATTGTTTCACGTGATTCTGCTGGTAACATTGCAGTAAACCAATTAACAGTTGCCAGCACTTTGACTGGTGCTGGAGCAAACTTTAGTGGTCCAGTTTCTGTTGGTTCTATTACTATCGCTGGCGGATCTATTCCAGTTGCTGCTGGTGGTACTGGAGCTACAACTGCTCAAAATGCAAGAACTAATTTGGGTGTTGCTATCGGATCTGACGTCCAAGCATACAGTTCTAACTTACAAGCGTTGTCTGCTGCTACACCAGTTGCAGATAGATTACCATATTATACTGGAGCTTCTACAGCTGCATTAACTACATTTACGTCGTTTGCCAGAACTTTGGTTGGTTCTGTGGACGTGTTTGCTGCCAGAACTAATCTTGGTTTGGTTTTGGGTACTGATGTTCAACCATTTGACTCTGACTTATCCGCAATCGCTTCTTTAAGTGCTAACGGAATTGTAGCCAGAACAGCCACTGGTGCTGCAGCTGCAAGAACTATTACAGGAACAGCTGGTGAAATTACAGTAACCAATGGAGATGGTGTTTCTGGGAATCCAACTATATCTGTTGCTGCTGGTATTGCAAAATTATCTGCCAACAATACATTCGCTGGAACTAACACTTTCCAAGCGATTTATGCCACTGAAGTTAATACTACTTCTGACCAAAGACTGAAAGAGAACATCCAAACGCTAAATAATGCTGTGGATATTGTTAATAATTTGCGTGGCGTAGCCTATATCAAGGGTGGTAAAGCTGAACTTGGTCTAATTGCTCAAGAAGTTGAACAAATTATCCCTCAGGTTGTTGGGGTAGATCAGTCTGGATATAAAACCATTGCTTATGGAAATGTGGTTGGTGTATTGGTCGAAGCTATCAAAGAACAACAAAAAACAATTAAAGAATTAACTACTCGTTTAGAGAAATTGGAGAAATAATATGCCAGTAGCTGCAACAGGATTTAAAATTTCGAATGGAACAGACCTTAATGGTTTGTTTTGGACATGGCAGGGAGATACAGGAAATCGTGGTGTAAACGATGGTAACGGTAACTGCGGTTGGGCGTGCGCATGTAACGCATGTAACTCAGCTTGTAACTGTAACTGCGGTAACTGTGACGCTGCTGACTTAACATTAAACGTACACGTTACTGACTGGAGATTAAACGTCTTCCGTAACACTGCATACAATGATGGTCTACGTCACGACTCACAAGAACAGTCTATGGGTCATTTCAAATACTTACGTGTAAACTGTAACTGTAACTGTGCATGTAACTGTAACTGCGCTTGTAACTGTAACTGCTAAGGATTAAAAACATGTATAAACTATTTAAAATTCCTGTGACTGGTATCGAGGGTTCTGAAGATATTGGTATCAATACTTCTGTTAGAACTACTATTGGTTATAGCGCAGCTAATAAAGAAATTACTGTATTGGTTGAAAAAATTGTATTACCTGAGGTTCCAACAACTGAATCTGTTGATTTAAGAATTAACCACACAGAAGCTACATTTCAAACTCTATTGGAGAGAACATTCACTCCAGCAGATTTCCCAAAAACATCTGATTGTATTCGTTGGGTTGTAGATTACGATGTGACTAAAAATGAAATTGTTGGTCCATTCAATGCATTAGAATATACTAAAACTCATGCGACTAATAGTTTTTCACATCGTTTAATTCCAAGAATTATTAAGCAGCGTTATAATCTTAATCTTATTCCACTATTCGCTTTAGACAATTTCTTTAAGTCTGCTCAAGATTTTGATAATTCTGTTTTATCTGTATATACAGATAACCAAGGATTAGAAATTAACGATACAATTCTCACTGGCGATTTAGCAAGTGCTGAAGAAGTTGATCAGGCAGCTGCTACTCAATATACATATAGATTTACTTATCCTCACGTTCACTATGAAATTTTAAATGATGCAGGAAAAGTTATTTCAAGTAATTTACCATTTATTAAATCTGAGGCTAAAGCAACTCCTTTTTATGAACAACTAACAGTTGTTCCAGGAGATAATTCAAACCCAAGCACTTATACACCAGCATATGGTGGAGATCGTTTTAAAGTTCGATTACCTGTAGCAGATCATTATAATATCAGAGCTATATTTGAAACATTTTATGATAATAAGATGCTTCCATTTTCAATGGATGTTGTTTGTATAAATGGTTCTTCAAATAAATCTAGACTAATGTCTGCTGGATTTGATAAAGATAGATTTAATGCTGGACAAGAAACAAATCAAAACATTTTACAATATAGAGAACAGCACGACAAGGGTGGCTCTAATAACACATTATGTGGTGTAGATTCGTTAAGAATTGCTACAAATGGTTTAGTTGCTGGCGATTATATTAAGCTAAAATTAAATGCTGGTGAATTCTATTCTTATTCAGAACTTTGGATTGAACTAATTTAATTACCATAAATACATTTGTTATTAATACATTATAAGGATTTACAATGAGTTTATATAAGCTGGTTCTTAAAGGAGCCAATGATGTTGAGCAGGTTTTAGTTTATGATCCAATGACATCTGAAATGTTTTGGGAAGAAACTAAAGAAAAACCATCACTAAATTATATTTCTAAAGGTTTGGAGTACCAAATTAACGCAAAAGTTTGGACTCCAGCCAATGTCACAAACCCTCACGACCCAGAACTCCACGGAAGAAAATCTAGAAAGCCAACTACACTTAAAATTACAATGGGTCTTAAGTGTAATTATGCTTGCTCTTATTGTAATCAAGCTCACCAACCTCACGACCCAGTAGGTGGTCCAGAAGATGCTGAAGAGTTGGTAAGAAAGATGAAAGAGAATTTTGAGTTCGGGACTTATGATAAATTTCGTCTTGAATTTTGGGGTGGTGAGCCAATGGTGTATTGGAAAACACTAAAACCTCTAGCTGAGAAAGTTAGAAAGGTTTACCCTAATGCTCAGTTTATGATGGTAACCAATGGTTCTTTACTTGATCGAGAAAAGATTGATTGGTTTAATCGTATGGGATTCTCTATCGGTATGTCACACGATGGTCCGCTACATGCTCAAAATCGTGGACCAGATCCATTAGACGAACCAAAAGCGAAAGATGCAGTAGTCTATGCATTAAAGACTATGGGACAGGGAAGATTTACATTTAACTGTGTATTGACACGTGAGAATGTATCAATACCAGCTGTTCGTGATTTTATATTGGAAAAATTGAACCGAAAAGATTTTGATTATGAGTATACTGAAATTTCTCAGATGGACTTGCAAGTTACAACTGAAGAATTAATGTTGCCATATGATGATTCTGGAATGGCGCATTCTTTGCAAACTCCAGATGAGAAAAAAGAAATCTTGCATAATTTATTCTGGGAAACTATTCAAGGATCCAATCAGTTTAGTTGGACAGTAAATTCCAAGATTACGTCATTCTTTGAATCCATTGTATATCAAAGACCAGCAGAAGTTGTTGGACAGAAATGCGGTATGGACAAAGAAGATAATATTGCCATCGATATGAAAGGTAATGTAACTACTTGTCAGAACACTTCTTCATTGACCAAACATAATCTTGGTAATATTGAAGATTTTGATAATATTCGATTGACCAACTCATACCATTGGTCAACTAGAGCAGAATGCCCATCATGTCCAGTTGTTCAGTTATGTCAAGGTGCTTGTTTATTCCTTGAAGATCAGTACTGGACTCAGGCATGTGAGAATTTATTCTACTATAATCTTGCTATTTTAGCTGGATCTTTATTTGTTATGACTGATGGTTTGGTTCTAACAAGAATAGAAGGTGATAAAATTAGGTTTGATGATGTTAAGTCTCTTGATGTTATTGATATTAATTTTGTCAAATCTGGTGGAACGCAAAAGTCGTGGAAGGTACGTAAGCCACTGAATATTCCTGTGGTTACTGTTCCAGCCATGCCAGTAGTATAATGGCTTTTCTTGATTGTATGATTTGGGAACTTAATAAATTCCCAAGATATGGTAGGTATAAAAATGGTTACTCGATAGCCAATATTTTCCACTATTGTTCAGACACTAAGGAATACCAGAATAATAATGTAAATATTCAAATTCCTGAATTTGAGATTGTTGCAACCCCAGAACAACTGCAATTTGTTTATAAATACAAAGAGCAGATAATTGATAACAAGATTCCAGTAATACTGAATTCTATAAATAATGGTATAGAGACTTGGTCGGTAGACCTATTTAAAGCAAATTTTTTACAATACCTTAAAAGGTAAGGAGAACCAAAAAAATGAGTAAAAAGCACGTAAAATGGGTTATCGCCCACGAGCCAATCGGGCTATTTCTTAAGGTAGCTGAGTCGTTCGCTAAAGAAGTTAA
>Ga0214921_10002381_pt1 | contig 30696 bp, 60 predicted proteins | sample LL1505_MetaG_FD_177992 | JGI IMG/M metagenome (GOLD analysis project Ga0214921, IMG submission 177992) | Freshwater microbial communities from Lake Lanier, Atlanta, Georgia, United States - LL-1505 | ecosystem: Environmental > Aquatic > Freshwater > Lake | place: USA: Georgia | collected...
ATTTATTAGCTTCCAAAGGCGGTTTAAAATCAGGCGCAGCAATGAAAGCTCTTGAAGAATATGCTCAAGGCACAGCTTCGCAAGAATTTGGCAATCAAGTTGGATATTTACAAAATTTAGCTAATATGGGTCAACAATCTGCAACAGCAATGGGTAACGCTGAAATGATGGCTGGCACTAATATGGCAAATGCTTCTCAACAAGGTATTTTGGGTCAAGGAATGGCTATGGCTAATAGAGATGCTCAAATGGGAAATATTATTGGTGGCGCAATGAGTCAAATTGGAGGAACTGTGCTTGGTATGGGAATGCAGGGCATGAGTGGGCAACCAAAATCACCTTCTGGTTTTACATCAGTAGGTGGCGGGCAATATGATTCTGCAAGAATTAATAATGCTATGAATAATCAAATGGCACCAAATACTAATTTATATTCAAATTATAGATAATGCCAGAATTAATTCAACAACAAACCCCAGATTATGTAGGCAATGTCCTTCGAGGATACCAATTTGGTCAGCAAGCAAAAGCTAACCAGTTACAGCTTCTTGCTGCCGAACAAGAAATAGATATTAAAAAACAAAAACTTGCACAAACCCAAGCGGAAAATATCTTAGCAAAAACAGCTTCAATGGGTGATAGAAACGCTCTTCAAAGACTTGCTGCATTAAATCCCGTCAGTGCTGAAGGAATAAGAAAGCAACAAGATTATAATGACGTTCAAGGAGCTAGAGTTTTAGAGGCTTTTGATACTTTACCACAATATGCTCGTAATCAAAAAAGATGGGAGCAAATGCACGAAGAATATAAATCTGCTACTGGAAGAGAATTGCCTTTGCCAGCAAATTTTCCATCAGAAAGAAACGATCCAGCTATAGCTGAATTTAATGCTTTAAAAACTCGTCTAAAAGGCAGAGAACAAGATTTAAAAGAACAATATCAAGCTGCACAAATTAAAACTGAAGGTTTCCAACAAGCTAAATATGGCGTTGATATTCAGAAAGGTAGACAAGACCTTCGTAAAGGTGAAATTGAATTATCTATTGCCGAGCAAGAAAATGAAAACATGTCTAAACTAGGCTTAACTCCTACTGCATATAAATCTTACCAACAAAATGTAGGGCAAAATTTAGCAGATAGAACTAAGCCGCTTTCTCAAGAAAGTGCAAAAGTTGTTAGTCTTGCACAAGGTGGCTTAGATATTGCTGCTCAATTAAAAGACCAATTTTTTAATCCAAAAACAGGTGGTTTTGAAAAGGCTAAATTTGGCAGAGCCGCAGCTGGATCAATTTTGCCGAATGTTATGGCTAGTGAAGACGCACAGTTTCTTGAAACAAGGAGACAAAATTTATCTGATTTAATTGGACGTATGCGTTCTGGCGGGGCTATTAATAAAGATGAAGAAAAAAGATTTTTAAAATTAATTCCTAGGTTTGGTGACGAAGAAGAAACTATTAAATATAAGCTAAATCAATTAAACAAAGAGTTTGCCGCAGTAAAAGAAGCGATGGATCCATATGGCGTGAGAGGAACTGATTATAAAAAACAAACTCTATTTAATTCTGTGAAAGATATGTCAGATGAAGACCTTCTTAATTCTTTAAGTGGAGGAAATTAATGAAGCCGAACCAACTAGAACTTATACAAGAAGCCAATCGCAGAGGTATTTTACCAGCTGATAAAAAGCCTTTATATGATGAAGCTGTTAGAAGAGGCTTAATTAAAGACCAAAGCCAACCAGAAATGTCAATGGGAGAAGCTGCCTTTACAACTGCAACAAATCCTCTCGGTTTTGGCGATGAAATAAAAGCTGGTATTGCTGCTGGTGTTGCTAAAATATTTGGTGGAGCTGCAACTAAAGATATTGATATTGGCGATTTGTACAGAGAAGCGAGAACTGCTGAAAGAGCTAAATTAGATAAGGCTAGACAAGATTACCCTTCAATGACTGGGATGATTGAAACTCCTTCTGATTTGGCAAGAGGTGCAGTAAAAGGTTTAGAAGAAGTTGGATCGGGTATTTATCAAACTGCCGCTGATTTTGGTGCTGATTTTTCAGGAGCTAAAGCAATACTAAGCAAAATTCGCCCTGATTTAAAAAATGAGATTGAAAGTCTTACTCCCCAAGATATTTCTAGTATTTTAGGCGAGAAAGCAGCTCAAGATTCTAAATTAACAGAACAAGAAGGCTTGGCATATAAAACAGGAAGATTTGTTGGTAAAGTCGCTCCTTTTGTTGGAGTTGGCGGATCAAGTAAAGTTGGCATGTCTGTTGGTGGCGGATTAGCTGGCGGTTCAGAATTAATGGAAGATTCTAGTGTTGGCAAAAGGTTAGGTTTTGCTGCAGTTGGCGCAGCTGTCGCTCCAGCTATAGGAACGGCAGTCCAACAAGCTGCTCCTTATGTTGTTTCAGGAACTCAAAATATTGTTTCAAAAGCTAAAAAAACCAGTTCTTATGTTAAAAATTTATTTACAAAAGATACTGCCGAAGAAGTTGGTGCAAAAGCAATTGATCCTGAATCTGCAAAATTAGCTTTAAAAGAATTACAAGATAAACCTAGCAATAAACCTTTGACGGCAGTTGATATTCAAAATCCCGAATTTAAAACTTTTGCAAGAAGTGTTGTTAATAAATATCCTCAAGCAAGAGAAATAGTTAAAAATTTTACAGAAGGAAGAAATAAGGAAGCTTTTACTAGAATAAATAATGATTTAAAAATTATTTCTAAAATAGACAATGCCGATGATTACACCAAACAAATTAGCGACACACAAAAATCTTTAGCTTCTCCTTTATACGCAGAAGCGGAAGCCGATAGAACAATTGTGCCTAAATTTGAATTTAAAGAAGTTAAAACAACCACTTCTCCCCAAACCACAACAGTTTCCGAAGGTGTAAAAAGTTTTAAAACTGATTCTTCAACAAAAACCAAAACTGACTTTATCAATAAATATAATCTTCAAAGTAAGTCTAGGGATATTGAAAAACCATTAGTTTCTAAAGAAGAAAAAGAATTATTTAAACGAGGAAAGGGCAGTTTTGAAGGCTCTAGCAAAGAAGAATTATTTAATATTGCTGATAGATATAAAACTGCTACCCAAGATTTAAAAAAATATGCTCCAAAAAACCCTTTGCAAGTTATAAAAGAATTAGGAGGTATTTCTGATTTTCAAGGAGAATTAGCTTCTTTGGGAATTACAAATAAAACTTTACCAGGTTTATTAAGAAAAGAAGGTACTGCAGGAGTTGGAATTGATGATGTTGGGCAAAAACTTTATGAAGCTGGCTATTTTAAAGAAAGACCAAGTGTAAATCAAGTTTTAGATTTTCTTGATAAAGAATTAAGAAACACAACAAAAGGCAACAGAACAACAGCTTTTTCTCAAGATAGTACAAAATACAATGAAGCTAAACAATTTTTAGATGAAGCGGATTCTTTAGGAATAAATATAGACGCTATCAATAAATTAAAACAAATAACTCCACAAACTGCCAAAACTGGCATAGCTGGAATAAAAGCTGGATCATCTTATGATAAACGAGATTTGTCTAAAAAAGGAATTGAAGAATTTCAAAACACCTTAAGAAAACAAACAACTAGAATTGAAGAAGGTGGCAAAATAGTTAATGTTAGAAAAGAAATTACTAATCTTAATCAAATGTCGCCAAAATCAATGGAATTGGCTAAACAACTTGATGAATTAGAAAATAATCAAGTATTTCAAGAAACGAGAAATAAAGCTAAACAATTTTTAAATCCTGATGCTCTTGATAATTCTATTGAAACATTGCACGCTACAAGAGAAATGTTTGATGATAAAATTTCCGTAGCTATTAGAAATGGGCAAAGCAAAGAAGTTAGAAGATTGTCAATTTTAAGAAGCAAGGTTGATAATATTATTGGAGAAGTGTCTCCAACTTTTAAAGAAGCAGATAATGTTTTTAAACCTTTGGCAATAAGAAAAGATGCTGTAGAATTTGGAAAAGAATTTTCAAAATATGAACCTTCTGAAATAATAAAAAAGGTAAATGAATTTACTTCTAAATCTGGTTTAAAAAGACAAGATATTTTAGATGATGTAAAAGTTGGGGCAAAAGATACAATTGTTAAAGATGTAGAAAAATTAATAAAATTTGATAGCTCTAATATACCAACAGAAATTCAAGTAAAAAAAATAATCGAAAATAAATTTAAAAGAGATCAATTAAAAACTTTTTTAGGTGAAAAAGATTATAGAGAATTTATTGATAATATTAACAAAGAAGCTTTATTTAATAAAACTATTAAATCTTTAAGATTAGATAAACCAAGCACTCAAGAAGAAAGTACAAATTTTATTTTAAGAGCTTTTAATGGTTTAATTTCTTATGCTACAAGTAATTTTGGTAAATATGCGGCAATAACAAATGCGACAAAAGCTGGCGAACAATTTTTAGTAAAAAATTATAGAGGCTTAAATCCTGAAAATGCTAAAGAAATTGCTAAAATCATTACTAATAAAAATGCTTCAATTAAATATCTTGAAAATATTATAAATAAAGCCTCTAAGGAACAGAAACCTTTTGTTTCTCAAGCAGTTACGGATTTAAAACAATTAGATAAATTTTCTGGGATAGTCGCTGCAAATACTTTAGATTTTGGTATTGATGATGCCAACGCAGAAGAGCCAAACCTATCCGAAGATCAAATCCGCCAACAACTTTTACAGCGTCAAAAAGAACAACCAGTATTGATGCAAGGTATCAATCCCGAACAAGAAGCTCAAAAAATTAAAAATCGTTATTATAGAGATTAAATTATGGCACAAAGATTTTACGAACCAATTGCAAGAATATTTACTAACGCTGGAGCTGTTGGCGTTGGCTACAAATATTTTTTCTATCAAACTGGAACAACAACGCCAGTTACAACTTATCAAAATGCTGGCTTAACTGTCGCAAATACAAACCCAGTTTTATCTGACGCAAATGGTCGTTTTCCTGAAATTTGGTATTCTGATTTATCTCAATTAAAACTTATTGTTAAAGATTCTTCTAACAATACTATTGAAACAGTCGATCCAGTTGGGGCAACCGATGCCGCCGTTTCTCTTAATGATTTTGACGTACGCCCAACTTCTTATTGGGGCTTAACTGCTGGCACATCTACAGCTTTTACTTTGATTGCAAATCCACCAATTAGCGCTTATGCTAACACCCAAACCTTTATTATTCAATTTCATTTAGCTTGTGGCGTTAATCCTACTTTAGCAATTAATGGATTATCCGCATTTAATCTTAAAAAATATAATAGTGCAGGAGTTAAAGAGAGTTTAATTGCAGGAGATGTTCAGGCGTCATCAAGATATTTAGGAATAAATGATGGTATTGATATTGTTATTTTAAACCCAGAACATCCAAGCAGATATTACGCAAATTCTACAACTGCGAGAGGATTTACTTATATTCCAAGTCCAATAACAATAGCATTTAATAGTGTAACTTCAATTTCTTTTTCTGCGGGAAATTTTAATTTTTCAGATGGTTCTGGTCAGGCTATTGCAACGGCAATGACTAAAACATTGCAATCTAGTGGTTCGTGGGCTGCTGGAACTGGTCAAAATGGTTTAGATACAGGTGCTAAATCTAATTCAACTTGGTATCATTGTTACGCAATTTACAACCCAACAACGTTAGTTAGTGATTTCTTATTTTCGACAGGAGCGATAACCCCAACAGCTCTGCCAAGTGGTTACACTAAATTTAAACGAGTAGGAAGCATTAAAACTGATGGAAGCGGCAATATATTAGGATTTTTTCAAAATGGAACTTATTTCTTTTTAAAGATTCCAGTTCTTGATTTTTCTGGTACAAGCACGACTACATTAACAGCAGTAACTTTATCCACCCCTCTAGGAACAAAAACAATCGCGATATTATCGGCAACTATTAACGCCTCTGCTGGTAGCACTCGCAGTTTGCGAATTTTTTCAGGAGACGCGAGCGATCAAGCAGTTTCTGCCAGTTGTTGGAATGGTGTTTATTTAGCTAGTTCGGGAACTACAACTGATATTATTACTGGGAGCGGGAACGTTTTTGTCCCAACCAGCACTTCATCACAAGTTTTTCATGAAACATCAGCATCGGCAAGTGTGGCAATTCTTACCCAAGGTTGGATTGATAATGGAATTTTATAATTAATTTTTACAAAAATGAAATATTTAAAAAATTTAGAAACAGGCGAGATTATTAAGGGAGATTCATTCGGCTCTTTTTTTGATTCTTGGGCGGAGCTAACTCAAAGCGAGATTGACGCTTATGAGTTAGAGCAAGCTAAACTTGCTAAAATAGCACAATGCCAAGCTTATCTTGAAAGCACTGATTGGCAAGCAGTCGCTTTTATTAAATATGCTAGACCAATTAACACAAATGTTTTTGAAAATTGCTTAAAAGCTAAACAATGGAAAATTGATATTGCTGCCTGCACAACCTTAGAAGAATTAAACAACATTAATATTGATTTTTCATAAATATGGCAGTTAGCGGCACTAATACATTCTCACAAACAAGAAACGACATAATCAATAGAGCTTTATCAATTCTTGGCGTTAAGACTCGTGGAAGGGCTTTAACTGCCGAAGAGGTAAATGAAGCTTCTGATGCTTTAAACTTGTTTGTAAAAGGCTTAAAAAGCGAAGGCATTTATCTTTGGAAATATGCTGAAGGAACTTTGTTTTTAACTGTAGGGCAAGAAAATTACTTGATTAATGGTTCAACCGCAAACGCAACTGAATCATTTACACAAACAACAACAAGCGCAGTAGCTTCAAGTGGAGCAACAGCAATTGTAGTTACAAGCGCAACTGGTTTTACTGCGGGTTATTTTGTCGGTGTTATGCAAGATGATGGTAATATTTTTTGGACAACTGTTGCAAGTGTTGCAGGAACAACAATTAATTTAACTAACGCCTTAACAGACGATGTTTCAAGTGCAGCAACTGTTTTTGTTTATCAAGCTAAAATTACTCGTCCTGAAGCAATAACATCAGCAAGAAGGAGAGACTCTTCGGGTTATGATACTCCTTTAAACGAACTAGCTAGAAGTGATTATTTTAATCTTTCTCAAAAAAAAGTTACAGGACAGCCAACTCAATTTTATTATGACAAGCAGTTAAATTACGGCACTTTGTATTTATACCAAGCCCCTGATGATGCAACTAATACAATCAAATTTACATTTCAAAAAATGTTTTTTGATTTTACAAACGGAACTGATAATCCCGATTTCCCAATTGAGTGGGCTGAAACTTTAGCTTTCGGGTTAGCTTCTCGCCTTACTTATGATTATGGAATTGATAAAACAAAAGCGGAATTGATTAAAAGGACTGCCGATGAAATGCTTCGTAATTTAAAAGGTTACGATAGAGAAGATTCAGTTTATTTTGTACCAACCTATAATTTATACCAATAATGCTTCAACCAATCCATTTTGGAGTAAATTCATATAAGGCAAAAAGCGGTTTAATTTCAGCGGAAAGAATGTTGAATTGTTATGCTGAAATAACTCCTCAAACAAGTGCTTTTCCAAATATGGTTTTGGGAACTGCTGGGCTTACTGTTTGGAAAGACACTGGAGTTTCTTTGCCTGTTTATGGAATGCGGGTAATGGGTGAAAATCTTTATGTAGTAGTAGGAAATAAGGTTTATAAAATAGATTCTTCAAAAACAGTAACATTATTGGGGAATATTACCACGGAGATTGGAAATGTAATAATGACTGATAACGGAGATCAAGTTACAATTCAACTTCCAAATGGAATTACTTATTATTGCACCCCAACCGCTTCTTCTTTAGCTCAAATTACCAATGTTAATTTTAATGCTTCAGGATCAGTTACAACTTTAGACGGATTTACAATATCCGCTTTGCTAAATAACAATGAATTTCAATGGTCAAATGTCAATACCACTCAAAATTGGAACGCTTTAAATGCCGCAACTGTCGAGGCTAATTCTTCAAAAATAGTAAGAGTTTATCAAAACAATTTAGAGCTTTGGTTTTTTAAAGAAAATATTATTCAAGTGTTTTACAATACTGGATCGGGCTCACCTCTGTTTCAAAGAAAAGAAGGTGTTTATATTGAAAAAGGCTGCGCCTCCAAATATTCAATTGCCACAATGGACAATTCATTTTTCTTTTTAGGAAATGACAGAATTGTTTATCAAACTATCGGTTATCAATTAAAACCAATTTCTACTTTTCCAATTTCACAAGAAATAGAAAATTACACAACAATTGATGATGCAATTGGTTTTACTTACGTCCAAGACGGGCATAAATTTTATTGCTTAACTTTTCCAAATCAAAACAAAACTTGGGAATATGATATTACAACTGAACTTTGGCACGAAAGAGAAAGTGTGAATAACCAAAGCGTTGATGGAAGATGGAGGGCTAATTGCCATGTTTATTTTGCGGGCAAAAACTTAATTGGCGATTTCCAAACTGGAATTATTTACGAAATAGACTCAAATGTTTATAAAGAAAACGAAACAGTAATTAAAAGAGAAATTATTGGAACAACAATGTTTAAAAACTTTGCAAGAATGTCTTTAAATAAGTTTGTTGTAATGATGGACACTGGCGTTGGAATTGCGACAGGGCAAGGAACTAATCCCCAATTAGTTGGCAGGTTTTCTGATAATGGCGGCAAAACTTATACTGATGAATTATGGCAGCCAGTAGGGGTAGAAGGTTCTTTTTTAACAGAGGTATTTTGGACAAAAATAGGCGGAAAAGCCCGTTCTTTTATTGCTAGGTTAAATTATAGCGAGCCAACTAAGTTCCAAATTGTTGGGGCATTTGTGGGGACTGAAACAGAAGATGATTAATTTGCCAAATATTCAACAACCAATTGTGGAAAAAAATAATATTGTAAAACCCGAATGGAATACTTTTTTTCAGCAAATAAAAACAACAATAAAAACTGATTTATTAGTTGATATAGGAGTACCAAATGCAGGGCAACCTTTAGCAAAAGAAAATGGCGAGATTGATTCAGTTTGGTTTTCATTTTTTGAGAAAAGCTACAAAACAACTGGGGCAACTTTTGGTTTGCCATCAGCGCAAGAAAAGCTAGGGAGAAATTGGAATAACTTTTTTCAAAGCATGTATCAAGAATTAAAATAAAATCTTGATTTTTTTTATTAACACGGCAAAATTTATTACATTGAGTAAATGTAAAATTATGGCTATAAAAACATTTACTTATTATGGGTGGATTATCAAACAAATATAAAGGTTTATCAGGTGTAGAGCCTAGCGCAGAAGAAATAGGTGCATTGCCACTTACTGGCGGTACACTAACTGGCAATCTTAATTTTAGCGGAAATGGATTAAAAGTTACGGGCGATTTTTCAAACGCAACTCGTGCAAACCGCCTTGCCCTTCAAACATCAACTGTAAACGGAAATACCAGAGTTCCTATACTGCCAAATGGCACTACAAGGCTTGCTGGTATAGATTGCCACGATGGCGCTGATGCTGATAATTCTTCATTTTTACAAGTCCATTCTGACGGCACAAATAATCACGCTGGCTTAAACTCTGCTAAAATTGGCACTGGCACAACTAAAGATTTAGTATTTCAAATTGATAGTGTTACAAAAGCACAAATCAACGCAAGTGATGGTAAATTTAAAATTTTAAGTTTAGCTGCATCTCGAAACGTCTCAACAGATGCTTCTGGCAATTTGCAAACTTTAGCTGAAGCAAATTATCCGTCTCTAAGTGGCACTACGACAGCTACTGCAACTAGCGGAATTGCAGTTTATGAGTTTATAGGAGCCGGTAGCTTAATATTACCTACAGCTATAGGGAATACTGCTATTTTTATGGTTAAAAACAGGCATACATCTGACATAACTGTAACTTTTACAGGCGGACAAAATGCTGATGGCTCTACTTCTATTTCTTTAACACCTTACCAAGCGCTACAATTTATCTCAAACAATACTAACTATAATATTTTTTAAATATGGCATACAATCCAAACAATCCAAATGGACAAGCCGCAGCAGCATCCTCAGCGCCAGTAACATTATCTAATGAAAATGTTCAAGATCTTTATATTGTTGGTCAATCAGCTCAAACAGTTGTTGTAAACAATATTTTATCTGTAACCGCTGGTACGGCAGCAACAGATTCCACAGGATATAGATCAGCATTAGTACAAGTTGTTTCAACGGCAACTGGCGGAACATTTATTTTTGAGGGATCTAATGACAACTTGAACTTTCAAGCAATACCTGTATATAACCAGAATATATTGACAGGAACTCCAATAACTGCTGCAATAACTCCAACAGCATCACAATTTGGTTATATTCTGCCAGTGAATTTTAGATATATTCGCTTGAGAATTGCCACAACAATCACTGGTGGCTCAATACAAGCATTCACTAAATTGATGCAGATTCCTTTTGCTCCTGCTGTTATTCAAGTTGCTCAAGCAACTTCTGGAAACTTGAATGCTAACATTGGTGCTGGAACAGTCACAACTGTTGGAACAGTCACAACTTTAGCAAACGGACAAACAGCTCATTCTTCTGCATCAACCGGTTCACCAGTTAGGATTGGTGGTAGAGTTAATACTACATTAGACACAAGTTTAGTTCAAGGTGATGCTTGTGATGCGTTTATGACTACGGCTGGTCAACAAGTACAAAAACCATTTGGAACAGCAGAAAACGATTGGCAATATGCGGCTGCTGCTTCTGGTATAGTTAATACAACAACTGCTGTAACAATTAAGGCCGCAGGCGCTGCTTCTATTAGGAATTACATAACTGGAATAACTATCATGGCTGAAGCATTAGGTGCTGCTACAGAATTAGTAATTAGAGATGGTGCAGCTGGTACAGTTATTTGGAGAACAAAAATTCCAACTACTGGTTTGTTAACAACTAATATACAATTTCCAACTCCACTGAAAGGAACTGCTGCTACATTGTTAGAAGTTGCTACTTTAACAGCTTCTGTAACTGGAGCCGTTTATTTTAATGCTCAAGGTTACCAATCATTCTAATTAATTAATCAACTAAAAAAACAAGGAACAAAATGACTAACAGAAATTACGACACTACTTTAGGAAAACCATTCATCAGAAGTCAAGAAATCATTATTAGATACGGAATTTCCGAATCTGAAAGAGTTAGATTGACGATTAGCGAAGTCGAAGCCATTGTTGACTCCGAAGGTGACACTAATATTATTCAAGGCTACTCAAATAATCTTGATAAAATAATAAGTCTTTCACAGATTGATTCAGAAACTTTTGAATTGATTGATCCAATTACTGGAGAAAGTATTGGCGAAAGCATGTTATTAAAAGACCTTTTTGTTGGAATAGTTTCTTACATCAGAAAAATCCAAAAAGAAGAAGATTCAATATAGTATATGGATTTAGATTCTTTTTATAAAATAGTCGCCATTATAAATTTTATTGCTTTGGTTATAGGTAGGACTTTTTGGAATCTTACTTTTAAAAAGCTTGAACAAGACGTAGCAATTTTAAAAGAAGCCGAACGCAAAAACTCAATCGTGCGGCATGATTTTAAAAATGTTACTACTTCTGTTTATGAGCGAATGGATAAATTAGAAGCAACATTAATTAAAACAATTGCTGAATTAAGTAAAACAATTGCTGATGGCTACACGAATGTCAAAGAGCTCTTTAATGTTGAAATAAAAAATATTAATAAACGAATTGATGAAAAAAAGTAAACTATCAATACTTTGCGAAAGAAGCGGCAAGCTTAGTCTTAAGCGAGTTGTTGGCGTAGTTCTTATTGGTACTGGACTTTTAGGAAAAGTTGCTTTAAATATTTACGCAGCTACTCACATTGAGACCTTGCTTGCTAATTTCTCAAATATAGATAATTCTTTTGATAGCTTGATTTATTCAGGAATTGCTTTGCTTTTTGGAACTATTATAGATAAATTTACAAAACATGATAAACCAACTTCTGACAGTCTTTAGTGCTATTTTAGCCGCTTTGGCTTATGGTTTTGTAAAAGGTAAAAAATCAATTGAAATATTGGAAAATGAAGAAGCAGCTAAACAAGTTCAAGAAAAAAATAAATACGTTGATGATGCTAATAAGCTTACTGATACTGAACTGGACAAGCGCGTGCAGAAATACACCAAGAAGCCCAAGTAAAGATATTTGTTATGGCGCACATTTAGAATATTTTTACGATGGGATTAATTATTCTATTGAAGAAAAAAAATCTAAAATCGCAAATAATGATTTTGCTTGCGAAAAATGTATTGATAGTCTTAACCATGAAGAGCAAATTTATTGCGTAGATTAATGCTTACTCTTGAAAATTTACGCCGTCCTAATTTTAAGCCAGAAGATTTTGTAAAATCAAACACGGCTGAACAAAAAGGAATTGATAACACCCCAAATCAAAATCAATTAATTGCTGGCATGGTTCTTGCAAACAAGATGCAAGAGTTACGAGATAAAATTAATCTCCCGATCATTATTTCAAATGGCTTTCGTTGCCCTGAATTAAACAAAGCAATTGGTGGCGCTCCTAATAGTTTGCATATGCAATTCTTGGCTTGTGATTTTAATATTAAAGGGCTTGATCCTTACGAAGCAGTTTTGAAAATTAAAGAGTCAAAAGTTAGCGTGGATAAATGTTTTGTTGAGCGGAATTGCGTGCATATTCAAACTTGCATGGATGAATCTAAAAACCGTAATTTCTTTGGAACAGCAACCAAAATAAATGGTAAATGGGTTGTTACCAAAAATATTTAGATAAACTTAAGATAAATTTACATGAAATCCCCAATCAAAGAAACGCCCGATCAGATTATTATCGACAAAGCGAAAGTAGAATCGCTCACAAAAAGGTTTCTAGCTGCTGCCAAGGCTTTCCTTGTTAAGATTATAACACAACCAGAATGGGAGAGATTAGGGCTTGAGAAAACATGGCGTTATTTTTTGCCCCTAATTGTTATTCTTGGGTTTTGGGTGCTTTATTATTTAAGCTTTTGGGTTGCTGGAATTACTCTTGCGATCACTGGGGTTTGGTTGTGGCGGTCTAGGAAGTAGATATTGATTAAACCATACCAGTAGCTGCAAAACTCCATTCACATATTGCATTTGTCGGTAGATAACCCATATTAAAATAGTTCTTCCAAGGCTGCTTACCAATTTTTTCCATTATTTCATCATTAAATCCATATTTGGGGGCTTCTTTCACCAGCAATTTATACCAAATTTCAAATTCTAGTTCAGACATGCAATAATTCCGATATAAGTTAATTGATGAAGAAGTTGGTCGAAGCCAAGCAAATACCAGAATTTCTCTGAATTATCACATTTCCATCCGTAGCGTTTGTTGATTTTAACCTTTGCCCAGTCGATGTGGTAGTGAATCACAAAATCAATTCCTGCTAGAAAAAAAACTTGAGCAATAAAAACATCTCTTTCTAAGAAAAAAGCTGAGATAAAAATTGCCAAGAAAGTTCCTATACAGTGAATTGATGCATGCAAAATCCCGCCACCATGTCCATAAATTCCCTTATTCAAATATTGATAAGGCTTCTGTAGCGGAAAATCGCAGATAAAATGTTTGAATTGTAGTAAGATTAGAAGTGTTATCATAATTTTTTGTAATTAGTTGTGGCGGTCTAGGAAGTAAATTTCCTTTTAAGCTCTTTAAAATCTTTGATAAAAAATTCTTTTTTAGTTGAAAGAGTAATTTGTTCGCGATCATTAAATTCATAAGTCCAAACTACCAAATCATTTTTTATAAAATCAATTTTAACTACTTTGCCATCAATTGATTGCCATTCACTTCCGATTTCTATTACCGACATTTCTTAAGCTCCTCAATATCTTTCTGCATTTGCTCGAAGGAGTTGATGAAATCAGTTAAGGTAGTAGCTTCTTTTATATTTTTATCAATTTGATTATCGTCAGTGAGAATATTAGAAAGTATAGGCATAATAACTCTTTCATCTTTTAATCTAACTAAAAATTGTTCATTTCGCTTGTCTAATTCTTTTAAATCATCATTATCCTTCCAAATACTTCTTGGATCGACACGTTCTTCTTTCATGTCGATTTTAGGCTCCTCTTTAGACACTTCAAGCCAAAATTCTGGTTGAACTTCTTCATTACCACCCTCTTCGTAAAGAGAATACCATTTATTTAAAAACCAATTTGCTTTGAATATTTTGTGTCTTTTATTAGTGCTTTGTTTAACAGTTATTGGTGAGCCACACTTTGGCGCACAAGACATTGGCAACCATTTAGGCTCTGTAGTTGGTTCTTTCTCTGTTTCCTGCAAGTTGTCTTCTGCAAGTTCTTCACAGATATTACAAAAAGATGCTAGTGGTAGCGGATCACTACAAACATCGCCCCTCTTTTCAAGGTAAAGCTTGCAAGAAAAATCTTTATCCACGCTAACAACGATCACTATTTCGCCGTTGCCTTTTCCAAATTGATTTCTAAGTTTATATCTTCTCCCCACCATTGGCATTTTATTTGTCATTTCCTTCTTCTTATTTGTTAATTAATACCTTACCACGCCAGACCAACTCTTTGCTAAAGAAGCATTATTCAAAGGCTTTCCCCAATTTACAATGGGCTGCGGTTGATCTGGCTTGGAAAGGGATTAAAACGAAGCCAGAACGCACCTAAACGATGCAATAAATCAAATGTCCTGACTTCGTATATTAAACAGAAAGCTAAGTTTAGAGCTGCATTTTAAGCCGTTGCAGCTTTAACAGCCCACATAGCAGCTTCTTCATAAGCTGTCATTGATAAACTTTTTAATCTGCCCACTCCAGATTTTGAACCACCTCTATTTTCATCGAGACTTTCAACTAAATTTATTAATTCTGCTGTTTTTTGTTTAATCAAATCAACCTTTTCAGTTTTTGAAGGATTAAACTCTGTTCTTACGCGGATTTCGCCAATTGATATATCGAGGTGATAGAGATTCAAATTGAATCTCTATCACCTTTTGAAGTCTTTTAATTATTTTCATACCTTTTTGAGCAGACAATGTTTCGCCCGCATCATAAGAATCATACTGATAATAGCTCATTTTTTTTTGTTTTTAATTAATAAATGCCGCTATTCAACCTTTTTGTAAGTTGCGGCTTACTTATGCCCTTTTACGGGTTTCCTCACGCTTGAATTACGCGCCTATATTTCAAGGTACAGGATTTTCGCCTTCATCTTTGCCAAGGCTGGCTTAATAATTTTATTCTATTTTGCATTTGTTTAGCTGAAATTTCGTCCTCTATTGCTTTTTCTTTATGATCTTCCGCCCATTCTAAATAATTTTTTAACCAAAGTTTACAATCATTGATATAAACTTTAAGAGCTTTTTCTTTATTTAAAAAGAATCTTTTATCACTAAATGTAATTTTGCCATTTTGTATAGTCATTAATATTTCTTGATTCCACCCTTGGAAAGTATAGTGTTCAATTTTTTTATTTTTTTCATATGAAATGCTTTTTATTTCTAATTTTTCTTCACATTGTTCAAATGTTTTTCTCATCAAAGCATCGCAGCAATAAATAACAGTTCCGTCAGGTAGAGTTGGCTCCCACTTTTGTTTTTTTCTTTTCATATTCTTTAGTTAATTGATATTTTTGTTAAGTTCTTTTAAAGCGGCACTGGCAGAGAATTTCACTCTGCACGAACGGCATTTTCAGTTGATATGATACGTTTGCGCTGGATACAAGCCCACGTATCGGTATCTTAATAAACCATCTAGCTGGTTCCGTTTATTAAAACCTACATCCTAACTATCCGTTCATAAACTCTGAATACAGCTAGATATAAGCAGAGTTATTTGAACATTTTGTCTTATTCCAACACAGTGCCGCCATAAAAAAACTCACGAAGCAGAACCAGAAAAGCAATTTCACAGAACTTTTCTGATTCCGCCCCAGTGGAAGACTGTTTTCAGCCTATCTCTTACGAGATTCTTTGCCTAATCTTTAGCTGGCAAGCTTTAAATCTTTTTTAAAAATCTCAAACTCCTTTTCCATTGCCTTGCGAAAAATCCTTGAATAGCAAAAAGTTTTATTTGCTTTTTTCATGATTTTTATTTTGTTGTCCGTTTTCACGTCACTAGAAATATAAATCCGAGTATATTTCTCTTCTGGTTTTTTACGAGGTCTTCCACGTAGTTTCTTTGCCGCAGTTTTATTGTCAATCATTATTTTTTAATCACTCCATTTTTTTCTAAAAATTCAATTGCTTCCTTTACAGAGTAAGCCACAAAATAAAAACTATTTACCGAGTCTTCAAAAATCTTTTCAAAATCTTTTTGCGACTCACTTTGTTTCCCTGCCGCACTTTTGGTTTTTGGTTTTTTAAACTCGATCCAAAAATAAAGCGTTTCAAAGATTGGTGAATTGCAACCATTTTTTCTTCCGCATTGCCTATTCTTAATAAAAAGGTAATCAGCTTTGCCAGATTGCAGCCCTTTTGCTTTAAGTAAAGAAGCCGTCATTACCGTTCTTTTTTCTCCAGTGCTATCATAGCTCCAAAAATTGCAATTAAGCTTTTTATAAAGCTCTAATTGCTTAATCATTGCGGCAAAGTCTTTGTGGATTTTATCTTCTATTCCTAAGCCTCTTCTAGTCATTATTAAACCCCGCAAAATACTTTACCCAATTTTTAAAATTATATTTAGGCAAACTTTCATCATTGCAGCAATCCATTTCATAATGATAAAATTGAATAAGAAGCTCATAAGAGCAGTTTATTTCCAAAGCATCAACAATTCTATCAAGCCCAAAGAAACAATCTGCTACTTCTAAAACTCCGCCAATATCTTCAGGGCATCCAACCCAAGACCAATCATCAGTCTCAAAGTATTTAGTGCAAAACTCTTGAGCAAGTGCATTGGTTGCTTTCTGCCAAGCGATTAGTTTCTTATTTTTCATCTTCTACAATCTCCAAACGTCCTTTAAAGTTAAATCCTGAGCCGCGTAATTCGTCTTCAAGCATTGCAACCATTTCTTCTAATGTTTTAAGTGCTACGCTTTGAATCTCTATCACCTTTTGAAGTCTTTTAATTATTTTCATACCTTTTTGAGCAGACAATGTTTCGCCTGCATCATAAGAATCATACTGATAAGTCTGACTTGATAATTTCTCAAACTCCGCTATCTCTTCCCTAAGAGTTACCATTTTTTTCTCTCCTTATTTTCCATTTAATAGTTTTAACCAAATCCTTCATGTATGTCGCATAGTAGAAATCATCTGATTTTTTCAATAGGTCGTGCATTTTAAGGAGGCTTTCTAGTTCTTGCTTATAATCCACTTATTTATCCCCATCAATTAATTTCCATCCTTCGCTATTCTTTTTTATATCAAGGCGAGCAAGAGTAAGAACTTGTTTAACATTCTTCCCCTCGACTTCGACTTGAGCATTGCCATTGAAATAATGAACAATGATTTTGCGGTTAAGGCTGTCTTTGTAATGTTCTGTTTTCATTTTCATTTATTGTCAGTTAAAAAGGACAAGAATCATCAAGTTCTTCCTCAACATGATTAGACTCTGGCGCATAACCATTACCTTTCGATTGAGAATGTGCGTCAATAGGCTTATCTTGTCTTACATAAGCTTTTTTGATCGTTCCCGACATGTATTCATCACCAGCTTTAGAAATCGCCTTGTATATCGAAACCTCATAATCACCAGCGGGCAATCCTTCTGGCAAATTGATTTTGCCGTTAAAATTACCTTGATTAATCGGACTTCCTTTTGAATCAGTTATAAAAGTTCCGTCTTTTCTTTTGATTGGTGATCCCGCGTATTTATTGGTAAAGATTGTTAGTCTTGGTTTTTGTGTGTAATCCATTTATTACTCCTTTATTTTAAAATATTCATTAAACGCTCTTTCTTCCTCTGGCAAAAGAACCATCTCATGCCAGCCTCTATTTATCACAAACTCGTCTTGTACCTTCTTTAAAAGCTCCACCCCTTCCTCTTTAGTCAAAAGAGCAAAAGATTTAGGGACTTCAAAAGTTTTCTGAAGTTGTTCGACAAGAAAGTTAAAATCTTTTAAAAGCATTTTCTGCCCTAAAAGTTCTTTCTCCCTTCTCATCTTCAAAGCTTCTCTGAAAGCCTCGTCATAATTAGCCAAGCGAGTTATTCCAAATTGATATTTGAAAAGCTCCTTAGCCGTGTCCTTGCTGATAAAGTTTCCCTGCCTCTCGATTAGTCTTAAAGCAAATAAACGAATCAGGCGATATATTCCGCGCAATTGCTTATTTGTTTTACTCTCTTTGATTAGATCGAAGCTAACCTCAAAATCCTTCCCACCAGCAAGATATTTCATAATTGCGTCAGAAAGTTCGACCTGCAATTTAGACCAGTTTGGTTTGTTGAATTGTAAAAATGGGATTTTCATTTTAATAAAAAGTGTCGCTAGCAAAATTAGCAAAATCCAAAAGTAGATTTAGTTCTTTTTCACTGAGCTGTTCTAATTCCTCTAAAGTTTTAAATTCTTTTAAAAGATAATATGGATCATAAAATGATTCACTAATTCCCATTGAATTACGACCCTTTTGCCACTTAGCTTGCTTAATATCATTGATAATTTGTTCTTTTACTTTCATCTACTCCCCCTTAATTTGTTTTAATATTTCATCACGCATTGTTATTGTTTTTTGATTCCCATTTGGTTAAAAACATTTCTTTAGCTTCTTTGTCGTTTTCCAAATAACCTAAAAAATCACTTATTTTACTTTTAATTTCATTTTCAATCCCAGCGTGATTGTGATAATCTTCGCGCCAAAATTCCTTACCATCAGAAATTAAATAAGAAAAGTTAGGCAAATCAGAACAATAAAGATAAATCAAGTGCTGGCTTGAGTCTAAAAATTTACCTAGTTCGTAATTGCTGGTGAATTTGATGTCGTAAATAGTGTCTCGCTTGATGACATCAGTGCGTCCGTAAAGTAGGAACTCTTGATTGCCAACTTTGATTTCTTTTTTGATTGATTGTTGCCAGAGTCCGCCTCTAACAATATCACACACTTGACTTACAATCGCATCGTAAGAAGCCCTTTTTTCATCATCTTCGCCTTCATCCCCCATCCATATCAGATAAGGATATTTATCAGCGCAAGCCAAAGAAATATCATCCTCGAATCTTATTCCCTTAGCTTGAGCTTCTGTTGTCGGTGTTTTTTCTCTTTTTAGAGTTAGCAAAAACTTTTCTCTATTATTCTCACTTTCATCAGAAAGATACCAAGCAAAAGATCCTAACAAAGAAGGAGTAATTAAATATTTAGTCATTTTTCTCCAAAAGATTGCAGCTTGTTATAAATTCAGGATAAGATTGTTTTAACTCTTGGAAAGCTCTTTCTTCTGCAATTTTTAATTTATCCCAATCAATCATTGAGTGTAATTCATTCACAAGTCTTGCAAACTTATCGTCTCCGACTATTTTCATACTATTTTTGTAAGTTAATTAAGTTTTTTTCGTGAAGCAAAATTAATAATCTGGCGGCAGTGTCGGCTAGAGATTCGCCTCTCATTTGATCGCAAAATAACATTCCATAATCTTCATCGCACTCTAAATTATACCCAACAGCAAAAGGCATTGATGGATTATTTTTTCTTACCCCTATCGAAAAATAACCATAACCACCAATTTTTAAAGGAAAAAGATCTATAATTGTTTCGAGTTCATAGCATGAACAAACTACTTCTCCACTACTCCAACCATTGTTATATTTTATAAAAAAATGTTCTTTTGATGAGTTGCCACAATTAATAATTTCACGATTCCAGCTAAAATCGGTTTCAGCTTTAAACCCAATCTCTGCCAGTTTTTTTGAAATCTCTAAGTTAGTTACTTTCATATTTTATTTATTTTAGAATTTTACCAGTTGCCGCAGAAATAGCTTGCAAAAACAAATCTTTAGAAACCGATTCTTCTGCTTTTAGAAGAGCATTATCTCTTTCTTTTTCTAATCTATTGCACCTATCCGCAGCGTAACTCGAAAGCAGGCTTGGGGTGATTAAGAATTTAGTCATTTTTATTGTCTAATTTGGTTTTTAAATCATCTAACTCTGTCACTAAGTCATTTACTAAGCCAACCAATTCCTCTTGGGTTAAGGACTCCAAATCTTTCTTACAATGCAGTCCAATCAATCTACCGCTAATAGTTCTTATATCAAAATACATACTACTTACCATCCTTTTTAGTTTCCTCTTTCGCTACTTTAGCTTTAAACTCCTTAGTCTTAGCATCAAACTCACAACCAAGTTCTTCAACCTTAGCCTTCAAGAAAGCCGCTTCCATTTGGTAAGAGGACCAAAGCTTATCATGCTTGTTATAAACTGCGTTGTAATAGCTGTTTAGTTGCTCCAAGTCTTTAATATTAGAAACTTTGATTTTTAGCTCTTCAATCAAAATGTCATAATCTTTCGCAAGCTCTTCGTCTTTTTTAAGTTTTTCTTGGTAAGCATCAAAAATGGCTTCTGAAAGAAAGTTATTAAATCCAGCAAGAGGTTTGTATTCTAGGAAAGAATCAAGCCCAAGTGAGTTTTTAGCATAATAAGCTTCGTTTGGCGCAAGGTCGATTGTTCTTTTGCCGTTTTTGATTGACATATAACCCATGAAATCAAGCTCCTTGACAATGTCTTTGCCAGAAGAGCCAGCAACATCGGGACGCTTCATAACATCATCGCCAACCTTTTCTTCTTTCTCGTGAGCAATGAAGATGGCTGATTTGTTTTTGCCTTCTAAAACTTTTAAAAGTCTTTGAAACTCACCTTTAACATTTCCCCAACCTTTCATTGAAAGTTGACCATCTGCCTGCTTAACTTTTGGGTTTGAGATTGCCAACCAATCAGCAATTCTATCAATCATTTTACCTAAAGTATCAATTACAATCGTTTCATAACTAGAAACATCTTCTTTAGTTAAAATATCTAGTAAGTCTTGATAAGATTGGATTTGAACGCTATCAGTCTGATACTGTTTAGCAACTCTTCTCAATCCATTATCAAAATCAATTAGAAGTGGTTTGGGTGCAGATAATGCCAAACTTGTTTTACCAACTCCGGGTTGACCATAAATAAGCCCCTTTAGTTTGATCTTAGTTTGTATCAGTTCGTTTGGTTTTTTTATTAATGTCATATTCATTCCTCGTTTGTTGTTAAAAATTCCTCTTCACTTAAGAAAAACTCAAGTACTAGGTAGTCAAAGTCTTCGTTCATAAAACCTCTAAATGGTCTAAATCTTTAATTTCTATGTCAGCATTAGAGTTTTCGTAAATAAAAGTTTTTACTTGATCTAAATTCTCACCATAAATTGTTTTGCCAATATAATTATGAGAAGTTACCGCCGCATGCTCGTCTCCATCAAAATTTGCCATTTGTTTTTCAACATCAATCCAAGCTTGATGAATTTCTGGGGTTATTTCTAATTGTTTTGTCATATTTTACCTTTTTATTAATTAATAATTTCTGTTTTATATCTTGGCTTCTCGCCCTCTACCCAATCCAATCTTTTAACGCCGTCTCTATCTTCTTGAATGGCATTAGCGCGGACAATTCTTTTAGCTTCCATGTCGTTAATGGCATCGACTTCGATTGTGTCAAAATGCTCTATGTATTTGGTGATTTGTACTTTATATTTTGGCATTTATTCTTCCTCTTCTGTTATTAAAAGTTCAGGGTTTTCGTAAATAAACTTGTATCCATTGACAAAATTTTTTTTCCCAGTTAAAACCATGCTCAAATTTCCTTGAGAAACTCCTAACTCTTTAACGCAATGCCTTTGAGATTGAAAAATTTTTATAACTTTATCGCCTAGCATTTGGAAAACTCTTGGCTTTCTTCCTCTTTTGCCATCTAATTTAGATTGTTTGTATCTATTTTCTCCCCAAGTCATCATTTGAATATTTTTAAAATAATAATGTTTTTTGCAGTCTATCCTATCAATACTTGGCTTTAACTGAATGTTATAATTAGATTTTTCCCATTCCGAAAATAATCTTAAGAATTTCTTATCTTCTAAGAATCTTCCGTGAAATTCTTTTAAAGAAAAATCAACCTTATTTCTTTGTTTTAAATGTTGATAAATATTAGTTAGAACTCCTTTTCTAGTTTTTCTAAATTTCCGAGTATTCTCTAGTAATTTTTGGTAATTTTTCATTTTGCTTAATATAGTCATGAAAGTAAATAATATCATTATTTGATATATTTCTTAGGATATATGAGCCATTTTGAAAATCAACAATAAATTTATTATCAATCTCCATCTTTTCAAAAATCTCTTTGCCGTTTTTATCAAGCAAACCAGTGAATTGCATTAAACAATTGCTGCCAATATATTTATTTTTAGTATATCCCACTGCACCAGTGCAACAAATTTGAACTATCAACTCATCATCAACAATTTCTTCATTGTAAGGTTGATTTGCTAAATAGTGCATTTTGCCAGTTTGTTTATCCCAAGCTCTAAATTTTATTTCTCTGTTCATTTACCCCTCCATTGATTCTTGTTGAGCGCGTCTTAATCCTTCGCTTTCGATTTTAGCTATTGCAAGCCATTCATGAATTTCGTTTTCAATCTCGTCTTCAATTTGAGCAATTGATTTATCCAAAAGACCTTTTTCATTCTCAATGGAATAAATTCTAATATCTTCGCAATTGTTTAATGCTAATTTTTCCACAATTTCTTTTTTTACTTTTTCAAAAGTTGAGGCTTGAAAAGTACCCCATTTGTAAGTTTCAATAATTACCATAAAAAAATAATTTAAATTAATATTCTTACCGCATTAAAAAGATTTAATTTCTACTTACAACAATTATTTTTACTACGGCAGTAAATAAATCTCTTGACATGAATTTAGTTTAGAGACTGTAGGGAAGAAATTTTTAAACAAGTTTTTTTATTTTATTGTAAAAGTTTTCCATTTTCCGCATTCCTTACAAAAAGATTGTACTCTAGTATGACAATAAAGGTCTTGCATTGTGCATTCAAGCACTTGATCCGTTTGCCATTTATGGTCGCATAATCCTAAAAATTTTCTAATTAATTTTATCATTTTATTTTCTCATTAAGTTATTAAAGCTCCCTTTTGATTAACCTACCATCTAAACGAGTAGCCTTTCCATTGGAAACTACGCCGTGTGTTTTTGTTGCAAATCCTGACGAAATCCAATCAATCATTCCCTTTGGTTCTTCAATAAATGTTTCGGGTTCGTCAATACCAATACGCCCTACTAAATTGTTTATTCTATTTTTGTCAAACAAGCCGACAGGTCTCCATATTCCATCGGCGTTTTTCCTTGTAATTTCTCCAGTTGTTACACCTCTCATAGAAGCGTGCGCTAACTCCTTCCAATACATGTCAGTAGAAGCAAGAGAAAAAAGCATCTTTGCCGAACAATTAGCCAGCGCATGAAACGTAATTTCTCTTAATCTAACTCCTTCAATTTCTGACAAACTTTCATCTAAAGCAATACACATATCAAAACCATGTTGTTGTTCAATCTGTGCTATAAAATCTCCGTTTGCTGGTGGTTGTAAAACATTAAAAAATAGATTGTTTTTTCTAAAAGAAGAGCCGTTTCGTTCAAAACCATTAGCCAAAAGGCAATCAACAGTGATGTCGGGGTTATTTCTACGAAGAACAGTAACATCAATTATTTGTGAATGGTCTCTTGCAAGCTCCATCAACATTGTAATTGATTTAGCATTGCCGCCGTCAAAATCTAAAATTCGGGTTTCATATTCAGGGTTTAAGTTTTGTTTGATTTTGTTTTTCATAATTATTTCCTCATTAAGTTATTAAAAAGCTTGTTGGGTTTCTTCATTTGGCTCATGCTCTCCAAAACACTCCTCACAGCATTCCTTCCCGCCTAATTCAGCGCAGTTAAAATCGCTGTCTTTTTGGTTGTTGCAGATAGTGCAGATGTAGATGCTCATTTCTTACTCCTTATTTGTTATTAATTTTGGTAATGGCATCCAGCGAGTTGGGTATACTGCGCGAGGATTCACTTTAGTCCACCACGGCGTTTTCGCATCATTTACAAAACCTCGGTAGTAAGCTTGTGAAATTCCGCCACCGCATAAACCTTTGGAATTTTTCCAAGGCTTACAATAAACTAGTATTTCGGTTCCATCAGTCGGAGCTGTCTTAATTGGTTGCCAGTTTTCCATTTTTTACTGCTTATTTAAAATTCATTCCCTTTAAAATTCCGCTGCCAGTTTCGGGATTTGCCAGCAACCATTCTTCCGTTTTCTTCTTTCTCTCCAAACCAACCTTACGCAAAATCAACAAATCATCTCTACGATCCCCGACAATGTCGATTTTCTGATTGTTAATAGCCTTTGCGTAAAAATAAGGACTAGCAAGCCATTCTCTAAAATTGTGAAGCTCTGCGTAGCTAAATTCATCAATTGGTCGAGTTGGTCTGCAAGCTTTTGGATTTGTCGGCAAGATTTGAGAAATAAAAATTTCTTTTGAAAAAATCTCGAATAAATAATTTGCAAGCCCAAACGGCGCAACAATATAATTATCATAAATCGCACCAAACCAACCTTCTTCAATTGCCGCCTTTCCTGCTGCGGCTTCTAGTTTGAAAATATTGATTTTCTTTACCGCCTCAACTTCCCAAAGGTTAGAATAATTGCGCCCAGTGATTTGCTTTGCGTCATCTAGCATTTCGCAGTAAGGAGTTTCTTCTGCTATTTCTTTTTTAGTCCAGTTTGCTTTCATTTTTTACTCCTTTGTTATTTTTAATTGATCGCTAACCTTAACCATCACTCGCCTAACTAAATTTGCGCCTGTTATGCTGCATTTGTAATTTTGTTCTTGTTCGATCCATTCTTCTGGTGGAACTAAGGCACTTACCCAATCTGCAATTGTTGGCTTCCCTCGATAGCCATAAGCCTTATGCCACTCTTCTGCTTTCACATTCAAAATTTGCCAAGTTGTCCCTTCCAAAAATTGATCTGTAGTTATCTGATCCTTTAAAGAAGTAAAAACCATTGCTTGATATTCTGGCGAAGCTTCAAATCCAAAATTTTCAGAAAGAAGTAAGAATCTTTTTGTAAAAGTTTTATTATCCAACATTTTCATCTCCATTAGTTAGTCTTAAAAATTCTATAGAAGCGTCAATATTATTTTGCCGCCTTCTTTGATCTGGTGTTAAAAATTGTGTTGTGTTGCTTTTGCTTTCAAAGCTGTTACCTTCCCAAGTTCTTATAGCTGCTTTCCAATCCTTCATGGAGTTTTTACCTATTTTCCATCCGTTGCTTTGGTAATGATCCATCCACTTTTGAGGATTGACTGAGTTTTTTCTTTCTTGGCAATAATCAGAAACTTCTTGGAGAGTAGGTAAAACTGACTTGGTTATTTTAGGCTTTGAATCTTTAGTAGGTCTTCCTCCCTTACTTCCATTGTTTTTATTCGCAGTGATTTGCTTTGTTCTCTTTTCAGCATCTCTTTTAATATTTCCAATGATTGTTGTTGTTACCATTTCAATTGCCAAATCTCCACTTTCCAAAATCTCAAAAGTTTCGTTAAAATGAAAAATTATTCTCAAGCATTCCTTCACCTGCTCACCAGTCATTTTGCAAAAATAGCTTTTCCAGTAATCCGTGTAAAACGGAAAACCTGCTTTGCTGGTTATTATTTCTTTTAACATAGTTTCTAATTCCTATTTTCTTTTAACTTATCTCTTATCTCTTCTTTCTTATATCTTATATCTATTAAGGCTTTTAATGGGTTTTGATGGGTTATTTTAAAAAACCCAAATAAACCCAAATAACCCAATGGGTTTTATTCAATAATATTGACTTTAGCCTTTGTCTGTCTATTGCCAGATCCTTTTAACTCAATTTTGTATTTCTTCAAATAACTCATTAAAGTAGGCATGGTAATTTTAAGAATTTCACACAATTCTCTATTCTTTTTTGTTGAATAAAGTTGCTTTAATTCCGATTGGGTTATTGTTAATTTTGTTTTCATAAAAGTAAAAGTAAAGATTAAATTTAATCAGTCAAGAGATTATTTTTTCGATATACGAGTAATCGAAAATTTGTTTGTCCACACTGCTTTGGAGGTTACTTTATAATCAAGCTGAAGTCTGAACCAATCATTTTTGGCATAATTATCGCACCCTAATAAATCGCACATATCTTGCTCATATTTGCCTAGCAAGGCTGCCAAATCTTCATCAAATTGTTCTTGTATTTTTTTAATTTCCTGATCGTGCTGCATACTGTCCCCTTGTAGTTTGGCGATCTGCGACAGGGGACTACCGCAGACCATAAAAAAATTGTAAATTAAAAAGTCGTCCCCTACTTCTTAATTTCTTTCACCACTCTCAACTCCTATTTCTAAGAATCAAGAGAAAATTGCCTTTTTACAGAAGGCTAACTTACCCCTTTCAAGGTTTGACTTGCTCAACATAGCATTAGGTCTTTTTACTAGTAAAAGCCTGATTGGACTCCGCTCTTCATACTATGCTGTCAAATATTCTTACACTTATCTTTCCTCGTGCCGAGGTTGCCGTACTATTCCGAGCTGTCAGCTACATTGAAGTAAATTCTTCATCCTCAAGGCTTCTTACAGCAGCTACGATAAAGCTTTCTTCTTTGATTTACGCTTGTGTAAGTTCTGCACTAATCTTTAGCCGTGCTGACTTGCCCCCATCTCTACCTAGGCTAGGTTTTTGGTCGCGCTGCAAACTTTGGATCCGTTCACTCATGCTACTTCACCCTTGCTAGCAAGGTTTTTCACTCTTAGCCTTAACTTGTCCTCCGCTGGTGCGATCCTTTCGGAGTCGTTCGGAGGCACTATTACATTTTTAACGCTTTTTAGAAGTAGCTAATTTAACCGCAAACATAGCAGCGGTTTCATAATGTAAAATTGCAAAATCTCTCAATCTTACAATTTCTTCTTGATTTTCAAATGAACTATCACAAGAAATATTTTGAACAATATTAATTAAATCAGCTGATAGTTTTTTGATTTCATCAACTTTGCTATTAAAAGAAGCGTTAAAATCAATTCTTACAATTTCCTCTCCTTTACTTTTTATTGAAGTATCCATATTATTATAAATATTAAATTGCAGAGAACGCCTTATAATTCGGACGAACTCAGAAACTCCTTCTACGCTAGGTAGATAAGTGTATTAGTCCCCGCCTTTGCGTGCGGTTGATGTCCTTTCGGAATTTAAGAGAGCCTAATTTTTCAGCTTTCCCGCTATTTCTAGCTAGTTTGGCAAGATTTTATTGGCTTTCGCCTCACGGCAGGAGACTTGCCAGCCCCTTAGTCCGATTTGTTTCATCCCCCGCTACGCAGTGAATAAAACCTGACGCATTTCTGCGCTTATTTTAAAACTACCGCTTAAAAATTAAAATTCAATCTCTTTTTTTGATGATTTAGTATATAATTCCTCATCAATACTTTTAAAAAAATAATAAGTTGAGAAAGTTGCAAAAATAAAAAATATTGTTCCGATAATAAGTAAAATTTTTTCTTTGGTAGTAAACATATTAAATAAATTTGATTAAGTAAATAATTATGCTGAAAATAAAAGCAATTGCCAGCGGCGCGATCATCAGTATTTTAAGAAAATAAATTTGTTCTTGAAGCTCTTCGGTTTCGTAATCATAGAGTTTCATTTTACTCCTTAATTTTAAAACTCATTAATCTTTCTAAAAAATTGACCGCCAAAAGATATTCCGAGTCGGCTCCATATTTTTCTTCCACTTTTTCTAAAAACTCATCTTTTTTCTTAAAGAAACAACCAGCTTGAAAATATAAAACTCCTTCAAGATTCCAGCAATAAAGCTTTCTCTCACATTCACCAATTCTATCGATGGCTTTATAATTTATGATTTTAAAACCAAATAACTTGCAATCCTCGCCAAAGCTGCAACGCTCGCCAAAGCTGCAACGCTCGCCAAAGCTGCAACGCTTGCCAAAGCTGCAACGCTCGCCAAAGCTGCAACGCTCGCCAAAGCTGCAACGCTCGCCAAAGCTGCAACGCTCGCCAAAAATTTTTATTAGGCTAAGATTAGAAAAAGCTGGGACAATTTGCCCACCAAATTCATTTTTAGGCAACGCGTCAAATTCCTCTTGTGTAAATATTTTCATTTCTACTCCTTGATTTTAAAAGTTTTAACTTTCGCTTTCCGACCTCTTTTTGCACCCGTTGGCATTGGCTTGTTGAATGCCAAGCAATAGGATTTAATGTGAAACCGCAAGCCTTGCTGACTGATTGGCTGATCAATCATTGCCGCCATTTCGGGAAAGCCTAGATTTTCGGCGATCATTTTATTGTAGATTTCGGAAGGTGTAAATTCTTTTTTGTTCATAGTTTCCTTTTTTAAATTAAGTTTTGATTCCAGATTTCAAGCGGCAAATATTTTCGACAAATATCGGCGGTTTGTTTTTGGTTTTGCTTTTGCTTTTTTGCAGCACCAGCAGCATCAGCACCAGCAGCAGCAGCAAAAGTAGCATCAGCAGCAAAAGTAGCAGCAAAAGCAGCATTAGCACCAGCAGCAGCAGCAACAACAGCAGCAGCAAAAGTAGCATCAGCAGCAAAAGTAGCATCAGCAGCAAAAGTAGCATCAGCAGCAGCAGCGTCTAATTCTTTCCTTGTCGCTTTTTCTTCGCCAAAAGCAATTGCAACATCAACCGCTCTAGTGCTTCGCTTGTCTTTCATCAATTCCCGCACTGTATTTGTGCAATGTGCTTTCGCCAAAGTCAATTCTGGCAAAGAATTAGGATTAGTTTTAGCAAAAAGCCATAAAATCCAATCACCGCGTTCGCAGGTGCTTAAAAACTCTTCCAAAGTTAAATTTTTCGCAAAGTCAAAGCCATCTTTGCAAGCGTGGTTTTTTTCTAAAAATTCTTTTAATGTTTTTTTCATAATTTATTTTACCCAATTTAAAAAATTTAAGCGTTCATTAATCCTTGCAAGCATTTCTTTATCACAAGTTACGGCTACGCCGTCCGCCATCAAATAAACGCCGTCCTTATCGCTTTTAACAAGCCTTCCAATGTTTAAAGAGCCAAAAATACTTTCGCCAGTTAAAGTTGTAACGTGAATTCTTTTTTTAATTTCTTTTTGAGTTATGTTTTTTATTTTCATAAATTTATTTTTATTAAATTATTTCGACATTTCTTTTATTTTCTATTAAACAACCTAGGGTTAAATGACCTTGCGGGCAATTATCATCTACATAAAAACAACCATTTTTAAAATAAACGATCCCTTCAAATGTTTTGTTGGAATAATCGAAATCAAACTTAATTTTGTCGTTCTCGTAAATTTCTTGGTTATTTTTATCAAACAACCCAGTAAATTGGGCTAATGTTTGACGATCTATAATTTCATTTTCCCCAGTAAAATAGTTGGCAATTCTATGTTCTCCACTTGGCAAAACAAAATATTGTCCATAAATTAAATTACCTTTATTGCCAACGCCTCTAAATTTTATTTCTCTCATAAATTTATTGATTATAAGTTAATTGAATAATTCTTTGAAATTGTTGTTGCTCTAGTTTTTTGTTAATCTTGCCCGCTTGCGCGTCTAAGCAAACTACAATCAACCAAAAGCAGCCCGCCGCAATTATCCCGACCAGAATTGAAGCTCTCAAAATTCCTGAATTATTTTCTAAATCAAAATTCTGATCCAGAACGCCAGCAAATCTTTTATCTTGTGCGCGGTTGAATTTTGCGGAGGCAATTAATTTTTTTATTTTATTTAGCATTTGTTACCCCTTTTTTTTGATTGATTTTTCTTTGGTTTATAAAATTCTGCGATTCTTCAAAAAATCCATTGCTCAAATCATCGAGTTTATTAAAAATGTCGCCAACACTGCGGCCTTCATCATCTTTTTCAATTTCAATTGTTTTAATTTGTTCTTTCATTTTTCCCCTGATTTAGTTATTAATATTTTCCCAATTCTTTTTAATTTCTTTTTTTTATTTAGTCAATAATTATTTTCAATTCTTTTTAATTATTTTAAGAGCCGTGGTGAGGCTTTTTTTTATTCTTGAGTTCCCGCTTTTAAAATCTTACTTGCCGCGCCTAAAATTCTTTTAAAATTGCTTTCTTTTATTTCATCCCCTGCCAGCCAGTCTTTAATATAATTTCTTGAAAATTCTAAGCCCTCAAAAATTCCTAAGCTTGTTTTCACAATGTAGGCGGTGCCTTCCGCTTCCAATTCTTTAATGGAGCGTGGTAAAAGGGTTTCGCCGTGATTTAAAGTTTCGCCATCTTCTTCTTTGTGAAGCAAACAATGCGCCATCTCATGAATTGAAGTTTTAAAAAAATCACTGGCTAACGGGTTTATTGCTATCAAATTCTTATTTGGTTTCGCGTACCCTTGGCAATTGCCGTTAACCATTGCGAATTTTTCTACTTTAATTTCCAAAGCTGCCAAAGCCTTTTCTAAGTCAAAATTTGCAGGTAATTCTTGTTTATAATCCGCGCCGCTTGTGTCTGAAAGCTTGAACCAATTTTTTTTCTTGATATAAAAAGTTTTGATCTTTGTTTCGTCTTCTTTATCTTTTAAAGAAACTGGTAGCATTAGTTCAATTGCTTTAGCTCCTTTTTTTACTTGCCGCCCTAAGCCTTGCCAGCCTTTGTAAGTGTTGATTGGCAAGGC
>Ga0214921_10002382_pt1 | contig 30690 bp, 23 predicted proteins | sample LL1505_MetaG_FD_177992 | JGI IMG/M metagenome (GOLD analysis project Ga0214921, IMG submission 177992) | Freshwater microbial communities from Lake Lanier, Atlanta, Georgia, United States - LL-1505 | ecosystem: Environmental > Aquatic > Freshwater > Lake | place: USA: Georgia | collected...
TCGCGTGCATGCGTGGCCTCTTGGTCACTCCATGCTTGCCAACCAGTGCGGTCGCCGCTGATATCTTCCATTTCAATGCAATCGACGGGGCAGACAGGCAGGCACAGCCCACATCCTGTGCAGTGTTGCTCGATCACCGCATGCATGCGTTTATGGCTGCCAAAAATGGCGTCTGTGGGGCACACAGGTAGGCATAAGGTGCAACCTATGCACCAACTTTCGTCGATCCACGCGACTTGGCGTGGAGCCTCCATGCCGTTGGCAGGATTGAGTTCGCAAACAGGTCGCCCCGTGATGGCGGCCAATCGTTCAATGCCAACTTGGCCGCCTGGGGGACATTGGTTGATTTCAGCGGCGCCTTCTGCAATGGCTTTGGCGTAATGAGCGCAATCAGGGTATCCGCAACGCGTGCATTGCGTTTGCGGCAATGCGGCCAATAGGCGGTCGCTCAGGCTCACGTGGTTTTGCGAGAGGCTCTGCCGGTTTTGGTCGGAACCAACTTTTTGCTGGGTGTGGGCTTGTTCTGTCCTACCACATGGTGGGCCAAGATGAAGTCGCGCACTTGAGGGAACACAATTTCTCGCCAACGACGGCCACTGAAAATGCCGTAGTGACCCGCACCCGGAACTTCCAGGTGTTTTTTGTGTTGGCTGACTATGCCCGTGCACAGTTGGTGGGCAGCTTGTGTTTGACCGGAACCCGAAATATCGTCAAGCTCTCCCTCAACGGTCAACAAGGCCGTGCCTTTGATGTCTTGCGGGCGAACACGTTCTGCTTCGCCGCTGGAATTGCGCACATCCCAGGTGCCTTTCACCAGGGCAAAATCTTGAAAGACCGTGCGGATGGTTTCCAAGTAGTAGTCAGCATCCATGTCCAGAACGGCGTTGTATTCGTCGTAAAACTGCCGGTGCGATTCTGCGCTGGAGTTGTCGCCTTTGATGAGGTCTTTGAAGTAGTCGTAGTGGCTTTTCAGGTGCCGGTCAGGGTTCATGGCGACGAAGCCAGTGTGCTGCATGAAGCCCGGATAAACACGCCGACCGGCGCCCGGGAAATTGGGCGGCACTCGAAAAATCACATTGTTTTCAAACCATTCAAAGCTTTTATTCATGGCCAAATTGTTGACCGCTGTGGGCGATTTGCTGGCATCAATGGGGCCGCCCATCATGGTCATGGACTTGGGCAATTTTTCCCCTTGCGAGGCCATCAGGGAGACCGCGGCCAACACGGGAACCGTGGGTTGACAAACGCTGACCACATGGCAGTGCCCATATTGCTTTTGCAAATGTTGGATAAATTCACGAATGTAATGAACGTAATCGTCCAGGTGAAATTCGCCCTCTGCAAGGGGAACCAAACGAGCGTTTTTCCAGTCGGTGACGTAGACCTTGTGGTCCGCCAGCATGGTCCGCACGGTGTCCCGCAGCAAGGTGGCGTAGTGGCCAGAGAGGGGCGCCACGATGAGCACAACGGGCTGCACCTTGAGCCGATTCAGGGTGGCAGGGTCATCGCTGAAGCGCTTGAAACGGCGCAACTCGCAAAAAGGCTTGTCGATTTCAATGCGTTCGTGGATGGCAATTTCTTGATCACCAATGGCCACGGTGTTGATGCCGAACTGGGGTTTTTCGTAATCTTTACCCAGCCGATACATCAAGTCGTAGGTGGCGGAAATTCTTTGAGAAAACGGGTTTTGGCCCAGTGGCGAGATGGGGTTGCTATAAACCTTGGCGGCGGCCTGTGCAAAATCAGCGAACGGCTCCATCAGGGACCGTTGGGTTTCATAGATTTGATAAAGCATGGTGTTCCTGTTTGATGCAAAGCAATATAACAGTGGATTTTTAAGTAAATTGGGGTGATCGCACCAAAATGAGATGTCAAATCAAAGTACTTTGGCAATGCTTGCGCAGACGTGATCGATGTTTTTGCTGTTCAGGGCTGCGACGCACATGCGGCCTGTATCGGTTCCATAGACGCCGAACTCGCTGCGCAATCGAATCATTTGATCTTTAGACAAACCTGAATAGCTGAACATGCCAATTTGCTGGGTGATGAAGCTCATATCGCGTTGCACCCCAGCCGCTTTGAGGCCTTCGACCAGTTTTTGACGCATTTCTTTGATTCGAACGCGCATGCCAGCCAGCTCGCTTTCCCAAAGGCTGCGCCATTCTGGGGTGTTGAGCACAGCAGCCACAACCGATCCACCGTGGATGGGTGGGTTGGAATAGTTGGTGCGGATGGCAATTTTCAGTTGTGACAACACTTTGGCGGCCTCGTCTGCGGTTTCGCAGTGCACGGACAAGGCACCAACACGCTCACCGTAAAGGCTGAAACTTTTGGAAAAAGACGTCGCCACAAAAAAACTCAACCCCGCTTGGACAAACAAATCAATGACGGCTCCGTCTTCAGCAATGCCATGTCCGAAGCCTTGGTAGGCCATGTCCAAAAATGCGGTCAATCCCTTGGCTTTGACGGTTTGTACCACTTGCTGCCATTGGCTGGGTGTGATGTCATAGCCCGTGGGGTTGTGGCAGCAAGCGTGCAAAACAACAATGGAGCCAGCTTGCGCAGACGCCAAAGATGCAAGCATCTTGGGGAAGTTAACGCCCAGGGCCTGGGCGTCATAGTATGGGTATGCCTGAACTTCGAACCCTGCTTGGGTGAACAGCGCTTTGTGGTTTTCCCAGCTGGGGTCGCTGATCAAAACCTTGGCCTGCGGATTCAAGCGCTTGAGAAAATCGGCGCCCACTTTGAGTCCACCCGTGCCTCCCAGGCACTGTACGGTGGCCACGCGCTTGGCCAGTACCGATGGGGATTGCGCACCAAACACCAACGCTTGTACAGCGCTGTCATAGGCTGCAATCCCGTCGATGGGCAAATAACCGCGTGCGCTGGGTTTTGACATCATCGCTTGCTCGGCTTTTTGAACGCATGCCAGCAGGGGCAATTTGCCATTGTCATCATAATAAACACCTACGCCGAGGTTGACTTTTTTCGGGTTGCTGTCCGCCGCAAATTGTTCGTTCAGCCCCAAAATGGGGTCGCGGGGTGCCATTTCGACAGCAGAGAACATCGACATGAGGTGTCCTAGATGGGGTGATGTGGTTGAAGATCGCGCAGACTGTTGTAGGCTACGTTGTTGTTGCCAATTTTAACGCTCACATGACCACACCTATTGCCGTTGATACGCCTCCACCTCTGGTGGGTGACATTGAAGGTCAATTTGTTCAATTTGCAGGCTCGCCTTTTGAGCTTTTTCAACCCTATTTGCCCGCAGGCGATCAACCGCAGGCAATTGATCAATTGGTTGAGGGGGTGAATGATGGTGAAGTTTTTCAAACCCTTTTGGGCGTGACGGGTTCTGGCAAAACTTTCACCATGGCCAATGTGATTGCGCGCCTTGGCCGACCGGCCATTGTGTTTGCCCCCAATAAAACACTGGCCGCACAGCTTTACAGCGAGTTTCGTGAGTTTTTTCCGCGTAACGCCGTGGAATACTTTGTCAGTTATTACGACTATTACCAGCCAGAGGCCTATGTGCCACAGCGCGACCTCTTCATAGAAAAGGACAGCGCCATCAATGAACACATCGAGCAGTTGCGGCTGAGTTGCACCAAAAGCATTTTGGAGCGACGTGATGTGATTGTGGTGGCCACGGTATCGGCCATTTACGGCATTGGCGAACCTGAAAGTTACCACCAAATGGTGATGACCTTGCGCAGCGGCGACAAGTTGGGCCAGCGAGAGGTGATTGGCCAATTGGTGCGGATGCAGTACGAACGAAACGACATGGATTTTTCGCGCGGCTGCTTTCGGGTGAGGGGCGAGACCATTGATGTGTTTCCAGCTGAACACAGTGAACTGGCCCTTCGCATCAGCTTGTTCGATGATGAAATCGAATCCCTTGAATTGTTGGACCCATTGACCGGGCGCGTGCGACAAGCTGTACCCAGGTTCACGGTCTACCCATCGAGTCACTATGTCACACCCCGCGACAAGGTTCTGGCAGCCATTGAAACCATCAAACTGGAGTTGGCCCAGCGCCTGGGTGAGTTGGTTGGCATGGGCAAATTGGTGGAAGCACAACGCCTGGAGCAAAGAACCCGTTTCGATTTGGAAATGCTGACCGAAGTGGGCCACTGTAAAGGCATCGAAAACTACACCCGGCACTTATCTGGCGCCAAGCCTGGCGAGCCTCCCAGCACCTTGACCGACTACATGCCCAAAGACTCGGTGATGTTCTTGGATGAAAGCCATGTGCTCATGGGCCAATTTGGTGGCATGTACAACGGAGACCGTTCGCGTAAAACGACTTTGGTGGAGTATGGGTTTCGATTGCCCAGCGCCTTGGACAACCGCCCTTTGAAGTTGGAGGAGTTTGAAAAACGCATGCGCCAAGTTGTGTTTGTTTCAGCAACACCGGCGCAGTATGAAAAAGACCATTCCGGGCGCGTTGTAGAGCAGTTGGTGCGCCCCACAGGGCTGGTGGACCCAGAGGTGGAGGTGCGCCCAGCCACCCATCAAGTCGATGATGTGCTACAAGAAATACGCTTGCGGGTTGACTTGAAGGAACGCGTGTTGATCACGACATTGACCAAGCGCATGGCTGAGCAATTGACCAACTATCTCAGCGACAACGGTGTCAAGGTGCGCTATTTGCACAGCGATATTGACACGGTCGAGCGCGTGGAAATCTTGCGCGATCTTCGGTTGGGAACCTTTGATGTATTGGTGGGTATCAACTTGTTGCGAGAAGGCATTGATTTGCCGGAAGTCTCCTTGGTGGCCATCATGGATGCCGATAAAGAAGGGTTTTTAAGGTCAGAGCGCAGCCTGATTCAAACCATTGGACGGGCAGCACGCAACATCAATGGGCGTGCCATTTTGTACGCTGACGTCATCACAGAGTCCATGAAAAAGGCCATTGGGGAGACCGAAAGACGTCGCGAAAAGCAAATCGCTACCAACTTGGCCGCAGGGATCACGCCCAAGGGTGTTTTTAAACATGTGCGCGATCTGATTGACGGGGTGCACAGCGATAAATCGTCGAAAGAGGCGCAGCGTGAGGAGTTGCTGCGTGCACAAGTCTTGGACATGGGCGAAAAAGACCTGGCCAAAGAGATCAAACGCCTGGAAAAAGCCATGCTGGAGCACGCCAAAAACCTTCAGTTCGAACAAGCCGCACAAGTTCGTGACCAACTCGCTCGCTTGAGAGAGCAGGTGCTGGGTGCCAGTGGCAAAGACACCTTGGCAAGAGACGACATCAAAGCCACCACTCTTTGAAGGCCTATTACCCGAGCAATTTGTTTGGTTATCGGTTATAGTTGACTTGTTTAGTCGACATAGCCCAAAGGAGCTTCACATGCGTCTCACCACCAAAGGTCGTTTTGCAGTTACCGCCATGATTGACCTGGCTTTGCGCCAGAACAATGGTCCTGTGACTTTGGCTGCCATCAGCCAGAGGCAACAAATTTCTTTGTCTTATTTGGAGCAGTTGTTCGGCAAACTGCGTCGCAATGAGTTGGTGGAATCTACCCGTGGCCCAGGGGGTGGGTATACCCTTGGCAGAAGGGCCGCTGAAATCACCGTTGCTGACATCATCGTTTCTGTGGATGAGCCCATTGATGCCACCCACTGTGGTGGCAAAGAGAATTGTCTGGGTGAGTCGGGGCGCTGTATGACCCATGATTTGTGGACCAGTTTGAACCAGCGCATGGTTGAGTTTTTAGATTCCGTCACCTTGCAAAAATTGGTCGATGACCAATTGGCCAAAGGTGTGCAAATCGAATCCAAGCCCATGATCAAAAGGGCCATATCTAGCTCGCCGGTGGTCAAGCCATTGCGGGTGAATGCGCCCAACTCGGTTTTTGCACTGGGCAATGTTTTTGCCAAAAGCTGATCCAAGTTTTACTTTTTACCTGATCTGAAACAAATTGCCGAAAATGGACGCCACGCCTCATTTCCCCGTGTACATGGATTACGCCGCCACAAATCCTGTGGATCCCCGTGTGGTTGATGCCATGATTCCTTGGTTGCGAGAGCATTTTGGCAACCCCGCTTCACGCAGCCATGCGTGGGGTTGGGAGGCCGAAGAAGCAGTTGAAAAAGCACGCCAATATGTGGCTGAATTGATTGGGGCTGACCCCAGGGAAATTGTTTGGACGTCCGGTGCAACCGAATCGAATAATTTGGCCATCAAGGGCGCGGCGCATTTTTACCAATCCCGCGGCAAGCATTTGATCACGGTCAAAACCGAGCACAAAGCCGTTTTAGACACCATGCGTGAGTTAGAGCGTCAAGGATTTGAGGTCACCTATCTCGATGTGAAAGAAGACGGCTTGCTCAGCATGTCTGCTCTAGAGGCGGCCATCCGCAAAGATACCATCTTGATCAGCGTGATGTTTGTGAACAACGAAATTGGCGTGGTTCAGGATATTGCTGCCATTGGGGCCATGTGTCGCGCCAAAGGTATCGTTTTTCATGTGGATGCCGCACAGGCCACTGGAAAGGTTGATATCGATTTGCAGACTTTGCCGGTTGACCTCATGAGCCTGGCGTCGCACAAAACATATGGGCCCAAGGGCATTGGCGCTCTGTATGTGCGTCGCAAGCCCCGTGTCCGACTTGAGGCCCAAATCCATGGAGGTGGGCATGAGAGAGGCATGAGAAGCGGCACCTTGCCCACCCATCAGTGTGTGGGCATGGGTGAGGCTTTTAGGTTGGCAAAGATCGAAATGGCTGAAGATTTAAAGCGTACCAAGGTTTTGCACGACAGGCTTTTGGCTGGGCTGCAAAATTTGGAGCAGGTTTTTGTCAACGGTCACCTGACCCAAAGGGTGCCTCATAACCTCAACATCAGCTTCAACTTTGTTGAAGGCGAGTCATTGATCATGGGCATCAAGGGTTTGGCTGTTTCTTCTGGTTCGGCTTGTACCTCTGCCAGCCTAGAGCCCAGCTATGTTTTGCGTGCCTTGGGCCGCAGTGATGAGTTGGCCCATAGCAGCTTGCGCATCACCATTGGTCGTTACACCACAGAAGAAGAAATCGATTACGCCATTTCAACCATCAAGCACAACGTCAATAAGCTTCGTGAGCTCAGCCCCTTGTGGGAGATGCATCAAGACGGTATTGATATCAGCACCATTCAATGGGCTGCTCATTAAAAATTGAAAAGGTAACCCCATGGCTTACAGCGAAAAGGTCATTGACCATTACGAAAACCCGCGAAATGTGGGCTCCTTTGACAAGGGAGATGAGTCCGTAGGTACCGGCATGGTCGGAGCACCTGCTTGCGGTGACGTCATGAAGCTGCAAATCAAAGTCAACCCAGAAACTGGGGTGATTGAAGACGCACGTTTCAAAACCTATGGCTGTGGTTCCGCCATCGCCTCTTCATCTTTGGTCACAGAGTGGGTCAAGGGAAAAACTTTGGACCAGGCTGCTGCCTTAAAGAACAGCGAAATAGCCCAGGAATTGGCGTTGCCCCCGGTCAAAATCCATTGCTCCATATTGGCTGAGGACGCGATCAAGGCGGCCGTTGAAGATTACAAAAAGAAACACATCAGCCTTGCCTGAGATGTGTCCCGTTTTTTGAACTGCGATCATCAATCATCATGTCTGTTTCTTTGACCCCAGCGGCTGCTCGCCACGTGAACAAATATTTGTCCAAGCGGGGCAAAGGCTTGGGTGTCCGACTGGGTGTGAAAACCACGGGCTGTTCTGGCTTGGCGTACAAGCTGGAATACGTGGACGATATGACACCAGAAGACATCGTCTTTGAGGCGATGGGTGTGAAGATTTTGATTGATCCCAAAAGCTTGGCATACATCGATGGCACCGAACTCGACTTTGTTCGAGAGGGTCTCAATGAGGGGTTCAAGTTCAACAACCCCAACGAGCGTGACCGTTGCGGCTGTGGTGAGTCATTCCGGATCTGAGGTGACCGCGCCAGACAAATTTCAGGCACCAAATCTGGCTGCCAATGACTTTGCCTTGTTTCAATTACCCCAGCAGTACGCCATAAATTTGCTGGCGTTGGAACAGAGCTGGAAAGCCTTGCAACGGCATGCTCACCCGGATATGCATGCCCAAGCCGATGCATCTGCACAAAGGCTGTCCATGCAATGGTCTGTCCGGATCAACGAAGCCTATCAACGGTTAAAAAACCCCATTAAACGTGCCGCCTATTTGTGTGAACTGCAAGGCGTACCTATTTCTGCTGAAACCAATACAGCCATGCCCACGGATTTCTTGGTACAGCAAATCAGTTGGCGCGAAGCCCTGGACACGGCAGCCAGCCCGGCCGAAATGGATGGGCTTCTGATCGAGGTCAAGGAATACCGAGATTCCTTGCTTGCAGAATGTGAGCGTTTTTTAGACGTGGTCTGCGATGCACATAAGGCTGCCATGTCTGTCAGGGCTTTGATGTTTGTGGATCGATTTATTCAAGCTGTCGTGCTGCAATTGGACCGATTAGAGAGTGCATAGTGCACCAAATTCATGGCCTTATTACAAATCTCTGAACCTGGTCAAGCGCCAGACCCCCACCAAAGGCGAATTGCCGTCGGAATCGATTTGGGAACCACCCACTCCTTGGTTGCATCCGTCAGGCATGGTGTGCCCGAGTGTTTGCCAGATGATCAAGGTCGAGTTGTATTGCCCTCTGTTGTTCGGTATTTGCAGGGTGGTGCGCGCCAAATTGGTTTTTTAGCGCAAGACAACCAAACCCAAGATGCCTCCAATACCTTGGCTTCGTTCAAGCGCTTTATGGGCCGTGGACTGAAAGACATTCCTAATCACGCACAACTTCCCTATCGATTTGAAGACGCACCTGGAATGCTTCAAATTCACACTTCTGATGGTTTGAAGTCGCCCGTGGAGATCAGTGCCGAAATTTTGGCCACCCTTCGGTACCGTGCCGAAGACAGCTTTGATGATGATTTGTTCGGGGCGGTGATCACGGTGCCTGCTTACTTTGACGATGCCCAACGACAAGCCACCAAAGATGCGGCTCAACTGGCTGGGCTACATGTATTGCGACTCATCAATGAACCCACTGCCGCCGCTATTGCATATGGGCTCGACCAAGGCAGTGAGGGGATTTACGCCGTCTACGACTTGGGCGGTGGTACCTTTGATATCTCCATATTGCGCCTTCAAGCTGGTGTGTTCGAAGTGCTTGCCACAGGGGGGGATTCTGCCCTCGGGGGGGATGACTACGACAACATGCTGGTGGAAGCGCTGTTACAAAAGTTTGGCGTCAAGCCGACATCGCCACAAGAAAAAGCCCAACTTCAATTTGCAGCTCGCGCATGCAAAGAGCACTTATCTGCTGCGCAAGAAAGCAGGTTTTGTGTGAATTTATCTGCTGGTGCCATAGATGTACTTGTCAGCCGCGTTGAGTTTGATCAATGGACCTTTTCATTGACCCAGCGGACCATTGCGGCCGTGCGCAAAGCTTTGCGTGATGCAGATTTGGAAAAGAATGATGTTCAAGGTGTGGTGATGGTGGGGGGGTCCACGCGCATGCCACAAATTCAAACTGCAGTGGCGGAGTTTTTTCAAAAACCACCTTTGAACAACCTCAATCCTGATGAAGTGGTTGCTTTGGGGGCGGCCATCCAAGCCAATCAGTTGGCGGGCAACAACCCAGATGGAGAGATTTTGTTGTTGGACGTGATTCCGTTGTCCTTGGGGCTGGAAACCATGGGGGGCTTGGTCGAGCGCATCGTTCCGCGCAACCAAACGATACCCACAGCCATGGCCCAAAACTTCACAACCTATCAAGATGGCCAAACGGCACTGGCCTTGCATGTGGTTCAGGGCGAGCGAGACTTGGTGGTAGATTGCCGCAGTTTGGCGCGATTTGAGTTGAGGGGCATTCCCCCCATGGCTGCCGGTGCTGCTCGCATCCGTGTGACATTCACAGTGGACGCGGATGGTTTGCTACAGGTCAGCGCCCAAGAAATGATCAGCGGTGTACAAGCCCACATCGACGTCAAACCCAGTTACGGTTTGAATGACCAAGACATCGCCCGCATGTTGCAAGCGGGCTTTGCAACGGCACAAGAAGACATGGCTGCGCGTGCATTGGCCGAGGCCCGGTTGGATGCGGATCGAATCTGTTTGGCCACCCGCAGTGCGCTACAAGTCGATGGCCATTGGCTAGACACGAATTACCGCGCGTCGATTGAAAAAGCCATTGACGAATTGATCATTGCCCAAGCTGCTCATGACCCATCCATTATTGAGGCTGCCACGAAAGCCTTGTCCAATGCCACAGAATCTTTTGCCGCACAAAGAATGAATCGCGGTATACAACAGGCCCTGGCCGGTAAAAACATAGAAAGCATTTGATGCCCATCATCAAAATTTTGCCCCACGCTGAATATTGTCCGACGGGTGCTGCACTCAACTCTCCCGTTGGCAACACCATTTGTGAAACACTTTTGGAAAATCAGATCAACATTGAGCACGCTTGTGACATGAGTTGTGCCTGCACCACTTGCCACGTGATCGTGCATGAGGGCTATACAAGCCTCAATGCCCTAGAAGAAACCGAAGAAGATTTGCTTGATCGCGCTTGGGGCTTGCATCCCAACTCACGCCTGAGTTGTCAAGCCATTGTGGCCCTGCAAGACTTGGTGATTGAAATACCGAAATACTCGATCAATCACGCCAAGGAAAACCACTGAAATGCGACAGATAGTTTTAGACACAGAAACCACGGGCCTTTCTGCTGAAAATGGCGATCGGATCATCGAAATCGGATGCGTGGAATTGCTGGGCAGAAAAATCACTGGCAATCATTTTCACCACTATCTCAATCCACAAAGAGACAGCCACGAAGACGCGTTGAAAGTGCACGGAATCAGCAATGAGTTTTTGCGCGATAAGCCTGAATTTTCTGTCATCGCATCTGATTTTTTAAGCTTCATTGCAGGTGCGGAAATCATCATCCACAACGCCTCTTTTGATATTGGGTTTCTCAACAAAGAGCTAGAGCGTTTGAACTTAGGGCGCTTGACGGAGCATGTGGCGGGGGTCACAGACACCTTGTCGATGGCCAAGGAAATGTTTCCTGGCAAGCGAAATTCACTGGATGCACTTTGCGATCGATTGGGTGTGAACAACGCAGCGCGAACATTGCACGGCGCTCTTTTGGACGCTGAGCTCTTGGCCGATGTCTATATTTGTTTGACGCGTGGACAAAACGCACTGTTGATCCAGGAAGATTCTCAAGATCAGGTTCACCATGAAAACGCTGACATTGACTTGTCTCAATTTGATCTGCCTGTGATTTCTTCAACTGAGCAAGAAATCAAAGAGCATTCAAATGCCATGGCCACGCTGTCTAAGTCCAGTGGCGGCCACGTGGTCTGGTAATCCACATCTCCCTGAGCACACGGATATCAAGCGCCTTAAATTTCGACGGAGCGAATCGATTTTCAGTTCAAATTTATGTCAAAATGTCGCCTTGAAATTTGGATTTCGCGTGGTTAGCTCAGTGGTAGAGCATCGCCTTCACACGGCGGGGGTCGGGGGTTCGAAACCCTCACCACGCACCAAAAATTTCCCTTTACTTTCAACTACTTAAGCGCTGCTATTGGCGCTTTACTTTAACTAATTTGTAGTATACCGGTCCCATACTACTATTCATAGATTTTTCAATGTGTTTTCATAGATTTCTCCATCAGAAATCAGTGTGATTTTTATCTCGCCTGTGTGTGGTCAGTTGCCGATTGCGTGCAAGCCCTACAAGCGTTGATCTCGTGTGTCAGCTACCTAGCCCAGCCCTGGTGTGGAAAAGGGTGCTGTAGGGGCTCTATTTTGGCCGTAACCATGCCGCTCACGAGGTACTGATCGTCGATGTAAAGTTTTTAAACCACCCTTTGACATTCACAGATAAATATGATTCAATTAATTTCCTCGATTACATATAGGAAGAATTAAATGACAAAAGCTCATATTGAAAAATTCACAGAACTAGTAAGTAAAGATCCAGAGATGTTGGCAAAGCTGGGGTTTCACAAAGCCACTGCAGATGCAGAGGCGGCGGTCAAGGGCAACGATGCGGACGCCGCCGTTGCAGCAGCGAGCTTGGCAGCGTTTATCACCAATGCCGTCAAAGAAGCCAAAGCCCACGGTCTGGAATTCACAGAAGCGGAAGCCCATGCTTTTATGGATGCAGAAGCCTCAGCTGCAGCAAGTGGCGAGCTCTCCGATACGCAGTTGGAGGCTGTAGCGGGAGGTAAGGGGGGACCTCAATTTAGCTTCACATGGAAGGAGTTGTCAAAAACAACGCACGGGCCCAATTTCATCAATACCAGCGGCAAGAAATATAAATGACTTTCTGACGCTGGTCACGTTGAGAAATTCGCGGAACTCGTAGCTAAAGACTCCGCTTTGCTGGCAAAGCTCGAGTTGGAAAAAGTCACTGCCGAAGCTACTACAGCATCAGCCAACGTGGCCGCGTTCATCACCAGCGGCGTCAAAGAAGCAAACCCCAAGTTCGTACGGCCAAAGAGGCCCACGTTTTTGGGTGCCCCGGTTACAGTCAGATAGTTTTAGATTCACGTAGTGCCATACCTGGTTGAACCGGTTCTCATTAACCGCGCCCCGAAGACCGCCGTATAGCCACGACACGCAGCGTTGAACGTACTACCGGAGCCGATATCAGATAGTCGACGTGATCTGCGATCAATATTTAAAACTGTATTAATGTGTAAATTGGTGAAAATTGGTGCAAATTTGGTGGAAATACTATTGAGCTTCCCCGACCGCCGGTGTATCGTCAATCGGGCAATCCAACCCACTCTAAAAGGAAAATGCAATGACGACAGCACACGTTGAGAAATTCGCAGAACTCGTAGGTAAAGACCCCGTCCTGTTGGCAAAGCTTGGCTTGGACAAAGTCAATGCCGACGCTGCTGCGGCATCAGCCAGCGGGGCCAATGCTGACGCTGCTGCTGTAGCAGCAGCCAGCGCGGCAGCTTTTATCGCCAACGCAGTCAAAGAAGCCAAGGCCCTCGGCCTGCAATTCACCGAAGAAGAAGCCCACGCCTTTATGGACGCACAAGCGAAAGCAGAAGCAAGCGGCGAACTGTCGGATACGCAGCTTGAGACGGTGGCAGGGGGGAAGAAAAACAATGGCGTTGCGAAGGAACTATTTACTCAAGTATTTCTTAGAGAGGGAGCACACAACGGCGGCAAAAGAAGATTTTAGGTAGAAATGTAGACTCAAGATAGTAGGCACGAGCCGATTTGCAAACTCAGGTAGTTAGTAATAACAATGCTATCAAAGAAGCAAACCCCACGTTCGTACAGTGCTAAAGAGGCCCACTTTTTTGGATTCCCCGGTTTCAGCCAGATAGTTTTAAATTAACTTAGTTCCATATCTGGTTAAACCGGTTCTCATTAACCGCGCCCTGAAGACCACTGTGTAGCCACGACACCCAGCGTTGAACGTACTGCCGTAGCAGATGAGAGTCGGCTCCGTTCTCACGAAGACGGCGGGGACGATCAATGAGTCGGGTGAGGATTTGCACATCAGGTTTTAGTAGCTTCTGCGGTTTCAACTGATAGCCCAGAATTTCGAATTCTTTCTTGGTCTTACCGATGTAGACCATGTGCTTTGTAGCAACTGAAATCCTCGGTACCCTGCATACAAATGATCTCTTTGCGCTGGGGCAGTTCGCTTCTGTCGTCCACACTTCAACAAAGCAAGATTGCGCCTAAGGAAATTTTCGAAAAAATTTGACAAGAGGTTTAAGTCCTAATGTGATCAAACTTTTACGGAAATCAAGCAAGACGCTGTCAGTCGTTTATGTTAGCTTCGACAGACAGGCCTCTCGAAAAGGTCAAAATTAGTATTTAGTAATTCAAATACTGATTAAATCTACAAAGAGTTAGTAAAACACCTTTTGACACCCCCAGATAACTATGGTTCAATAAATTTTCTCAATTACGTATAGGAAGAATTAAATGACAAAAGCTCATATTGAAAAATTCACAGAACTCGTAAGTGCTGATCCAGAGATGTTGGCAAAGCTGGGGTTTCACAAAGCCACTGCAGATGCAGAGGCGGCGGTCAAGGGCAACGATGCGGACGCCGCCGTTGCAGCAGCCAGCTTGGCAGCGTTTATCACCAATGCCGTCAAAGAAGCCAAAGCCCACGGTCTGGAATTTACCAAAGAAGAAGCCCATGCTTTTATGGATGCAGAAGCCTCAGCTGCAGCAAGTGGCGAGCTCTCCGATACGCAGTTGGAAGCGGTGGCCGGGGGAAAAAATGACCTATGGAAAAGCATGAACGAGTCAGCAGCGAGGAGCGATGCAAAGCGTAAAAAGAAAGGTGGATGGTTCTAGGGGTAAAGGTCACCATCGATTAGTGGCTCCCAAATGAGTCGCTGCTAGCTAGCCCCAGCTGTGAGAGAGGCCGCCGGCGCATCAAGTGGCGAGCTTTCGGACAGAATAAGGTCTGGGATTCAAATGCACAGTAATGGAAAAAATTAATACAATTCGGAAATTGTGATGCGAAAAGTACTTTACATTTTAGGTCAACTTACTGATTCTGATGTTGAATGGCTTGCGTATTCTGGAAAGCGTTTAAAAGTGCCAAAGGGCACAGAGGTGATCAGATTTGGTGTCAGTTTAAGCCAAATATTTATTGTTTTAGATGGGGAGCTTTCTGTTCAAACGAACAAAGGATTTGAACTAGCTAGGGTCTCTTCTGGGGAAATTCTTGGTGAAATGTCTATGGTGGACTCAAGACCGCCTTCTGCATCTGTTGTGGTTTTACAGGATGCTTTATTGCTATCTCTAGACAAAAAATATTTACAGGAAAAGCTTGACTCGGACCCATCTTTTAGTTCGAGATTTTATCGCGCGATAGCGATATTTTTATCCGAGCGAATGAGGACAACTGTGAGTCGAATGGGATATGGAGACCCCAGTCAAGAGTCACAGCAAGATGCTGATGAACTTGACGCCAACGTTCTCGATAACGTTCATCTCGCAGGTGCTCGATTTGAACGGTTGCTGCAGAAATTGATGGGATAGTCATTCTTTTGAAGTAACTGCAGATATGAGTCATAAACAACTGTTGTTTTGTCAATTTTTTTGTTTGCTTTGCGCATTCTCAAATATTGCTCAAGCACAATCGAGTCAAGATAAATCACGGGGACTCAGTTTATCTGCAGCAATTTCTTCTGCATTGTCTGAAAATTCTAATATTTTGCTTGCACGAAGCCAAGAGGATTTGGCTCGCGGTGCCGTTCAAAATGCGCGCGGGATTTTTGACCTTACGATTAATGCTCAAGGCGGTTTGACGAGTACCAAAGACCCGCTAACACTTTCAACACGCAATACATATTTGGCCAACGGATTTGATTTGAATTACAACCTTTCCGAGGTAGCCACTACGCAAGCCGGTGCAACGCAGTTATTTTCTAATGGTTTACAAACTAGCCTAGTTGCCACTCACACAAACACAATATCAAATCTATACCCTATAGCCGGTACGCCTAATCAAAGTACTGGTTTGCTTATTTTCCAGCTTCGCTTGCCAATTCTTCGCAATTCTGGAGATTACGTCTCAGCCCAGCTTCGCTCTGCCGAACTTGAAGCCGAAGCTGCACGAGGGGATCTTGAATTTACTGCTTCAAATATCGTACTGAATACAGCGCTGGCGTACTGGGACTACCAAGCTAAAACGCAGCGATTGAAAATAGCACGCAATAGTGAGCTTCGAGGGGAGGAGTCTATAGATGAATTGCGCAAATTGATTGCAGCCGATGAATTACCCAAGGCTGAAATTAACCTTAGTTTGGCTAGCCAAAATGATAGGCGAGTTTCACGGATTGCCGCTGAGCAGGCGCAACTAGAATCGAGACGAACACTTGGACGCTTGCTAGGCCTCAGCGCAATAGACACAATGGCTATTCGTGAGTTGGCGGATGAATTACCTGAATATAATAATATGTCTATCGATTCTCTTGTCAGCTTAAGAGAAGCAATTATTGCGCGGGCTATGATTGCTCGTACCGATCTTTTAACTTTAAAGATAAGGCAAAATGCAGCAGAAATACTTCTTGATGCCGCAAAGAAAAATGCTCGTCCGCAACTTGATTTTGTATTTGGTGTAGCGCAAAGTGGCTTAGCTGAAGGGTCACCTCGTGGGTCATTGGGCCCAGCTTTTGGGCAAAATTATGGTCCAGGTTACAGTGGAACTTTGATTTATCAAATGCCACTTGGAAATAATGCTGCTCTCGGTTCTATTCAGCAGCAGGCAGCATTAGTCAATTCACAACGCATTCGAATTAATGAACTAGGACACTCTATCGGCAATAGTATTGAGACGTCCACATTCGCTATGATACGTGCTGTAGATCAACTAAAAGAAGCTGAAGCAGCAGCTAAAACGTATGCTGCTGGTCTATCCAACGAGCGCACTAAGCGCCGTTTAGGTTTATCGACACTCATCGATGTTCTCAGTGTGGAAGAGCGATATAACAACGCACTTATTGCAGCTGTGCAAGCGCGCCAAGCATATGCAAGTGCCATAGCACAGTTTCGCTTTGAAGCTAGTATGCTTATTACACGAGATGGAAATTCCTATAATGCCCGTGTTAGTGATTTATTTAATCCAGATATTTTATTTGTCAAATAAGTTAATATATGTTGCATCAAAATAAGCAAGTCTATTTTATAATTTTTCCGTTTATTTTTATATTAAACGTTAGCGAAAATTTTTTATATAGAAAGTACATTGATTATGAGTGAGAATGATCCAAAGTCAAAAATATTTCGTAAAGTGGCCCTGGACCGATTGTCCTCTCCAGAGCAGTTGGATAGTCTGATGAGGGTGATAACACCTAAAGCTTGGCTAGCGCTTAGCCCATTGATAGTTTTAATTTTGGGCGCTTTTGTTTGGGGTTGGTTCGGATCTTTACCTAACAAAATCCTTGCTACTAAATGTATTCTCATTAACTCTATCGGACTTGCTGATGTATCCAGCGAGTCATCTGGACGTATTACCGACTTAATGGTCAAAGTAGGAGATGTTGTTGAAAAGGGCAGAGATATTGCGCGCATCGAGCAGCCTGACTTAAATGATCGTATTCAAAAAGCTGAGTCGCGTGTTTATGAGCTCCAGTCTCAGAAAAAGGTTGTGAACTCATTTGCGGCGCAAGGAGAGGTGTTGTCGCAACAAACTATAGGGCAGCAGAAGCAGGTCCTTGAAAGCCAAATTTCTGTGATGCGTGAGCGTGCGAAATATGCCCAGGAGCGAATGCGATTGGCTAGGGAGCGCACAAAGGTTCAAGAGGAATTGTTTCAGCAGGGCTTGGTAACCAATCAGTCTGTGTTGGCCGCACGTCAAGAAGCTGCAAATGCAAGGCAAGATGAGGCAGGCGCAAACCTCGAGGTTGAGAGTTTACAGAACCAAATCGAGCAACTTAAACTGACACGTCTCGAGCGTGATAAGCAGATGCGTGGTGAGATCGCCAATATTGATACTCAGTTAAATGAGGCCTTGCGTCAACTTGATAGTTTGGTTGGGATGCAAAAAATTGCCGGTACTGTGATTAGCCGTTATACAGGGAAAGTGACAGAAATCAAAGCCGGTAAGGGCATGCTGATTGGAGCTGGTTCACCAGTAATCACAATCGAGCTTAACGACAGCAGTAAAGTTAATTTAGAAGCGGTTATCTATATTCCTTTAAGTGACGGTAGAAAAGTACTTCCTAAGATGGATGCGCAAATTGTGCCAAGTACCGTAAAAAGGGAAGAAAGCGGTTTTATTCGCGCCAATATTCGACAAGTATCTGATTATCCTGCAACCCCAGGGAGCATGATGTTGCTGATGCAAAACGAAGCTTTAGTTAGAGATTTGTCTGGTCAAACACCGCCAACGGAGATCCGTGCTTCTCTAATAACTGCAGAATCTTATAGCGGCTATCAATGGTCCTCACTAAAAGGCCCGCCAATCAAACTGGCGAGCGGAACTATTTGTAGTGCTGAAATTACTTTGGATAGTCAGCGGCCTTTAAGTTTGGTAATACCTATACTTAAAAGCACCTTAGGAATTAGCTGAAAAATATCTAATGGGTAAATTAAATTTACATGTGACCCAATGTCTATTTGGCAACTTATAAACCGCAAACAAATGGCAAACACCAAGCGCTACAAAACGCCAACTGTTATGCAGATGGAGGCGGTTGAGTGTGGGGCTGCGTCCTTGGCAATGATTCTTGGGTACTATGAGAGGTGGGTCTCACTCGAGGAGTTGCGAGTTAAATGCGGTGTTTCCAGAGATGGAAGTAAAGCCAGTAATATTTTAAAAGCAGCTCGTAGCTATGGGTTGACTTCGAAAGGCTTTAATAAGGAACCCAAAGATCTTCGCGAGATGAAGTTACCAATAGTTGTTTTTTGGAACTTCAACCATTTTTTAGTGGTCGAGGGATTTCGCGACGGAAAGGTCTACCTAAATGATCCTGCTGCAGGAGCGCGAGTTGTATCCGATGAGGAATTTGACCTATCTTTCACTGGGGTGGTTCTAACGTTTGAAGCGGGAGAAACGTTTAAAAAAGGCGGTCAAAAGCAAAGCGTTTTTGAAGCACTTAAACGTCGCTTTGTGGGATTAAATGATGCGATATTTTATTTGGTTCTAGTTGGGGTTGCGCTTGTTTTGCCAGGATTAGTGATTCCAGTATTTACCAGTGTATTTATTGATAAGTTCCTCATATCTGGAATGCAAGATTGGCTTAAGCCATTGCTTTTGGGTATTTTTGTTACTGCTTTTCTACGTGTTGCTTTAACATGGCTAGAAAGTTACTACTTGCTGAGAGTGCGCACACAGATTTCGCTGGCTTCAGCAAGTAAGTTCTTTTGGCATGTCTTACGCCTGCCTGTTGAGTTCTACACCCAACGATCACCCGGGGAGATTAGTTCACGAGTGGGAATTAACGATAAAGTGGCTGGAATGCTATCTGGTGATCTTGCTAAAGCATTTTTATCAGTTATTAAAGCTGTTTTTTTTGCGATGTTAATGCTGTTCTATGACGTATGGCTTACTTTGATTAGCCTCGTTGTGGTGAGCATTAATGTTTTTGTGATGCAAAAGGTTGCACTCAAAACGAAGGAGGCAAGCCAGAAACTAGCCATTGATGGTGGCAAGGTTTATGGTGCAACGATGAGTGGTTTGCAAGTGATGGAAACCGTGAAATCTAGCGGAGGGGAGTCAAACTTTTTTTCTAAATGGGCAGGCTATCAAGCTAAGTATGTCAATTCGGAACAGGCTATGGCTCGAGTAGGGTTAGTTATTGGCACAGTTCCCTCTCTTTTAACCTTATCAAACAACCTGTTAATCTTAGGTTTTGGTGGCATGCGTGTAATTGATGGGCACCTATCAATTGGAATGTTGGTGGCTTTTCAGAGTTTAGCCATGAGTTTTACTGGGCCTGTAGAAAAATTGGTTGGGTTGGGCAAAAAAATGCTCGAGATACAAGGCGACATGAATCGTTTAGATGATGTAATGAAATACCGTGAGGATCCTTGGCTTACTCAAGATAACTCAGTACTTGATCAAAACGCCATAGTTACTTCTAAACTATCAGGCAAGATTGAATTGAGCAATATTTCTTTTGGATATAACCCCGCTGGGTCTGCGTTAATAGAAGACTTTAATCTTGTAATTAATCCGGGAGAACGAGTTGCAATAGTTGGACCATCAGGATGTGGCAAATCAACGATCTCAAGATTGGTAATGGGCTTGTACGAGCCTTGGGGTGGCACCATCAAATTCGACGGTCAACTCCGTGAATCGATAGGGCGGTATAAATTTTTTAATTCTGTAGCTCTAGTTGATCAGGATATTGTGTTGTTTGAAGGAACTATTCGAGATAATATAAGTATGTGGGATAAAAGTTTGTCTGATCAGGAAATCATTCAAGCTGCGAAAGATGCATGCATTCATGAAGTCATTATGTCTCGCCCGGGCGGGTATGACAGCAAACTTGAGGAGGATGGTGCAAACATGAGTGGAGGTCAGCGACAAAGACTCGAGATTGCTCGTGCTTTAGCTACCAATCCACGCATACTTGTTATGGATGAGGGAACAAGTGCACTTGATCCTGCGACAGAACAGCAAATTGACGAGAATCTTCGAAGACGAGGTTGTACCTGCATTATTATTGCCCACCGACTTTCCACCATACGCGATTCCGATGAAATAGTGGTATTGTCATACGGACACATCGTCGAACGTGGAACCCACGAGAGTCTCATGAAGATTGATGATGGTTTTTACAGCAGATTAGTTTCGCAGCATTAAACCATGTCAAAACTCATTGAATTTATTGATAATGTTAGCCCGCCGGTTCTTGCTGATAAGCTTTTATGGTTGGATAACCCAAGAACGGTTTACTTCATTAAATCAGGTGCTCTAGATATTTTCTTGCAAGAACGGGACTTGCAAGGTGCTCCAGTGGGTGCTCGCCATCATGTTTATCGTGTAGCTAAGGGGCAAATGACCTTCGGTGTAGATTTTTCTGGCCTACCTGAGGGCTGGGGCGTAATTTCAGTGCGGCTTCCAGGCACTACCTGGTCAAAAATTTCATTATTTGATTTTGCGCCTGCATTCTCACTCCCAGATGTTTCAGGGGAAGCACTTAAACTTATTTATGACTGGATTTCGGCGAGTGCTTTAGGTACTTCAAAACCCATGCCTCCCAAACAGTATCGGTCACTTCAATCAGGTACTTCAATCGAGGCAGAACCGCTAGAAATACTGTCGCCAGGCGATTCCATCGTATGGGCCAGATTAAATGAAGGAAATGCTCTTTGGATGGGCCAAGAGGGGTTTTCTGTCGATAAGCAAATGGGACCATTTCCACTCACCCGCGACAGTTTTTTACATGTTGAGAGTAAGTCGCAGATAGATTTAGTGGATCCTTCGACCCTGACTAAAAATGGGGTAATTTGGCAGGCAGTTCAAGTGCATTTGCAGTTTGTACTTCGATATGCATTTTTGGTTAAGGAACAGGTAGCAAATGCCGAAATTGCACATTTAAAGGCAATGGATGCGCAATCATCAATTCAGACACGTGAAGCGATGGCGCGTTTGATGGGGATCGCTAACAACCAAAATGAATTTGTTGTAGAAAATGAAAAAGGAACCAGATTACTGGAGTCGCTCAAGCTTATTGGCGACGCGCAAGGTATGGTTTTTCAAAGTCCTCCGGCTGCTGAGGCTGAAGCATTTGAGAATAGTCCTGTAGAAACCGTTTGCGCCATCTCTGGTGTACGCTTTCGTCAGGTCGCTCTAAAGGAAGAGTGGTGGACAACAGATAACGGTCCTCTATTGGCAACACAGGGTGAGGTTAAGGATTGGGTAGCTTTGCTACAAAGAAATGATAAACGCTACGAAATTTACAATCCAATTAGTGGCGAAAGGCAGTTGTTAAATGATGAGTACGCAAAGACACTCGGTCCATACGCATACGCTTTCTATCGACCTTTTCCCTCCAAGGCTTTAAACGCTCTAGATTTACTTAAGTTTGGCGTGCACGGACTCTCGAGTGATGTGTTTTGGTTGCTAGGGCTCGGCGCTATGACAGGTATATTGGGAATGATGACACCAATAGCTACTGGAAAGTTAATTGACACCCTCATACCCTCAGCCGATGTGCCTGTAATTTGGCAGATGGTGGGAGCTTTGTTTGCTGCTGCTGTGGCTTCCACAATGTTTCACATTGCTTCTGCAATTGCATTGTTGCGAATTGAGAGCAAAATGGATGGTGCTGTGCAGTCAGCCGTTTGGGACCGGGTTTTAAAACTACCTGTACCTTTCTTCCGGCTTTACAGCACTGGCGATTTAGCGATGCGCATCAGCGGTATTAACACCATTCGTCAATCTTTGTCCGGGGCAACGGTACACACGCTGTTGACAGGTATATTTTCGTTGTTTAGTTTCTTTGTGCTGTTTTATTACAGCTTCAAACTTGCAGTCTTGGCATCTGTGATGGTGTTGATAGCCTTACTGGTTACATTAATAATTGGTTTTTTTAAACTGCGCTACGAAAGGCAGTTGGCCGAAGTTATGGGCAAGTTGTCTGGGGCTACTTATCAATATCTTACCGGTATCACTAAGATTAGGGTTTCTTCAGCTGAAAGTCGAGTCTTTTCGCGCTGGGCTGAGCAATACTCTAATTTTCGCCTCCTTTCCTTTAAGACGAAACATCTTGCCAATATCGAGAATACCTTTTTTGCGGGCTATCCTCTGATTATTACTGCATCTTTTTTTGCTGTTATTGCAATGGCTTTGTCCAAAGATGAGGCAACGCGCATGTCGGTTGGCCAATTCATTGCTTTTAATGCTGCTTTTGGAACTTTCTTTGGAGGCATGGTTGGTTTAATTGAAACGAGTCTTGGGCTACTCAATCTCGTCCCTATTTATGAGCGTTCGAAACCCATTTTGCATGGAATGCCAGAAGTAAGCGTGTCAAAGGTTCATCCTGGCGAAATACAAGGGCTCATCGAGGTCTCCAAGCTTGGATTTCAGTATGGCGAGGGATCACAGATTCTGAAAGATGTTACTTTCACAGCCCGATCGGGTGAGTACATTGCGTTGGTGGGTCCCTCTGGTTCTGGCAAGTCGACTTTGTTGCGTTTGCTTTTAGGTTTCGAAAAACCGACCAGTGGAACTATTTATTATGATAAGCAAGATATTGCTGATTTGGACGTAAATGCACTTCGGAGACAATTTGGCGTAGTGCTACAAAGCGGTCAATTGATGCCTGCCGACATATTCAATAATATTGTTGGAACTACAAACCTTACACTTGATCAAGCTTGGGAGGCAGCTCGAATGGTTGGTTTGGATGAGGACATTAAAAAAATGCCCATGGGAATGTTCACCGTTATCAGTGATGGCGCAAGTACTCTTTCGGGGGGGCAGCGTCAACGTATTATGATAGCTAGAGCGATTGTTCATCGACCTCGCGTTTTATTTTTTGATGAAGCAACCAGCGCATTAGATAACCATACACAAGCCATTGTGACAGGCAGTTTAAATCAAATGAAGTCTACTCGAATTGTGATTGCGCACCGGTTATCGACGGTTATCAAAGCCGACAGGATAATTGTTTTACAAGATGGACGTATCGTTCAGGATGGTAATTATCAGGAGTTAATTTCTGTCCCCGGTTTGTTCAAAGACTTAGCTACTCGTCAGATTGCCTAAAACAGGCTTCGACCTAGAGAATCACGGTTATATTTCAAATAATTTGAGTTACTAACGACTTATAGACTCCCCTGTTTGGAATTCGCAGTACCCAGTTTTATAGCGACTCCACGTGTTTCGCCAAAATATATCGAGTAGGGTTGCATGTGTTTTCTTGCAAAATCTACCATGGCTTCGCTCGAAAAGTTGATGGTCCACATCCCGACCGAATAGCCCGCCTCCGGCATTCGGGCTACTACCTCATCCCAAAGCAAAAGAAGCCTGCCCAGTCGTTGCAGATCCTTTCTGACAAAGGCGCATGTGAAGCGCAGCAATCCTTCTACAGCGTGAGTAATGCACCAGCCAACAATAGCTCCATTGAATCTCAATGCAACGCTGGTGATGGGCTCGTAATTTTCCTCAAAATTGAAAGGCACTAAATCGGGTGCAATCCATGGCTTTTCTAAATTGGATACAAGCAGGGCCTCGCGCTCGGCGGTTGAAACCTGCGCCCAAGGCAGCACCTCGTAACCCATCGGCAGCGCGTAACGATTGAGCCATGGCGCAGACTTGATGGAATCAAGCGAGCAACGCACCACCAGCATTCGTGCTTGGGGTATCGTCCAGCCGGTTTTATAGAAAATATTTTCTAATGTTTGAGTGGAACCCTGGCCGCTCATGTAGTTTGCGGAAATATTTCGGATACGGTGTGTTTTGCAATACGCCAGAGTTCTTTGCATCAGTTCAAGGGCAATACCGCTGCGACGCAAACGAGGTGTTACAAAGATTGAAAGTAGTTCCGCTTCACCTGCACTTGGTCTTGCTAAAAGTAACGCGAGGCCCGCCGGCGCAGCATTCTGCAAGGTCCCGATGGCTATGGGAGCAACGACGGCAGAGCTGAAATCAAGTAGCCTACGATAAGCCGGAAATGTCATGGAGCGATACTGAGCCGCGACTTTTGCATCCGATAATTGAATGAACGAGCGCATGATTTGGTTGTGACAGAAATAACACTTATATTCTCTCTCATTTTTTTGAATTGGCACCACCATCGCAAGTGAAGGCAAAGCACGCTCAGTTTCGAGCTGAGAGACCGTCGGCTTTGCTTGGACAAAGTCAATGTCCGATGCGGCTGCAGCATCAACCATCGCGATATTCAGCGAACTGTTGCCGCGGATCAGTCATATAGATTAAGATTTATGTAGCCCCATATCTGGTTGAACCGTTAATCCAACGTGAAAATGCGGCCCTCGATCCGTTCATTTCTGCGCACGAAGGAATCCATTCCAACCCCTCACCAGGTAAAGCGCACAATGTCCAAAGTCAAAAGCCGGCGTGGGAAACAGATTCCTCGAAAAGGTGTTCAAGCCGTTTTAACTTTAACAATCAGATTGATTGCAAACAATTCGGAATTCGCGTAAACTATTAAAAAAGTAGAGTTTGCCAAAAGCAATTCTATCTAAAGTACTTTCAGCAGATCGTGAAGAAATTCATGAAATTGTCCTGATGACCGGTTTTGCCATCTTCGCTTGCTCTTAGATTACATCTGCTGGAATCTTTTCTATGCTTCCGCACTTTTTCGAAACTGAAATATGATGTATTTCAGATAAGAGGCCGGCAATTGCGAAGTATTGGTTATAGGCCATGATGTTTTGATGTGTCGGAGACTCACAAAAGCCGTACTTTTTGAAAGTTTTCAGGCGTATATCAATTTTTGGATTCGAAATGAAAAAAATATTTAAATTTAGTCCAAGTATTATCACCATTTTTTTATTATTGATGTTGCCAGCATTCATTGCACTCATTAGCTTTGTTTATATTTCAAACGATAAAATTGCAAACTCCATTTCCAACCGATTGATTGAACGATTTAAGTTCGAAACAGAGATTAGTGTTATTGAACAAATTAATCCTACTCGCAGTCTGATTAATTCGGCTGCAGAGGTAGGAAGTATTAATCCTCAATTTTTTAATAAAGATGAGTCATGGAAGTATTTGAAATCAATTCTTAGTCAACAAGAAACCAGCATGTCGGCATATGCAGGTGGACAAGACGGCTCATTCCGCCAAGTGAGAAGACTAAAAGCAGGAAGTAAAATACAAAATATAGAAATTACCGAGGAAATGAAATTTGGCTTGCGATGGATTCCAAAAGATAGATCGAGTGACAGCTATATATTTATAAATAATTTGAATGAAAAGATCGGTGCTTCAGTCACTACAACTGATTATGATCCAAGGACAAGACCTTGGTATAAAGAAGCGGCTGCTAAGAATAAACCAATCATAACCGATCCTTATATATTTTCTACTACGGGTCTCCCGGGAGTGACCGTTGCAGCACCATTCTTTGATAAAAATTCCTTAGCTGGTGTTGTGGCAGTTGATATATCTCTTGAGACGATTTCCGAGTTTTTATTATCGAATTCCGTTAGCAAGCGTTCAATCAGTGTAATCTATGATTCGATGGGCATTGTCATTGCAAGTTCCGATAAAAGAGATACATTCAGATCAGTAAATAATAAATTTGAACTTAATAATATTTCATCTATGACAACGAATCTTCCCGCTTTAGCCATAGCAATGCGCAAAGAAAATGAAAAGTCCCAATTGATCCTACCTCATCCTGAAACGGGTGAAGAGTATATTGCCGTGTTTTCTAAGATGCCAAATAATTTTGAGAAAAAATGGAATATATTATCGATCACGCCAATTGACGACTTCAAGGGTGAATTCAACCGAAACAACCAGATAATTTTTTATTTCGGTCTATTACTCATTGCGCTTCAAATAATTTTATTCTATCTTTACGCAAGGAAAATTTCAAGACCATTAGAAATTATAACGGAAACTATACAAGGTTTGATCGAATTCAAAAAACCAACCCCTATGAATATACATACAAATATTCATGAATTATCGGTCTTGTCTTTGTCGATAAAGAAATTGGCTTCAACTATTACGGCATTTACTTCTTACATCCCTAGGGATTTGGTCAATGATCTTTTGAGTTCAGGCAAGCCCATTGAGGTTGGCGGTGAAAGCAGATACTTGACGATACTTTTCACGGATCTCAAGGACTTTTCGTCACTTTCTGAAATAACGCCGACCCGAGAGCTATTGCGACGTGTCTCTTCATATTTTGAAGTAATGACAATGGCTATCAAGGAAGAGAACGGAACAGTAGATAAGTTCATTGGCGATGCTGTAATGGCTTTCTGGGGTGCCCCCTTGCTCGACGAGCGACACGCCTATCATGCATGTGTTGCCGCAATTAAATCCAAAATTCGAATGGAAAGCCTAAATGCCAAGTTAATTTCCGAAGGAAAGCCGCCACTCTATGTTCGTATTGGAATTCACTCCGATGCTGTGCTGGTTGGAAATATTGGGTCGGCTGAACGACTAAGTTATACCGTCATGGGGGATGGGGTCAATATTGCATCTCGACTTGAAGGTATCAATAAAGAATACGGAACGCAAATCTGTATCAGTCATTCTGTTTTTAAAGAGGCAGGAGAAAGATTGTGGCTAAGGCCAATCGACCAAATTTCTGTGAAGGGCCGTAAAGGTGAATTAATAATTTATGAAGTGGTTGGTATCCGAGATGGCCATGAGGAAACACAGGCTATGGAAACACAAAAGATAGTCTGTAGCCTCACTGAGACAGCCTTTGGCTTTTACCTAGAAAAGAAATATTCCGAGGCGAAAGCCATCTATCAAGAAATTCTTGAAATAACCTCAGACTCCGTTGCTAAGGTGATGATGGAAAAATGTGTTGTCCACCTTCAGCAAGATTGAGACGTACAGCAAAGCATGCATAACCATTTGCGCTTGCGCTGAAATCTATGACGATGATCAGTCTTATTCAACTGCGTGCAACCTATTTAAATTTGCAGCTCGCATGGCCTCATAAATGGCCTGGCCTACCTATTATTTTCGATCAATGCGTGAATCAATTAGGATGGGCGCACTCTTCAATGAGTGCTTTGCCTCAAACCTTTTCTTTGTACCACTGCTCCAAAGAAGTGGCAGAATTCATCGAAGAAAATGGGAAAAGTCAATTCGATAAAAATCAAGAACCCGCATATCACAGTCGACTGCATATTGCAGACGCGATTGTTGGTTTAACGGCGTTATTGTTGGCGCAGCGTTCAGCCAACGATTTGGATGTGCCAATGCAGTCCCATTTGGAAATGCTTGCGATGACAGCCATGCTGGGACATGACTTGATGCACGATGGAAGCATAAACAAGTATCCGGCGGAATTGGAAACCAAATCAATTCACTATTTGAAGCCATTTTTGACTGAGCAACATGTACATGGTCAAGATATCAAGCTTATTGAAAAGATTATTTTGATGACCGATCCAGCTAAAGTGTCGCTTCATCACAGGTCCATCAAGAATATTTTTTTCGACATCCAGGTCGCAAATTGTTTAGGTGTACTTTTGCAAGAGGCAGATATTTTGGCCAGTTGCTTTGAAGATATTGGAAGGGTTAGAACCTCATTTCTGGCAAAGGAATGGAGCCATCGATTCCCCAGTGAATCAATCCGCTTAACTACTTCGCACGGCAGATTGAGCTTTCTTAAGACAAACGCCCAGTTCTCTAGTCCTGCAAGCCATATTTTGGGGATTCCAGAATTAGTCAGAGAGCAAATTGAATGGTGCATTCAAGTACGAAGCGCAACGCGCTTGAGTGATTGATGAAACACCTCTGCGGGTGTTTTTCAACCTACTTCTCAGTCATGTCTTAATTTTTTTAAGATGCTATTTAAATTAAGTAAAACAACCAAGCGTAGGTTGGCAAGCATCGTTAACACCGAGGCACGTAATCATTGGAAACGTTGTATGATAAATGCCGAGCATGCAGCAAGTATTATGCCTAGATTTTCTAAACCACGTAAAGAAAACGCAGCAGAATGATTAATTCGCTCTTGATTGTTGACAATGTATTTGATGATCCAGATCGTATTATTGGTCTAGCAAAGTCACACGAATACTTGCCTAATCAAGATTCCGATTTAACCTGGCAGGGTCTTAGAAGTAAAGAACTTGTTAGTTATGATTACGAAACATATAGTGTTATTGCAAATGGCATGATTAACAAGGCATTAGAACAAACATTTGGCACAGGTAGTAACGTTGATTTTAAATGGTACATGAATCTTTATTTTCATCAACTGCTTGCCGACGATGTTATGTCATACGATTGGTTTCACACTGACCAAAAATGTTCCTATGCAGGAGTAATATATCTTTCAAAAAATCCTCCTAAGGACTCTGGTACTGTTGTGAATACTGGTAAGGAAATTTTAAACATTGAAAATGTATTCAATAGAATGATAATGTACAGATCAGATTTTAATCATTCAGCTAAATCTGGTTTTGGACATTTTGTAGATGATTCGAGATTGACATTAACATTTTTTATAACTAATATTGCATTTAGTGTTGGGGGATAATATATGCAGGTTCGAGTAACAGAAAAAAGTGAAGAGTTTGGTAACTGTGGTTGCGGTCGTTCACCCAGAGGTAAATGCATAGGATGACATGCGATGTCAGAAGAAGACTATCAAAAGGCCTCTAAAGAGTCCGCCCTGAACAATTTATAAGACCATGAATTAATTGAAGATATGGTGTAAATCCTGTCGGCAAATTTGCAAGTTATTGCGTTAATGGATGTAGATTTCTTGCAAATTTAGACGAGGTATTTGATGGGCCCCAAGTCACCTACACCGCAGACACAGCAATTGTTTGGCTATCCGCTGGATCAGCATTTAAATCTCAAGCACCCGCTGATTCAATTGGCCGCACTGATCGATTGGGCCGAGATTGATAAGACTTTCTCTGGTCACTTTGTCTCCGATCGCGGCCGCCCAGCCTTGCCGCCTCGTTTGGTGGCGGGCCTGCTGTATTTGCAACACACCTTTGATTGCTCGGACGAGTTGGTGGTCAACACCTGGGTGGAGAACCCGTATTGGCAATACTTCACGGGCGAGAGCTATTTGCAAACCCGCTGCCCCATTGATCCGTCGAGCTTGACGCGCTGGAGAAAGCGCATTGGTGAAGAGGGGGTAGAAACCTTGCTGATGGTGACCATTGATGCCGCGCGCCGGGGTGGCATGCTCAAAGCGAGCAGCACCGACAAAATCATTGTGGACACCACGGTGATGCCCAAGGCCATAGCCCACCCCACCGACAGCCGGTTGCTGGAAAAGAGCCGCCAACACTTGGTGAAGTTGGCGGATGAAAACGGCATTGATCTGCGCCAAAACTACAACCGAGAGGCCCCCCGGTTGGCCGCACAGGCGGGGCGCTATGCGCATGCCAAGCAGTACAAGCGCATGAAAAAGACCATCAAAACGCTCAGAACCCGGGTGGGCCGTGTTCAGCGCGAAGTGCAGCGCAAGTTGCACCAACTGCCAGTGAACAAGCAGCCCCAAGCGCAGGACTTGCTGGGGCGGGTGAGCCGCATCTTGACGCAAAAGACCAAAGACAAGAACAAGCTGTACGCCTTGCACGCCCCAGAGGTGGAGTGCATCAGCAAGGGCAAAGCGCGCACGCCCTATGAGTTTGGGGTGAAGGTGACAGTGGCCACCACGCTCAAAGAGGGTCTGGTGGTGGGCATGCGCTCCATGCCTGGTAACCCCTGGGACGGGCACACCTTGGACGAAACCATTGAGCAGGTGAGCATCTTGACCAACATCAAGCCCAAGACGGTGATTGTGGACAAGGGGTATCAGGGGGTGAAGATCGAAGGCATTGAGATTCTCAGATCAGGTCAACGCCGGGTGACAAGAGCCATGAAGGCCATGATCAAGCGGCGCAGTGCCATAGAGCCAGCCATTGGGCACATGAAGATGGACGGCAAATTGAGTCGAAACCCGCTCAAAGGTGCGCTGGGCGATGCGCTGCATGCGGTGATGTGCGGAGCAGGCCACAACATGAGGATGCTGCTGAGGAAGCTGCGGCTTCTTTGCGCCCAGTTTGGGCTTAATTTGCAGACGGTGCTGCAAGCCATTTCGCCATCTCCGCGGACAAACTATGGCTATGTAGTTTGAAAAATTCAATTGTTCAGGGCGGACTAAAGAGTAAAAGAATTTGACGAAAAGGTCGTGATGAAAGAATTGATTCCAGTATTGGGTATACGACAAGCGTTGCTCTACTGCTCCAGCTACTCTGCCCAGCCCCTGTGCCAAAAAGGGTGCTGTAGGGCTGGTTTGACGCCCGCTGCGGGGCTAGAAAGTTGTGAGGCTCAAGCGGGCTTGCAGTCAGCGCACACAAACATACTTTGATTGAGTATGCGCTTGAAGCTGCCCAGGGATCGGGGCTTGTGTAACCCGCATTTGTAGCAACTCATGCTGGCGCCAGTACCAGAAGCAGCAAATGGACTGCCGCCTTCTTTGGATTTGTATCTGAGTCCATCGCCAGAAATCTTTGTGATGTCGTCTTTGCTCATGCAGGCATTGTATTGAG
>Ga0214921_10002383_pt1 | contig 30684 bp, 14 predicted proteins | sample LL1505_MetaG_FD_177992 | JGI IMG/M metagenome (GOLD analysis project Ga0214921, IMG submission 177992) | Freshwater microbial communities from Lake Lanier, Atlanta, Georgia, United States - LL-1505 | ecosystem: Environmental > Aquatic > Freshwater > Lake | place: USA: Georgia | collected...
CGGGTCATGTTTTGCTGGAACTTGGGCAGCTAGTGGTAGAGGATGGATCTGGCTTTCTAACCCCACTCAGTATGGGTTAGTGTATAGCACCAATGGTACTAATGAAATTGCTATATATTCAACCTACACAATACCTTTAAACACATGGACACATTTGGCTACCGTTAGAAATGGCAGTACTGTCACAAACTATGCAAATGGTGTTAGCATTGGTACCGGTTCTGTTGCTGGAGTCACTATTAGTACACCAACACAACCACTTTATGTAGGAGCTAACAAGCAAGACGTTGATAGTAGCATAAACAATTATCAAATGAACGGCTACATAGACGATCTCCGCATCACCAAGGGTTACGCCAGATACACCGCCAACTTCACGCCACCCACAGCGGCACTACCAACTTATTAAGGAACAAATATGGGATTCACAATCGGCCCCGGATGGGCAATTACAGGTGCATGGGCCATAGGTGATACAGGGGGAGGCCCGCCAGCATCGTACCCCACATGGAATCCTGCCAGTGTCACCAGTACCTTTGGCACATTTTCAAACGGTAATCGAACATACATTGATACCACCATAGGTGGTTCTTACAAATACGCTTATTCTACAAAATATTCTTCAACTGGAAAATTCTATTTTGAATGTACAGTGGTTGCAGTAGTGGGGCCTTGCTATGCCAGTGCTGGTGTTTCGAATCCGCCGCCATCCTCTGATTTTTATCTAGAACAAACAGCAAGTGGCTATCAAGGTTACGGATATAATATCTCTGGAACAAAAGCAACAAATGACACTTACACCACCATTGGATCAGATTTGAGTAATGATGGCCAATCGCACATAATAAGTGTTGCTATTGATATTGATGCAGGCAAAGTTTGGTTTGGAGTTGATGGTGTCTGGCAAGGCAGCGGAAATCCTGCTACAGGAGCAAATCCTGCATTTAACATTGTAACAGGAAGATCTTATGGGTTCTCAGCCGGTAACGGTGCTTCTGTTTATAGTTCAAGCATGACCGGCAACTGGGGACAAAATGCATTTGCATACACTCCCCCGTCGGGATTTATTGCACAAACAGCGTAACGTAAAGAATAAGGAAACACAAAATGCCATTATCAATTGGACCTGGATGGAGCATTGGCCCTGGATGGAACATCGGGGGAGGCGGTTCAACTGTGCCAATTGAATACCTGGTGGTTGCCGGGGGTGCTGGCACAGGCAACTTAACAGGTGGTGGAGGTGCAGGCGGTGTACGAACCAGTACAGCAACAGCCAACACAGGAACAGCTTATGCAGTAACAGTTGGCGATGGCGGTGCTGGTAGTTCAGGACTCACAAGTACTCCAGGAAACAACTCATCTATTGTGGGCGGCTCATTGAATATTGTATCTGCAGGCGGCGGTGCCGGTGGCCCGTATACTACCACAGGTGATTCTGGGTCAGCAGGCGGATCTGGTGGGGGTGGTGGGGGTGGTACAGGCGGAACTGTTGGTATAGGCGGTGCCGGCAATACTCCCGCAACAACACCATCACAGGGCAATGCAGGCGGTACTGGTGCCGTGAACCTGTTTGCCCCAGGAGGGGGTGGTGGTGGAGCAGGCGGTGCTGGTGGCAATGCCTCAGGTTATGACGGTGGTGCCGGCGGTGTAGGAGTCTCATCGAGTATTTCTGGCACCAGTGTCATGTATGGTGGTGGCGGTGGCGGGTCAGGTTCCTCAGGCGGAGCCGGTGGAGCAGGGGGTGGCGGCGCCGGAGGCAGAAGCGCCAGCGTTGCGGGTACTCCTAACACTGGTGGTGGAGCAGGAGCAGGCTGGAACGCAGCCGGAGCAGCCGGTGGTTCAGGTATTGTGATCATCCGCTATGCAGATACATACCCAGCTGCCACTGCAACCACAGGATCACCAACTGTCACTGTCACAGGTGGTTATAGAATATACAAGTGGACCACTGTGGGTTCGGGGTCAATCACGTTCTAAACTTTAAACCAGCTTAGATACTGAGATACTTTTTTGGTAACGCTGGCCCAGTCACCCATTGCAGGTTGACGGAACAATCTGGCTGTGGAGTACCAAGGTGAATCATCACGATTTAGTAACCAACGCCAATCCACAGCAAACCAGTTGAGCATGATCCAGGTGGGTCTGCCCAGTGCTCCTGCCAAGTGCGCAATAGCTGTATCCACACTCAGCACCACATCTAAATGCATGAGCAAGGCAGCTGTGTCTGCAAAACTGGAGATGCTGCCGGGATACATGGTCACCCCGGCTGCTTCGAGTTCAGCCACTTCTTCGGCAGTGGCATCAATCTGCAAGTTGATCCATTCATATGTGGGATTAGCACGTATCAAGGCCAGCATTTCTGCAAACGGCATGCCCTTGTGTGTGTTGAGCCAGGCATCTCTACGGCCTGACCATGAAAACCCCACACGCATACGCTTTTTGGGACCCAGCCGCTGTTGCCATTGTTGTTGTAGATTCACATCGGGGTTCAAGTAGTTCACGGGTTTTGGTAAATTTTCTAATGTGACTCCCAGTACTCCAGGAATGCTCATGATGGGAATCCAGTAATCAAAATCTGACACTGTGAAATCATAGCCTGAAACACGTTTGATAATGGGACTGGGGCTCAGCAACGGAACCAGGCCATCTGTTACTTGTAGAATAATCTCCGCACCCAGCACATGCAAGTTGTACAAGAACCGCACAAACTGAATGTTGTCACCGTGTCCTTGTTCGCCCATCACAAGAATGGTTTTGCCCTTGAGATCTTGTCCGGTCCAGCGTGGCTGTGCAAACTTGGGCAAGGTACCAGCTAGGTGTTCGTAATCCCAGCGTACTTCGTAACCGGACCAGCCCTCTGCACAGTTGCCACTCAGTAGCTGTGCCACAGCCAGGTTAAAGCGTGAAGTTACATTTTTTGGTTCCAGTTGAATAGCGCGACGCAAAAACGGAACAGCAGCCTCAGGCTCGCCTACTTCACGTAGCACATTGCCGTAGTTGTTGAATGCTGCCGCTAGTCGGCGGTCTTGACTGAATGCCAGTGCATAGCATTGCAGTGCAGCCTCAGGTTGATTGTCAGCACGATGCTGGTTGCCTTGTTCGATAAGATATTGTGGTTCCATGGATATATTTAACGGACAAAACAGCAACTACAATATAAATAGAAGTGCTGATCGCGAATCTCCCAATTCCATCAGCTCTAATAGTTATAAAGGAACTAACAGCATGATATTTACCGATCAAAACTTTTACGTCTATGCTTATTTGGATGACACTAATTTGCCATATTATATAGGGAAAGGCAGAGGAAATAGATACAAAGATAAAGGTCATAGAGTAACTGTTCCTAGTGATAAATCCAAAATTGTATTTGTTTATGCTAATATTTCTGAACTATGGGCATTTGCGTTAGAAAGAAAACTTATTAACTGGTATGGAAGAAAAGATCGTAACACTGGCATACTTGAGAATCGCACTGATGGCGGCGATGGACCAGCCGGGAAAGATCATAGTGGAGTTAATAATCCCATGTGGGGAAAACAACACAGCGACGAGTCTAAAAAATTAAAAAGTTTAGCAAATAAAGGCAATACACCATCTAACAAAGGAAAAAAGTTAGGACCATATTCTTCTGATAGGCGAGCAAAAATGAGCGCCGGACAACTAGGAAGAAAACTTTCGCCAGAAACTAAAGAGAAGATCAGACAAGCACGATTGCAATATTGGGCTAATCGCTAAATAAGAGTAACACAATTAGGTGTTTTATGCAGGACACCACTGCGTAGTCGCTAAAACCGGCATTGGGCTTCTATAAGGAGAAATCAAATGGGACGAGCTCTAAAAATACAAAAAACAAACAACGGCGTGCTAACTGACGCTGGTTATCCTAATTTTGGATCATTGACAGATCCAGTTTACAATTCAGATGGCACATTAAGTGCAACTGACTTCTTGGGCGTGGTTGGTGGTACATTTACTACCAGTACTCCAAGTGCAACTTATCCAGAAATTTACTGTTTGGTCAACATTGTGTTGGCCAACGGAACAAGTACCTATGATATTGCCAGCCAGTACGGAGGTCGTATTATACGTCAAAAAGGTTCACACAAGTTCCTGGTTGCATACACATACGCAAGCACAGCTCCTTCTGCTATGATTGTTGGTCAAGCATATCAAATTGGCTCAGTTGGCACCACTAACTGGGCTGCCTGCGGCGGAGGCACAGACTCTACTGCGGGTGATATCTTTACTGCTACTGCTGTTGGTTCAGGTAATGGATATGCATATCCAGTTGGACAGTGTGTGTTGTCAAACACAGCCACTCCCTCAGCCGGCAACATGAGTATTTCTTACTCAGTAGGCGACAGCACTGCTGTGTACGCCAGCTATATCACCAACAAGTGGGTGCGTGACTGGAATGGCATGACATATCAAAATTACAGCAACAGCAATCTTGGTACCAACGTACAAAGCGGTGAAAACTTCTATGTTGCCAACTTCTTCACTGATGAAGGCACAGTCACATGGTCTGGTGCAGAAATCATCAACAGTGCTGCCGCACAAAATGGTTCATTACAACTGGCACAAATTGCCAGCGTTACAAGTTAATTGATTTGACCCTGACAGTCCCTGCAGATAATTACTGTGGGGACTTTTTTATGAGCAGAGCATTTGTACTGGGCAATGGTGTCAGCCGCCAGGATGTTGATTTAGACCACTTAAAAACTTTTGGGCCAATCTACGGATGCAATGCTTTGTACAGGGATTTTGTCCCCACGGCTCTAATCAGTACAGATCGTCCCATAAGTGACAGCATACAAAATTCTGGATATGCACTTCAAAACAAGTTTTACACCAGACGACCTATCCCAGGATCTGGGGCACTCCCTGTTCCGCAAAAGTATTTTGGCTACAGTTCTGGCCCGCTTGCTACCAGCGTCGCAGCCATAGATGGTGCTAGATTGATATATCTCATTGGGTTTGATATGGGACCAGTAAACAATCATTTTAACAATGTGTACGCCAACACAGAATTTTACAAAAAAAGCTCAGCAGGCCCTACCTACACAGGCAACTGGGTCAACCAAATAAAAACTGTAATTCGCGACTATCCAGGCACGTTATTTGTACGCATTATGGGACACACAACTGCTGTAATAGCCGATTTAGACCGGCTCTCAAACCTCCAAACCATGACCATGTCAGAGTTTTTAAACCGCATAAATAACACAAAGGAACTCTAAATGGCTACCTACAAGCGTGTCAGCGGCAATTACACAATTCAAACTCTTGGTGCAAATACTGTAACTATCAGCAGTGCCTTGGCTAATACCGCGGTTGACATGGTAGTTGATGGTAACCTAACAGTAACAGGTTCTACCAGTATTGGTAACGTAAGTGTTACCAAAATTTTCACAGGAAACTCCAACGTTGACACTTCTAACCCAGGCGGCAATGTCACAATTGGTGTGTACGGTACATCAAATGTGGCAGTTTTTGCTCCTACAGGATCCTACGTCGCAGGCATACAATCTGCAACAGGCAATGTGGTTGGTGGCAATATCAACACAGCTGGCGTGGTCAGTTCCACAGGCAATGTGATTGGGGGCAACATTAACACAGCTGGTGTAGTTAGCGCAACAGGTAATATTGTTGCCACAGCCAATGTCACTGGCGGCAATTTACGAACAGCAGGACAAGTCAGCGCCGCTGGCAATGTCACAGGCGGAAATATTCTAACAGCAGGCAATGTCAGCGCCGCAGGCAATGTGTTGGCCAGCAATGTTGTCACATCAGGCACAGTGATTAATTCTGGAATCAGTACATCAGGCAACGTTACAGGTGCTTTTGTATCTGCTGTGAGCAATGTGGTTGGCGGCAATGTCACAACTGCTGGCACAGTGAGTGCAACTGGCAACATCACAGGTGGTAACATAATTGGCGTAGCCGCAGTATCTGCAGTGAGCATAGTGGCTTCGGGCAATATCACTGGTGGTAATGCTTCTGTTGTTGGCAACATCAATACCACCAATCTTAATCTAACAGGCCTGGCCAGTGCTGCCGGCAACATCGTTGGCAACAATATTCAAGCAGGTAACAATGTTACCACTATCAACCTAACCGCAACTGGTGTAGTAAGTGCAACCAGCAACGTAGCAGGATCAAATTTGGTAGCAAGCGGCACGGTATCGGCAGTGGGTAACGTTAATGCAGGTGCAATTCTGTCAAATGGTATTATCTATTCTGCTGGTAATATCGTAGTACCCGGCGGTGCATTCTTTGTTGGTGATGGCGGCTGGTTGTCAAATGTTACTGCTGTTAGTAATGCAATTGTATCAACTATTTCAGCTGGCATGACATCAATGGTTGTAGAAAACGTTGGAGGTGTTGGCGGCAATATTGTTACAACAGTACAAGGAACTGGTAATGTTGCTGTGTTTAAAACGACTGGTGTTTACATCACTGGTGTAAACTCAGTATCTGGCAATATCACAACCCCTGCTAATATTTCAGGAAATTATATTTTAGGTAATGGAGCACTACTCACCGGCCTATCAGCAACGTATGGCAATTCAAATGTAACTTCATTGTTAGGTGCTTTTGGTAGCAATGCTATATCAACATCAGGTAATGTTACTACTGGATCTTTGAGCGTAGCCGGAAACGTGCTTGGTAGCTTATTACCAGCAGCCAATATTACATATGATTTAGGTAGTCCCACTCAGATGTGGCGCACACTTTATGTGAGTAGTAACACTGTTTATATTGGAAATACTGCATTGTCAACAGCCGCTGGTAATTTAACTGTAGGAAACAGTACAGTTGGCGGCATTAGTGCAGTTGGCGGCATTTTTAATAATTACCTACATGCAGGCGTGCCAAATGGGTCAGTTGATGGCACATTTAGATTATACAGTGCAAGTCAATCTCAAGCAGTTATTACAATGACTGGTATTGGCAGTGTTGGTGTTATTAGCGCAACTGGTAATATTACTGGTAACGCTTTTGTGACTAGCGGTAATGTTGATGGCGGGCAGATTACTTCACAAACAACAATATCTGCTGTTGGCAACGTTAATTCAGCAAGACTTAGTGCATCAGGAAATATAACAGGTGGTAACTTAAATGCCGTTGGATTGAGCCTAAGTGGAAACGTTGTAAGTTTTTTAAACGTTACTGGTAATATCACTGGTGGGCATATAAACTCAGCTGGAAATGTTAGTGCTGTTGGCAATGTTATACTTGGTGGATTTGTTAGTGCTGCTGGCAATGTAAATGCCACAAACCACACAGGTACCACGGTAAGTGTAACAGGTCAAGTGACTGGTAGTCAGTTCAATGGATCCGGGGCTGGGTTAACATCAATTCCAGGAGCCAATGTAACAGGTACTGTGCCTAGTGCTACATCAGCATCATCGGCCACAACAGCAGGCACAGTGACAACAGCGGCGCAGGGCAACATCACCAGTGTAGGTACATTGACCTCTTTGGCTGTAACTGGAGCAATCACAGGTGGAAGTTTATCAGTGTCAACTGGTAATATCAGTGGCGGAAATATCAACAACAACAATGCTAATGGTGTTGGCAATATTGGTACAGCAACAACCTATTTTAACACTGTGTTTGCCAAAGCAACAAGTGCTCAATATGCTGACTTGGCAGAAAGCTACACAGCTGATGCCGACTATGTGCCAGGAACTGTGCTGAGTTTTGGTGGCACAAACGAAGTTACACAAAGCAATTGGGATTCAGATCGAAGAATTGCAGGGGTTGTGTCTACAAACCCAAGTTATGTGATGAATGCCACACTCAAAGGCGAGCACGTGGCAGTTGTTGCGCTACAAGGTCGTGTGCCTACCCGGGTAAACGGTCCTGTACGCAAAGGTGATCTAATGGTGAGCGCAGGAAACGGTCGTGCAAGAGCAGAAGCAGAACCCAAAATTGGTGCTGTAATTGGCAAAGCACTGGAAGACTTTGCCGGCGAATCCGGCACAATAGAGGTTGTTGTAGGCCGCATCTAAAGCAAAATGCAGCAAGTCTTGGTTCTGGTAAATACACTATTGAACCTGGATTAAGAATGACACAACAGATAATTGATACTGGCTTAGTTGCCAATGATGGCACCGGTGAAAGCCTGCGTAATGCCTTCACTGCTGTAAACAACAACTTTGCAAATGTATGGGCAGCCGGCCCTGTTGACACTCAGGTCGTTATCTCTAACAATGTTGTTTCAACCAACGTAACAAATCTTGATCTGCGCCTGGCCGGCAATGGTATTGGCACAATCACAGTTGAATCTACCATGGTTCCCAGCATAGATCGTGTGTACGATCTTGGAACTCCCACAAAACAATACGACAGTGTTTACGCACAATACTATTTTGGTAATGGTGCGTTCTTAACAGGTATTTCTGGCGGCAACGGATCAGCCAGCAACAGTTTCAGCACAATCAGAGCCAACGGTATAAATCTTGTTGCCAACAGCGCAATTGATATATTGACGCTGGTTTCAGGAAACAATGTTGTTATCTTAGGCAACAGTGCAACAGATACTGTTTCAATTGGCCTGGTCAACAATCCTGTATTCAGTGGAAACATCACAGCAGGCGGCAATATTATTGGCAGCAATATCAACGCTGTCAATCTCAGTTTGTCTGGAAATGTTGTATCCGCACTTGCAGTTTCTGGAAATGTTACTGCATCTTATTTCCGTGGCAATGGCAGTCAACTCACAGGAGTTGTTACCAGTCTTGGGGGCAATCTTGCTGCCAATATCAACACTGGAACATATAGTTTATACAGCAGTAATGGTGCTGTTAATATTGATGATACACTAAGTGTCACAGGCACCGTTATCACAACAGGTGGGATTTTGTCTGGTGGACCGTTTGTTACTACAGCAAATGTCACGGCCAATTACTTTGTTGGTGATGGTAGCCAATTAACAAATTTACCTGCAGGCAACTATTCAAATGCCAATGTGGCTGCTTACTTGCCCACATACACGGGCAACATAGCTGCCGGTAATGTATCAACCACTGGTAATATTCAAGGATCTTACATACTAGGAAATGGCAGTCAGTTGACTGGTATATCTGCTAGTTTAAATGGAAATCTTTCTGGTAATATCAATACCGGACCTTACAACTTATTCAGCAGCAACGGCGCTGTCAAAATTAACGACTCATTAAGTGTCACAGGCACAGTGACCACATCTGGTGGACTGACCACTCCAGGCGCAATTGCAACAACTGCCAATGTCACTGCCAATTACTTCATTGGTGATGGCAGCCAACTTACCAACTTGCCACCAGGCAACTATTCAAATGCTAATGTGGCTGCCTACTTGCCCACGTACACAGGCAATGTGTTGGCCAACAACTTTATTGGTAATGGGGCAACGTTAACAAACATAGCCGGCGCTAATGTTGTGGGTGCAGTGGCCAATGCTGCCTATGCATTGAATGCCAACTCTGCCACATACGCAATTACTGCGACACAGGCCACTTATGCCACTGTTGCCAATTCAGTAGCAGGTGCAAACGTGTCAGGTACAGTGGCCAATGCTGTGTATGCTGTTACTGCCAACGTATCAAGTTATACCAATCAAGCCAACATTGCAAATTTGGCCAATTCAGTAGCAGGTGCCAATGTCACAGGCACAGTGGCCAATGCTGCCTATGCTGTTACTGCCAACTTGGCTACATATGCTACCAATGCAGTTAATGCCACTCAAGCCAATTATGCCAATATAGCCAACAGTGTCACTGGTGCCAATGTTGTGGGTGCAGTGGCCAATGCCACATATGCCACAACAGCAAGTTTGGCCAATAGTGCTACTACTTCGGGTACTGCCCAATACGTCACAGCCAATGTTCAGGCCAATATCACAAGTGTAGGTGTACTAACGTCACTGAGTGCATCAGGCAATATCACTGGTGCTTACATACTGGGAAATGGCAGTCAGTTGACTGGTATTACTACTAGTCTAAATGGCAACTTGACTGGTAATATCAATACTGGAATTTACAATCTATTCAGTAGCAACGGGGCGGTAGTAATCAATGATGGTCTAAGTGTCACTGGTACTGTGACCACATCTGGTGGTCTAGTCACACCGGGTCCGGTTGCCACTTCGGCAAATGTTACTGCTAACTATTTCATTGGTGATGGCAGCCAGCTTACCAACTTGCCGCCTGGAAATTATTCAAATGCCAATGTGGCTGCTTACTTGCCCACATATACAGGCAATATCACAGCCAACAACTTTATTGGTAATGGTGCAACGTTAAACAGTATCACTGGATCAAATGTTGTGGGCATAGTAGCCAATGCTGCCTACGCATTGAATGCCAATACAGCTGCCTATGCAACCAACTCAACACAAGCCATTTATGCCACTGTTGCCAATTCAGTAGCAGGTGCCAATGTTGTGGGCACTGTGGCCAACGCCACATTGGCCAACACAGCCATTACCTCGGGTACTGCACAATATGTCACAGCCAATGTTCAGTCCAATATCACAAGTGTAGGTGTACTAACATCACTGAGTGCATCAGGCAATATCACTGCTCCTTATTTTGTTGGTAATGGCAGTCAGTTGACTGGTATATCTGCTAGTCTAAGTGGAAATCTCACTGGCAATATAAACACAGGAATTTACAACCTATTCAGTAGCAATGGCCCTGTGGTAGTCAATGATGGCCTAAGTGTTACTGGAACAGTGATCACATCTGGCGGCTTGACCACACCGGGTCCGGTTGCCACTTCGGCCAATGTCACTGCTAACTATTTCATTGGTGATGGCAGCCAATTAACAAATTTACCTGCAGGAAACTATTCAAATGCCAATGTGGCTGCTTACTTGCCCACATACACAGGTAATATCACAGCCAACAACTTTATTGGTAATGGTGCAACGTTAACAAACATAGCCGGTGCCAACGTCGTAGGCGCAGTAGCCAATGCCACATATGCGTCGAATGCCAATACAGCTGCCTATGCAACCAACTCAGCACAGGCCACTTATGCCACTGTTGCCAATTCAGTAGCAGGTGCCAATGTCACAGGCACTGTGGCCAATGCTGTGTATGCCGTAAATTCTAATACTGCTAACTATACCAATCAAGCCAACATTGCAAATTTGGCCAATTCAGTAGCAGGTGCCAATGTTGTGGGAACTGTGGCCAATGCCATTTATGCACTAACTGCCAACGCAGCCACTTATGCCACCAATGCAGTCAATGCCGCTCAAGCCAACTATGCCAACATAGCCAACAGTGTCGCTGGTGCCAACGTTGTGGGCACAGTTGCCAATGCTGTGTATGCCACAACAGCAAGCTCGGCCAACACTGCCAACACATCTGGACTAGCACAGTACGTCACAGCCAATGCTCAAGCCAATATCACAAGTGTAGGTGTACTAACATCACTGAGTGCATCAGGCAATATTACAGCTCCTTATTTCCGTGGCAATGGTAGTCAACTCACAGGAGTTGTCAAAAGCATTGCAGGCAATCTAGCCGGAAACATTGACACACTTGAATACAGTATCAACAGTAGCAATGGCGAAGTAAGATTTGGCAATACCATCAGCGTAATTGGCAATGCCACTATCACCGACAATCTCTTGGTCGGAGATCAGATTGCAACCACAGGCAATATTACAACAACTGCCAATGTTCATGCTTCTTTCTTTATTGGTAATTTTGTTGGCAACATTGCTGGAAATTTGATTGTTCCTGGGTCTAATACCCAGGTGGTGTTCAACACCAATGGCTCAGCTGATGCCACATCTGGACTGACATTCAACAAAGCATCAAACGTCCTTGCTGTGGGCGGCAATGTGTCGGCTGTTGGCAATGTATCAGGAAATTATATCCTGGGTAATGGTAGCCAATTAACTGGCTTACCAGCCTTGTACGGCAATGCCAATGTTGCTGATTATCTAGCAATCTATACAGGCAACATATCTGCAGGCAACATATCAGTGGTCAGTAATGTTGCCGCAGGCAATGTATCAACTGTTGGCAACGTCAGTGCCAATGTATTGGTTGGTAATACTGCAAACATAATTGGAAATATCACAACAACAGCCAATGTTATTGCATCGTACTTTGTGGGTAACTTTGCCGGTAACATCAGTGGTAACCTCACAGTACCTGGGGTAAACACACAGGTCATCTTCAATACCGATGGCTCAGCTGATGCCACATCTGGATTGACATTTGATAAAGTGTCAAATGTTCTTACCATTGGCGGCAATGTTTCTGCTGTTGGCAACATATCAGGCAATTACATACTGGGTAATGGTAGCCAGTTAACTGGCATTGATGCAACATCCATACAAAATGGCAACTCAAATGTCAGTGTTGCTGCCAACGGAAACGTATCAATTGGCATTGCAGGATCCAGCAATGTTGTTGTGATTTCTGCTGGTGGACAGTTGAGCGCAGCCGGCAACATTACCGGTAATTATATTTCAGGTAACGGTACTCAACTAACAGGTATTCTTGGCAACAATGCCAACATGGGTTCCAACACTGCAGGTGCTCTGATCAGCAATGCAGTAACATTAACCACAACCACAACAGTCACCAATGGAATAGCGTTGCTCAATCAAGTGCTGGGCAAACTGGTGCCCCCAGCACCTCCCAACTTTCCTAATGCTACCACAATTGCATTGTCGGGCATCACAACTTACCGAATGGCCAACATTACCCAGGTAGACAACACACCTGGTGCAAATCGAGCAGTGGCCGCCGGAACATCTGTTGCCAATGTGTTAAGAACAGCAAGCTATGCAACCAATACTATATCCACAGTTGGTCCAGGAGATGCAGGTATTATCACAGCAGTGCGCAATGGTGCCAATGTAGGAACAGTGACTCTTAATACCAACGCAAGCCCAACAGCCAACGGAACGTATGGCGGTAATCTTGTGATCACCAACAACTATGATTATCACGTTGCCAATGCCAACATTGCGGCAGGTTTCTGGTATGTGTTCAGTGCGGCAGTATCGGGTGCAACTGCTGCCGGTGGTTGGAACGAGTTGTATATTGCTGATTCCAGTACAGGCAACACCAATACCACAGTTTGGTACTACGATAACTCTAGTCCTGCAACACCAAGTTTTAGTTCTACCACAATGACTCCTCCAGGATCAGCAAACTTGTTGTATAGCAGTACTATTCCGCACTATACCAACAATAATAATTTTACTATTGGATTTAATGTGGCCAATATCAGTGGTAACACATACCCAACGTCAAACACATTAGCATCGGGATCAAGTGGTGGCGCATTTACAGCACCAGCAAGCATCAACTACAGCGCATCCAACATTGGTAGCAATGTGTTGAACTCATTTGCCAGTGCCAGTGCCAATACCACCGCTGGCATTACCACAGGATTTGGCAGCAGTTCAACTGGACCCAGCATGAGTGTCAACAACAGTTACTCCGTTGGCACATTGACATTGACCACAGCATTGGGCAACACGGTGCTGTGGAAGTCAGGAACTGCCACAGCCATTGACGAAAGCAATGTGGTGATTGGCAGTACAATTGGCACAGGTTCAGGTAACGCTTACCGTATTGTCAGTCCAGGTACTGGGAACACTCCTGCTTATACAGGATCAGAAGCTGCCTTTAATAGTCAAACCAGCACACTGCAAACTTATGATGCCACTGTGGTTGGATCCGGTACAAGCGGATTGCTCAAGCATGATCAAACCAATTACTCAACTGGATATTTGCCAGCAGGACCAAACTTGAGTTCTGGGCGTACAGGCACCCAATACTTCACGATAAAATTTGTACGTACTGCGGTATCTAAATTTGATATCAAATACAGTGGAAACGTTGCTGGCATGTGGGTAGCATTACCTGGGTCTGTAATAGATTCAAGTTCCAGTGCCAATGGATGGATCAACATGGCATCTGCTTATGGAGGAGCTGGATATCCCGGAGTTAATTCGCCAGGCAATGGCAGCGATGGATGTGCAGTAGGAGGAACTGTGAGTTTAAATACTGCTGTGACCAATAGTAGCAAGACATGTACGTTTGGAACTGTGAGTAGTTCTAGCACTGCAACCAACGAAATCTATGTGAGGATAGCTCTTGCATCAGGACAGAGTGTGACTGCACTTACACTAGAAACAGCGAGCAACTAACATGGCAATATCTACTGCACAATACGTTGACTTGCTGTTTAAAAAATTGCAAGGTGTGGCCAAAACAGCCACAGCCGCACAAAAGAGTGCCAGCAATGAAAGCATTGCAAGCCCAGCATTGTTACGTGGAGATATTGTTTGGACACAATCATCTCAAGTACCGTCGACTGCTCAAGTAGTAGCAAACGTAACTCAAGGATACCTTACTACCAGCAGGATTGAGTGTACAGCTGATACCACTGTGCCCACAATTGGTGGCATATATCCCACTTGGTTAACCAATTTACAGTACTGGATCCCACAAGAATTTGGGTCAACTTGGCCGGTCAAAGTCTGGGTAGACACTGCTGGTGCTGCCAACCCCACAGTTACTGGCACACAGATCTTTTCAACAGGCATTGGCGGCGTAGGTGAATTTTACTTTGACACACAGGCAGGCGTACTAAACTTTATTGGGGAAACCATCCCCAGCACACTCACTGCTGGCAAAAGTATTTTTATCACAGGCTATAGATATGTAGGACAACTGGGCGTAACCAATTTACCCAGCGCCAACATTGGCAACATTCAGATAACTGGCAATACCATTGCAACCCTAAACACCAATGGTGATTTAGTATTTGATCCTAATGGTACCGGGCAAGTTGTAATATCTAGCAATTTAACAGTAAGTGGCACCATTTACGCCAACATCAGCGGTAATATCACAGTACCAGGCACCAACGGTGATATATTGTTTAATGCAGCCAATGTATTAAATGCCAGTTCGGCACTGAATTTCAATTACTCATCAAACATATTATCAGTTGCTGGCAACATCATTGGTTCAAATGTTACCACTGGTGGATTGGTATTTGCAACCGGTAACATCACTGGTGGAAATATTACCACAGTGGGGACTGCCAACATTGGCACACTGGCAGTAACAGGCAATGCAAATGTCATTGGCAATGTGTCGGGAAGTTACTTCTTGGGCAACGGTTCGTTGCTGACAGGAATTGATGCTACTTCGATACAGAACGGCAATTCAAATGTACGAGTTGCAGCCAACAGCAATGTTACTGTGGGGGTTGCCGGGATTGGTAACATAGCAGTATTTGCAAACACTGGGGTTTATATCACCGGAGTTTCAAGCGCAAGCGGCAACATCACAAGTGCTGCCAATATTTCTGGCGGATTTATACTGGGTAACGGTGCATTCCTGACAGGTATTGATGCAACATCAATACAAAACGGTAATTCAAATGTGCGTGTAACTGCCAATGGTAATGTCACTGTTGGGGTAGCCGGATCATCCAATGTAGTGGTGTTTACTTCCACTGGCGAATACATCACAGGATTGCTTAGTGTTACAGGGAATGTAACTGCTGGGAATGTAACTACCGCAAATGTCAACAGCACATCTGCATTGACAGTGGCAACTGGCAGTAACGGCAACTTGTTGCTGTCAGCTACAGGAACAGGCATTGTTAAAATCACTGGCGGCACTGGATTTGTGGTGCCTGTGGGCAACACAGCACAGCGACCATCTCCAGTTGATGACGGTACTTTGCGATTAAACTCCACACTTAACGATCTTGAAGTTTATAATTCGGGCTCGTGGCAACTGGTTGGGTCAGGCAGCACTGGCAACATCACCGTAACTGATCAGCAGATTACTCCTGATGGTACAAACACAGTTTACACCTTAAATCAAGAGGCTACTGCTCCAAGTATTATGGTAGCAATTAATGGTGTAACTCAAACTCCTGCCGAAGGATATACTGTTACAGGAAATATAATTACATTTTCTGAAGCACCGCTGGTTAGCGATGCAATTGATATTAGATTCTTGACATCACCTACTGCTACTCCGGGTGCAATTTACAACTCAGCGGCCAACAGCTCTGTGCAAGTTAATGACGTTCCAGAAATATCATTCACAGTAAACAATGCGATTAGAACCAAAATTACTGCCAACGGCATCGTAGATATCAGCACAGGGCGCAGTATAAAAATGCCTTTGTATACTGTGGCACAAGCAGATGCACTTACAGGCCGTACCGAAGGCGAAATGATCTATGTACAAAATGGAGATTCAGGCGCGGCCTGTCTGGCAGTGTTTGCCGGAGGCGTATGGAAAAGAGTAGTGCTAGGTGCCGCAATAAGTGGATAAACTACCCTCAAGGTATTAGAAATTTTAGAAGATGGTAAATAGAGTATAAGATGGATAAAAATTGCCTGTTTAAACAGGTTGTGTGTGTGATTTAAAAGGAATTAAAATGGCAGTCACCAGAATTAAGAATAACCAGGTAACCACGAATACGTTAACTGGTAATGCGCTTGCTAATAGTTTTGTTTACAACAGTAACTTTAGTGTAACAGGTACACTATATGCCAATGTACTGGTTATCAACAACGGGGGCAATGTCTCAACCACAGGCAATGTTCTAAGTGGCAATTCTGTACTTACCGGACTACTCAGTGCCGGTGGAAACGTTATTGGTGGAAATATTACCACAGCAGGTATTGTTAACGGTGCTTCTGTAACTGGTACTGTTGTCAGTGCAAGCGGTAACGTAACTGGTGGCAATGTAATATCTAGTGGTTTACTAAGTGTTGCGGGTAATATCACTGGCGGCAACCTTATTACCAACACTCTTGTTGGTACAGGAATGGCGCTTACATCAACTGGTAACTTGAATCTAAGTGCAACTGGCAATATTGTTGTCAATAACAGAAACATCAATGGTGTAGCCGAGCCGGTACAGGCACAAGACGTAGCTACAAAGAACTATGTTGACAGCGTGGCAAGTGGTCTTGACCCCAAAGCAAGTTGCGCATATGCAACAACAACAACACTGGCAGCATACACATACAACAACGGCACAAGCGGTGTAGGTGCCACAATCACCGCCACTGCAAATGGTGCATTCACTGTTGATGGTGCAACTCCATCAGCTGGCGATCGCATTTTGGTTAAAAACGAAACAGGCGGAAATCAGCCATACAACGGTATCTACTCTTTAACCACAGCAGGTAATGCAGGTGTACCATTTGTGTTGACTAGAACAACAGACTTTGACACAGGCACAGAAATTCCTAGTGCATTCACTTTCATTGAAGCAGGTACTACAAACGCTGACACTGGTTGGGTTTGTACAACAAATTCTCCTGTTACAGTAGGTACAACAAACATTGTGTTCAGCCAGTTCTCGGGTGCTGGTCAGTACTCAGCTGGTACAGGATTAACGTTAACTGGTACAACATTCAGTATCAGCAACACTGCTGTCACTACAGGCAGCTACGGCAGCACCAGCAACATTGCAACATTCACAGTTAACCAACAAGGTCAACTAACAGCAGCTGGCACAGCAAGTATTGCCGCCCCTGCAAGTTTTATCACAGGTACAACACTGAGTTCAAACGTTGTGACATCCAGTTTGACCACCGTTGGCACACTGGGTAACTTGACTGTAACAGGCAACACCACAAGCGGTAACTTTATCACTGCTGGCAACATATTAGCAGGTGCAAGCACTGTTAACTTGTTGGCAAAACAAGCATCAGGTATGTTTGTCAACAGTGCAGCCGGTGCTATTGCCACAACAATTGACTTGATCAACCCAGGTGCTGGTACAGGTGCTGGCGCAGCCATTGACTTCTACAACTATGTTGGTAACACAACATTTGGTCCTGGTGCACAGATTGCATCTAGAGACGACGGAACATTCTCATCAGCAATTGATTTCTCAACCAAAGCATCTACAGGTTTGGCCAATGCCGCACTGGTAACACGTATGACTTTGGCATCTACAGGTGCACTAAGTGTAAGCGGTAACATTTCCACAACTGGCAACGTTGCAGGTGCTAATTTTATTGGTAATGTTGTTTCTACTTCAGTTAGTGCCACAACCTTAAGTGCAAGTGGTAACGTAACTGGCGGCAACGTAAATGCCGCAGGATTGAGCCTAAGTGGCAACGTTCTAAGTGCTCTTAACAGTACCAGCGCAATCACAACAACTGCCAACGTTGCAGGTGGAAATATCACCACAGGTGGACAAGTCAGTGCTACTGGTAACATTACCAGTGCAGCCAACATTTCTGGTGGTAATATCAACACAACAGGAACATTTGGTGCTGCAAGTTTGAGTGCAAGTGGCAACGTAACTGGCGGCAACATCCTGACAGGTGGATTGATCAGCGCAACTGGTAACGTAACCAGCGGCAACATTTTAAACAATGGATTAATTTCATCAACTGGTAATTCAACTGCAGGCAATTATAACACAGCTGGCCTGGTAAGTGCAACTGGCACAATCACAAGTGCTGCCAATATCACAGGCGGTAACTTGTTGACAGGCGGATTGATTAGCGCAACTGCCACAATCACAGGTGGTAACATTGCCACAGCCGGTACTATCAGTGCAACTGGTAACATCACCGGTGGTAACATCTTGACAAGTGGCGGAGCAGGCGTAATTTCTGGTACAGGAAATGTCACTGCTGGTAATTTAATAACAACCGGTATTGCCAACGTTGGTACACTGGCAGTCACAGGAGCCGCAACTGTTGCAACAACATTGGGTGTGACTGGTAATACCACTGGTGGTAACCTGTTGACAGGTGGACTAGTAAGTGCAACTGGCAATGTAACAGGCGGCAATGTATTAACAGGTGGATTGATCAGCGCAACAGGCAACATCACCAGTGCAGCCAACATCTCTGGTGGTAACTTGATCACATCAGGAACATTCCAATCTGCAAGTATCAGTGCTACTGGTAACATTATTGGTGGCAACATTAACACTGCTGGATTGGTAACAGCAACTGGTAATGTAACAGGTGGTAACTTGTTGACAGCTGGATTAATCTCAGCAACCAGCACAATTACAAGTGCCGCCAACGTTTCAGGTGGCAATATCACCACAGGCGGACAAATCAGCTCAGCTGGTAACATCACCAGTGCTGCCAATATTTCCGGTGGCAATATCAGTACATCAGGAACATTTGGTGCTGCAAGTTTGAGTGCAAGTGGCAATGTAACAGGTGGCAATATCAATACCGCTGGTATCATGAGCTCAACTGGCAATGCTATTCATGGCAACATTTTGACAGCTGGATTGATCAGTGCAACTGGTACAATCACAAGTGCTGCCAACGTTATTGGTGGCAACATCACAACAGGTGGTGCAGTCAGTGCAACTGGCAATGTTATTGGTGGCAACATCACAACCGTTGGACTAGTAACAGCAACTGGCAACGTAACTGGTGGTAACATCACAACAGCTGGGCAGGCAAGTGCAGGCGGAAACGTAACTGGTGCTAATATTGTCACAGGCGGACTAGTAACAGCAACTGGTAACATTGTTGCTACTGCTAACATAATTGGTGGTAACGTACAAACAGGTGGTGCCGTTACTGCAACTGGCAACGTAAATGCCAGCAACTTGAATGCCATAGGACTAAGCCTAAGTGGTAACGTTGTGAGTGCATTGAACGTAACTGGCAACACCACAAGTGGTAACTTGTTGACTCCGGGTCAAGCAAGTGCAACTGGTAACATTACTGGTGGTAACATCCTAACAGCTGGGTTGATTAGTGCAACTAGTACAATCACCAGCGCAGCCAACATTACTGGTGGTAACGTATTAACAGGTGGCTTAGTAAGCGCAACTGGTAACATTACCAGTGCTGGCAATGTTGCAGGTGGTAACATTGTTACTAATAGTATTGTTGGCACAGGCTTAACACTGGTATCAACAGGTAATTTGACATTCTCCACAACTGGTAACATTGTTTTAACCAATGAATACATTAACAATTTGGCCGATCCTGTGCAGGATCAAGATGCTGCCACTAAGATTTATGTTGATACAGTGGCACAAGGTCTAGATGCAAAAGCATCTGTACATACTGCTACCGCAGCCGCATTGCCTGCTTACACATACAACAACGGCACAAGCGGAGTTGGTGCAACATTAACTGGTAGTGCCACTGGCGTTCTAACCATTGACGGTCAAACTATCTCAGCCGGTCAGCGAGTGCTGATCAAGAGCGAAACAGGTGCATATGTAAACACTACCACAATGAGTGCGGCATTTAACGGTATCTATGTTTGTACCACAGCAGGTGCTGTTGGAACAGCATATGTGTTGACTCGAGCAGCAGACTTTAATGCTCCTGCAGAAATGTATTCAGCGTTTACGTTTGTTGAAACAGGTACTACCACAGCTGATACAGGATGGGTATGTACAAATAACTCTGCAACTCCAATCACGGTTGGTACTACAGAAATTCTGTTCACACAGTTCTCTGGTGCAGGTCAATACTCAGCTGGCACAGGCCTAACATTATCTGGTACAGTATTCAGCCTCAGCAACACTGTTGTGACTGCCGGCAGCTATGGCAGCTCAACAGCAATTCCAACTTTCACAGTTAACCAACAAGGTCAGCTCACAGCCGCTTCGACTGCGGTAGTTGTTGCTCCTGCTGGCACATTGACTGGTGCAACTTTGGCCAGTGGTGTAACAACATCTAGCTTGACCACAGTTGGCACATTGGGTAGCTTGACAGTATCAGGCAATACCACAAGTGGTAACTTGTTAACAGGCGGTGTAATCAGCTCAACTGGTAACATTTCAACTGCTGGCAACGTAACTGCAAGTTTCTACATTGGTAACGGTAGTGCATTATCAGGTGTTGCAGCCTCTAGTGTAAACGCTGCCAACTTGACTGGTAACACTCTAGCATCGGGTGTATTATTCTCTAGCTTGACCACAGTTGGCACATTGACATCATTGACAGTGACTGGCAACACCACAAGCGGTAACTTGCTAACAGGTGGTATTGTTAGCTCAACTGCCAACGTTATTGGTGGCAACATCACCACAGGTGGACAAGTAAGTGCAACTGGCAACGTCACAAGTGCTGCCAACGTTTCAGGTGGCAACTTGGTAACAGGTGGAGCAGTTACTTCAACTGGTAATATCACTGGTGGTAACCTCAACACAGCCGGACAAGTTGTTGCAACTGCCAACATCACAGGTGGTAACGTCAACACTGCTGGTCAAGTCAGTGCAACTGGCAACGTCACAGGCGGTAACTTGGTAACAGGTGGAAACATCACTACAAGTGGTGCAGGTGGTGCAATTTCTGGTACAGGAAATATCACTGGTGGAAACTTGACAACAGCTGGTTTGGTAACTGCAACTGGTAATATCAACTCAGGTGCAAACATTGTGGCCACTGCCAATGTAATTGGTGGTAACATCACTACTGCTGGCTTGATTAGTGCAACTGGCACCATCACAAGTGCAGCCAACATAACTGGTGGCAACATCTTAACAGCTGGCATTGTTAGCGCAACTGGTTCAATCACAAGTGCAGCCAACGTTATTGGTGGCAATATTAGCACAGCTGGTCAAGTTACTGCAACTGCCAACATCACAGGCGGCAACTTATTAACAGGCGGACAAGTAAGCTCAACTGGTAACATCACCAGTGCTGCCAACATTTCCGGTGGCAATATCAGTACATCAGGAACATTTGGTGCCGCAAGTTTGAGTGCAAGTGGCAACGTTACTGGCGGCAATATCCTAACAGGCGGCTTAGTAAGTGCAACTGGTAACGTAACTGGTGGCAACATTAACGCCGCTGGACTAAGTTTGAGTGGTAACGTATTGAGTGCTATCAACTCAACCAGTGCAATTAACACAACTGCCAACATCACTGGTGGTAACTTGAATGCATCAGGACTGAGCCTAAGTGGCAACGTTGTGAGTGCATTGAACGTGACTGGCAACACCACAAGTGGTAACTTGTTGACTCCAGGTCAAGTGAGTGCAGTTGGTAACGTAACTGGTGCTTATCTACTTGGTAATATCAGTGCCGCAACTGGCGCAATGAGCAGAATTGCAAATACCACAAGTAGTGTGAGCATTCCTGCTGCCGGTGGTAATGTTGCAGTAGCAGTTAACGTTGACACAGTTGCTACATTTACAACCAGCAACTTGTTGGTAAATGCAGTAAGTGGCTACGGTGTTGTTGCAAGTGGTAACATTGTTGGTGGTAACTTAACAACTGCCGGTCAATCCAATTTGGCCAATATCAGAGTATCTGGTGATACAATCACTGGCACTAATGGTATTGTCAAAGTTAACTCAGCACTGGGCGACATTGATTTTGCAGTAAGCGGATTAACAGCCAATATCTTCTACGTTGATGCTGGTGCAAACACAGTGAGTTTTGGTAACAACGCACAAACAACCAACGCATTGGTTGCGTTTAATGCTACTAACTCTATCTTGATTCCAGTGGGTAACACTGCACAACGTCCAGCAACTGGCGTTCCAGGTATGTTGCGTTACAACACAACAACCACTGGAGTTGAGACATACAATGGTACAACCTGGGCAGCGTTAGGAACTACACTTACATCTATTACAACAGAAACTTTTGCTGGTGATGGTGCAACAACATCCTTTACATTGAGCAGTGCAAACTTCACTACAGACAGCGTGATTGTCACCCTGAACGGTGTGGTACAACAGCCAGCTGTTGCTTACGCAGTAAGTGGTACTAGTTTGGTATTCACTGAAGCTCCAGCAACTGGTGACGTGATTGTTGTGCGCGAATTGCAAACAACTACCTCTGTGGGCAGTATCAACAGTGGCACAAGCTCACTGGGTATCAGTACAGCCAGCGGCAATGCATTCTTTACAATTGGTGGTATATCCAACGTAATGACTGTGTCAACTAGTGGTGTAGATATCACAGGTAACTTGACAGTAAGTGGTAACGCCACACTAAGCGGTAACATTTTGGGTGATAGAATCCAGAACGGTACAACCACAATTGATATTCAGAGCCCAAGTGGTAACGCTAACATCAGCGTTGCGGCAACATCAAACGTTGCTGTGTTTACTACAGGTGGATTAAACTTGGCAGGTGTGTTGAGTGCTACTGGTAACGTAATTGGTGGTAACTTGAATGCATCAGGCCTAAGCCTAAGCGGTAACGTTGTGAGTGCAATCAATACCACAGCCAATATTACTGCTGGTTTCTTTGTTGGTAACGGTAGCCAGTTAACTGGTGTGGTTGCTACTGGCATTGGTACACTAGGATCATTAAGTGTAACTGGCAATACCACAAGTGGTAACTTGTTAACTGGTGGACTAGTATCAGCAACTGGTGCAATTACTGGTGCTACTATTACAGGCAGCACACTAAGCTCAACTGGTAACGTTAACACAGTGGGTATTGTTGGTACTGGTAATGTAAGTGTAACTGGTAACATCGCTGGTGGTAATATTAGTGTAACAGGTGTTGCAGGTACATTGAGTACAGCGGCACAACCTAACATTACCTCAGTTGGTACATTGACAAGTTTGGCTGTAACTGGCAACATAACTTCTGGTAACATCAGTGCTACAAACCACACAGGTACCACAGTAAGTGTAACAGGTCAGGTAACTGGTAGTCAGTTCAATGGATCAGGTGCTGGATTGACTAGCATTCCAGGTGCCAACGTAACAGGTACTGTACCAAGTGCTACAAGTGCTACCAGTGCAACAACAGCAGGTACAGTGACCACAGCGGCTCAGGGTAACATTACAAGTGTTGGTACATTGACTTCATTGGCTGTAACTGGCAACATTGACGGCGGCAACTTGCGTACAGCTGGGTTGATCAGTTCAACTGGTACTGTAACAGGTAGTCAGTTCAACGGATCAGGTGCTGGATTAACATCAATTCCAGGTGCCAACGTAACAGGTACTGTGCCTAGTGCAACAAGTGCTACATCAGCTACCACTGCTGGTACAGTGACCACAGCGGCACAGGGTAATATCACAAGTGTTGGCACATTGACTGGTTTAACAATCAACAATGCTATTATTGCAATCACCAATGGTGGAGCAAACGGTGCTGGTAATATTGGTTCAAGTACTGGTTACTTCAACACTGTGTTTGCCAAAGCTACATCAGCGCAATACGCTGACTTGGCAGAGAAGTACACAGCAGATGCTGACTACGCACCGGGTACAGTTGTAGAATTTGGAGGAGCAGCCGAAATTACATTGTCAGTTGAGCCAGATTCAACTCGTGTAGCAGGCGTTATTTCTACCAAGCCAAGTTACATCATGAATGCAACATTGACATCTGCACACGTGGCAATGGTGGCACTACAAGGTCGTGTACCATGTAAAGTTATTGGACCAGTAAGCAAAGGTGACATGATGGTAGCAGCCGGTAACGGTTACGCCAAAGTTGACAACAATGCGCGAGCAGGTACAATCATTGGTAAAGCCTTGGACACATTGCATGATCCATACGGTGTAATTGAAGTTGTGGTTGGCCGCAACTAAGCACAGCTAACGCTGTGACAAAGTAGGACCTAAGGGTCCTACTTTTTTGGCTAAATAATACACTAATTTTGGATACAACATGGGATTAACTCGAATAACTGCACAACAAATATCTGACTCTGATTTTAAACAGGCAGTGCGTGTGGTTACAACTACCAACATCAATTTAACTGGAGCCCCGGCCACAGTAGATGGGGTTGCTCTCTCCGCCAACAACAGAATTTTAGTAACGGCACAATCAACTGCCAGTCAAAATGGTCTGTATTATGTGGCCACTGTGGGCTCAGGGTCTAATGGAACTTGGACACGCACAACAGATGGCAACGACACTGGCGAAATCACAGCCGGAATGATTGTGGTGGTTGCAGAAGGCACAGCATATGCAGACTCTGAGTGGTTGTTGACCACCAACGATCCAATTGTGATAGGAACAACCAGTCTGGCATTTATTCAGTTGAATGCAACCATATATAGCGGTACATCAAATGTTTCAGTAATCAATGGCGGAAACGTGTCAATCAGCACAGCAGGCACAGCCAATGTGATCACAGTGGCCACTACAGGTGCGTATGTCACAGGTGTTGTTAGTACAACAGGCAATGTGAATGCGGCTAACTTGTATGTCTCTACAGACGCAGTTATTGCTGGCAACCTAACAGTTAATGGCACAACCACTACCTTTAACTCTACCACAATCACAACCAACGACAAGAATATTACAGTTGCCAACAATCAAACAACCAGTGCCGCTGTTGATGGGTCTGGACTTGATGCCGGCGGAGGAACTCCAATTGCCACCTGGAGATACAGCAATGCAACCGCAAGTTGGCAAAGTAATGTTGGATTGACTCCCACAGCAAATGGATCACTGGCTCTAGGTGGTGCTAGCAATTTTTGGGGCACTGCCTATGTGTCCACAGTGTCAGCAACAGGTAATATTGCCGGAAACTATATACTAGGCAATGGTAGTTTGTTAACAGGCATCAGCGGCGGGTCAAGTTATGGCAATGCCAATGTTGTAGCCAACTTGGCTGCACTGGGATTAAACCCGATCTCCACTACCGGCAACATCACTGGCGGTAACATTAATGGCGGAGTAAAAGTTGATGCCACAACTCATACAGGTGCTACTGCAAGTTTAAGCGGCAATGTAACAGCTGGCAATGTACAAACTGGCGGACTTGTATCTGCAACCGGTAACATTATTGGCAGTTATATTTTAGGCAACGGCAGCCAGCTCACAGGTATTGCAGGCGGCAGTGCAACACTTAGTGGCAATTTATCAGGAAATTTAACTGGCAACGGTTTTGGTGCCAACGCATTTAGTTTTTTGAGTGTAACTGGCAACATCACAGGTGGCAACTTAATAACAGGGTCTGGATCAGGTGGCAACTTAACTGGTGCCAATGTGATCTCAGCTACCACATTGAGTGCAACTGCTAATATCACTGGTGGTAATATACTAACCGCTGGTGTTATGAGTTCTACTGGCAATATTGCCGGCGGTAATATAAGTGCTACAAACTACACAGGAACTACAGTAAGCGTAACTGGCAATGTTACTGGTAGTTATATTTTAGGCAATGGTGCATTGTTAACTGGTGTTATCACAAGCGTAGCAAACATCAATTCAGGAACAAGTAATGTCACTGTAGTAAGCTCTGGAGGCAATGTTACAGTTGGTGTAGGTGGTACATCAAACGTGACTCAGTTCGCCACAACCGGAGTATATGTCACTGGATTACTCAGTGCAACTGGCAACATCACAGGTGGCAACTTAATAACAGGGCCTGGATCAGGTGGCAACTTAACTGGTGCCAATGTGATCTCAGCTACCACATTGAGTGCAACTGGTAATGTCACCGGTACCAATTTATACGGAACACTACAAACTCCCACTCAACTCAATGTCACTGGTCTGGGAACCTTGAGCAGTTTGACAGTTTCTGGAAACTCTACATCGGGGAATATTAGTGCAACTGGTAATATTGCAGGTAGCTATTTTATTGGTAACGGAAGCCAGCTTACGGGTATCAGTAGTAGTGCAACACTTAGTGGCAATTTAGCGGGCAATTTAGCGGGCAACGGATTTGGTGCCAACGCATTTAGTTTTGTGAGTGCAACTGGCAATATCACTGGCGGCAATTTAACAACAGCCGGCACAATGACTGCGGCAACAGTAACAGAAACATCTAGCATAGTATTAAAAGAAAACTTTAGACCCATTGAAGACCCCCTGGAAAAACTTCTTCAACTACTGGGACAAATATACGACAGAAAAGACGGGTCAAGCAAAGACGAAGCTGGTTTAATTGCAGAAGATGTATATAAAATTATTCCTAATCTTGTAAAAACAGATGCCGCAGGCAATCCAGAAAGTGTGTACTACAGTAGGTTGTCAGTGTACCTGCTAGAAGCAGTAAAAGCACTCTATAGCGAAGTAAAAAATTTAAAAGCAGGCAAGTGACATGGCAAGTTTTAAGAATACCACTATCAACGATACTGGATATATTCAATTGCCTGTTGGTAACACTGTGCAACGACCTTCTAGTCCAGCAAGCGGTTATATGAGAATTAATTCTGACACTGGATACATTGAAATATACAACGCAGGCAACGGATGGGCTAGTTTATTTCCTGTAGGTGTTATAACAGCCACTGGCGGCACAGTAACAACATCTGGCATTTACAAAATTCATACATTTACCAGTTCGGGAACTTTTTCAGTTACATCTGCGCCACCAGGTGCACTAGTTGATATAATGGTTGTTGCTGGCGGTGGAGCGGGTGGTTGGGACGTAGGTGGTGGCGGCGGAGCAGGCGGTCTTATATATAATACTGCTTACGCCGGATTTAGTGCAACATCGTATGCTATCACAATAGGCGCAGGTGCATCACCCAGTGGCAGTGGTGGCGGAACTGCCCCGTCTGGGTCAAACACCACAGTGGGGTCCTTGTTGACAGCTACCGGTGGTGGTGGTGGTGGAAATTACCAAAGTGGTAGCGGAGCTGCTGGCGGGTCAGGAGGTGGCGGATCTGGTTATGGGTATGCTACTACAGGAGGTACAGGAACACTGGGGCAAGGCTTCGGCGGCGGTGCTGGAATAGTAGGATATGGTCAATCAGCAACAGGAGCAGGTGGCGGCGGATATAGTTCAGTAGGAGCAGATTCAGCTAATAATAGAAGCGGATATGCCGACGGAGGGTTAGGAATCACTCTGGCACTAGATGCTAATTCAGTAACATACTCAACAGGTGGTCGAGGTGGTGGAGACAGTTGGAGCGGCAATCAATCAGGAGCAGCAAATACTGGTAACGGTGGCGATGGAGCAGGTGCAAGTACTGGAAGTGCTGGCGGATCTGGCATAGTAATAATAAGGTATAAGTATCAATAATGGCAACACTAAAAAACACCGTAATTAATGATACAGGTTATTTGGGTATTCCTGTAGGAAACACAGTTCAACGACCGGGCACGCCAGCGGCTGGTATGATGCGACTGAATTCGTTGACCAATTACATTGAAGTGTATTATAATAGTCAATGGTCCAGCATTGCTTACCTGGGACTTATAACAGCCACAGGTGGTACAGTTACCACATCCGGCAATTATAAAATTCATACATTTACCAGTTCAGGAACTTTTTCAGTCACTTCGTCGCCAACAGGCGGAAGTGCTGTAGAAATACTAACTCTTGCCGGGGGCGGTGGAGGCGGGTGGGACTTGGGTGGTGGTGGTGGAGCTGGCGGATTGGTGTACAGTTCAGCAGTGACAGTAACACAAGGATCAAATTACACAATAACAGTGGGTGCCGGTGGTGCTGGTTCTGGTACTACCAACGTCAACGGATCAAATGGTAGTAATTCTAGTGTAAGTGGCGGCAGCATAACTACAATTACCGCAATAGGCGGAGGTGGTGGCGGATCATATTCGGCCCCAACAGTAGGGTCTGACGGTGGCTCTGGAGGAGGAGGTGGCTCTACTACAGGTTCAGGAACTGTTGCAGGCGGTGCCGCACAACAACCTAGTTCTGCTTCAGGTGGATACGGGTATGCAGGCGGTGTTGGCACACGCGGTGGCTACGGCGGCGGCTACGGAGTTCCTGGTGGCGGCGGTGGCGCTGGTCAAGTTGGTCAGGCATTGGGCATAGGTGGAAACGGCATTGCGAATCCCATTTCTGGATCTACAACAGGTGAACTAATAAGTGGAGTATACTGGTTAGCAGGCGGTGGAGGATCATCAGATGATAACTCAAATTACGTTGGCTCAAGTGGTAAAGGTAATGGATCTACTGACACATCTAGAAATCCAATAGCAAACACTGGTGGCGGTGCTTGGGGCGCAGGGGTCGGCAATCCAGGAACTGGTGCGGCCGGCCTAGTAATAATTAGATATCAATATCAATAAGGGATAATAATGGCGCATTTTGCACAATTAGATCAAAACAATGTTGTTATACAAGTAATTGTGGTAAGCAACGATGACATAAAAGACAACTCGGGACTAGAAAGCGAAGCAGTGGGTGTAGATTTCTGCAAAAGTCTATTAGGTGCTGATACTGTCTGGAAGCAAACCAGTTACAATGCTAACTTTAGAAAAAACTATGCTGGCATAGGATTTAGATATTATCAAGATAAGGATGCATTCGTACCTCCAATGCCGTACCCTAGCTGGACACTAAACGCAGCCACATGTCAGTGGGAAGCACCTGTTGCATATCCAACAGACGGCAAACGATATGTATGGAATGAAGACACTCATCAGTGGACTGAGGTAATATAATGGGAATGACATTTGGTTCAGGGATTCGCATAACCGGAGGACTATCAGTTACCTCTCCTCCACCATCGGATCCGTATTTTTCATACACTTCATTGTTGTTACCCGGAAACGGAACCAACAATGCACAAAATAACACATTCTTAGATTCGAGCACCAACAACTTTACTATCACTCGTAATGGTAATACTACTCAAGGTACATTTAGTCCTTATGGTGGTAACTGGAGTAACTACTTTGATGGTACTGGAGATTATTTAGAAATAGCTTCATCTACTGCGTTTGCTTTTGGAACAGATAACTTTACTGTTGAAGCATGGATATATCCACTTGCATATGGTGGCACTGTTGCCGGTGCTTCCATATTCGGTACAGTTGCTGGTTCGGCCTCAGGGTATTCTTTAAACTTAGGAGAATCACAAGATAGGATGAGAATTATATCAAATGCATCTGGTACATGGGCAGATAATTTGGTGGTATCTGCCGGCGGAGGTGCACCACTAAACACATGGAGCCATATTGCATGGGTTCGTAATGGTGATTCAATGACCATCTATAAAAATGGTACTAGTGTTGCTACCATGTCAGGTGTTTCAGCATATAATTTTACTTCCCCTGCTAATGCAGGGTTCATTGGATTTTTCTGGGAGGGATCCTCTACTAGGACTTTTAATGGATACATTAGTAATTCAAGAGTTATAAAAGGTACTGCTCTTTATACCTCCTCATTTACTCCAAGCACAACACCATTAACAGCAGTTGCAAATACCCAGTTATTAACCTGCCAAAGTAATAGATTTATAGATAACAGTACAAATAATTTTACTGTAATAAAATATCAGGATACTAGTATACAACGTTTTAGTCCATTCAGTCCAAGCGCAACCTATTCAGCAAATACAATTGGTGGGTCAGGATATTTTGACGGAACAGGAGATTATTTAGTTACTCCTGCAAGTTCTCAGTTAGCATTGGCAACAAATGCGGCAGACTTTACTATGGAATGCTGGGTATATAATAATGGTGGTGCTGGTAGTCAATACGGTAGAGGAATTTGTATTTATTATCCTTCAGGTGGGTATGGGACTAATAGATTAATGTTTCGTTTAGTACCCGGAGGAAACAGAATAAATGTGTACCTGTTAGCTAATAGCAGTGCAGAGTTTGGAGGTAGCGGTACTGATGGTACTGCTACGGTAACTATTGGTGCATGGACGCATGTTGCTTTAGTTAGAAATGCAGGGGTATTTTATGTATATGTAAATGGCGTATTAGACATTACCGTAAATTCGTCATCCGCTGCTTCAAGTATACCTTTCACTACTTTTAATACAATGGAGGTTGGTAGAACACAAGACGGCGCTAGCCCTGATTGGTTTGGT
>Ga0214921_10002384_pt1 | contig 30684 bp, 39 predicted proteins | sample LL1505_MetaG_FD_177992 | JGI IMG/M metagenome (GOLD analysis project Ga0214921, IMG submission 177992) | Freshwater microbial communities from Lake Lanier, Atlanta, Georgia, United States - LL-1505 | ecosystem: Environmental > Aquatic > Freshwater > Lake | place: USA: Georgia | collected...
AATCATCCTCGATTTCAATCATCCTCGATTTCAATCATCCTCGATTTCAATCATCCTCGATTTCAATCATCCTCGATTTCAATTTCTTCCTCATCTTCATCTTCAACAACTTCTTCATCTTCTTCAACAACTTCCTCATCCTTCTCATTAGGAATATCGTCGTCTAATTCTGCCACCTTGACATTTTCCAAATTATCCTTATCAAGATTATTAGGAATCTTGTATTTAAATTTATACTTTTTACATACGTCAATATCCTCGTCGGTAAGAGTCGATACACTGCCATCATGTTGTTGTTTGCCGTAAACAGTCTCACTTTCCTTATCTAAAACGAGATGAGACTCGAGATGTTCAAAATTACCAAATTTATTACGTCTGATAGCAATAGCAGGGATAGAATTTGTAATCTTTTGAAGAAGGGATGGTTGCTTCTTCTCTTCTTTTTTAGGAACAGCCTTCTTTTCCTCTTTAACAGACCCTTTATTAAGAAGAGAAAGTGTGCTCTTACTATCGGAACTCTCTGTTTTTTGTTTACCAGTTAAGCGCGAGATTAATACTTCTTTGGTACCTGTAGTCTTTTCACCTTTGGCTTTACATAAAGCGACTAATTCGGGTTTAGTCGCTTTCAAAAGTCTTTCCAGGCTAAAATCAGTCATGTCAACAGTATCTAATCTAGGTTTTGGTAAATTACTACTACTCGTATTTCCATTTGTCCATAACGATACAACTTCGTGTTTATCTAAACTATACTTTGTAGAGATAACATCAATAAAATTTAAAACAGTAGTATTAATACTATTAGTTAATCTTTCGCTGAATGACATTTTTCTGATTAAATCAATTCTTTTTTTAAATATCATTTTTAATTTTACAATGTTCACACCCAATACAACTATATTTAATCTGTAAATAGATTCCTTCAGGTAAAGTTGTTATTATTCTAATTTTTTCAGATTGACAATCTGATAGATTATTATCCGTAGAGTCTAAATTAATAATATCATATGTTAGATATTTACAATTAAACGTTAGCGCATATCCTAATATATTGAGCTCTTTTATCTTTTCTATGAGCGTTTGAGTCTTTATAGTCTCTCTGAAAATACCATACAGTTCGGTTTGCTTTCTTCCAAAATAGCTAGAATTTTTATAATCTGTATCGGATACTTGACACTTTAAATTCATTTATTATTTAAGAATAGTCTATAAATCTAGTAAATGTCGACTGAAAATGATTTATACGACGTTTTAGGAATCGACAGAGACGCGACGGGAGAAGATATTAAAAAAGCTTATAGAAAAAAAGCTCTCTCAACGCATCCAGATAAAGGGGGTGACGTGGAACTATTTAAAAAAATTAACAGAGCATATGAAGTTTTAGGTAATCCTCAAAAACGATCAATGTATGATAATTATGGTACTACGGAAAATATAAACTTTTCAACTGAAAACATTCTTTCATCTGTGATTGGTGGTTTATTTAATAAAGTGTTTAATAGAAAGGCTGAACCTATAGTACAAACAAAGGCTATTTCTCTTGAAGAGCTATGTAAGAGAAAGGTGGTGATTGTAAGTGTAAAACGTCAACGAGTGTGCGAATGTGATAATAAAGGAGCCACATGTAGAGAATGTAACGGTCAAAAGTTTAAAATGGAAATGAAACAAATTTTTCCTGGGATGGTAGGACAGGTTTTATCTCCATGTACTACTTGCGACGGGAAAGGAAAAATATTCAAGTCTTGTAATAAATGTACTTCAGGTGTTGTAAAAGAAGAAAAAGAATTTGAACTTTATCTAACACCGGAAATGTCAGATGGTTATAAATATATTTTATCTGGAGAAGGGAATAAACATAGAGAAGGAGAAGCGGGTGATGTAGAAATTATTATTCAATACAAGAAGCATAAATGGTTTCAAGTAAAAGATAAGGATTTAACTTTTATTAAAACTCTTTCGTTAAAAGAAGCACTAACAGGATGCAGCTTTGACATAATACATCCATCTGGCGAGATTATTAAGATTACGAATACAGAAGTTGTAGATCCAAACACTGTTCAGGAACTCCCAAAAGGATTGACAGACGAAGGGCTGTTAAAAATTCAATACAAAATTAAATTTCCAGTTTCTTTGACAGAAGTTCAGAAAGAAGTCATTAATATTAATTTTTAATGATTACGAATTAAATTTAAAAGTTAATAACATACTATAAAATGTCAAGTACAACATCAAGTTATACATTCCCTTCTACAGGTCCTACAACCACAAATTCACATGTGAATGTATCTAATTTTTCTCCCTCTGGTAATTATGCAGCTCCTACGGAAACTTTAACAACGACAGTATCACTAACTGGGGATTTTCAAACATCATTTTCACCTACAGGTCCTACAACCACAAATTCACATGTGAATGTATCTAATTTTTCTCCCTCTGGTAATTATGCAGCTCCTACGGGCGATCCTACTGAAACTTTAACAACGACAGTATCACTAACTGGGGATTTTCAAACATCATTTTCACCTACAGGGCCGACTTGCGTTGGTTATAGCGGAGCGTGTTTTTTAGGTTCTACATGCTGTTAAATTTATTAAACTAATATAGTTTAATAAAAATCATTTAATTAATATTATTATCATTAGAAGTCCATAACCATTGCGTAATATCAGGTGTTTTATCGTAATTGAATTCCTCCCAATGAGTTAAATCTATATCGCCTCCGCAAACATTAGCAAAAATAACATTTGTATTATTCTGCAGATGATTACTTTTAAAGAATAGAAATATTTTAGAATCGGTTTCATTAACAAAAGGTGAGAGATGAAAAACCTGAACCTTTTTATTTTCAATAGTAAATCGATCTATGCCTGTGATATAAACATAAATAGTTCTACATCTATCATATAACGAATTACATCGAATTTGATTGAATATCTTCTTAAACCCTGTTTCCTCCGAACATCTAATACATATATCAATCGGTTTTTCTTCTTTCCAGGATATAACATTTTTAACAATATTAAAAAGATTGAAATTGTCGAGTAGTTTTCGCTTTTGAACTCTAATCCTGTCTATTCGTTTTTCCCATTCATTATTCTCAATAGCTTCATTAATAATCTGAAGGTTCCTTTGATTATTGCTAGAATGTAGCCTGATAATACAAGCGCTATCAATATAGTCTTCAATGTTTGGACAACCCCAATAGAATACCACGCATTCTGAAAGAATACCATCCCATAGCTTTTCGGTAGCATAATTGTTTTCGCTGTTATTTTCGCATTGAATATAGTATTTATAAGGGTAAAGTCCGTTATCTTTTTCGCTAGAACTTAAACATCCCTTGTATTGATTAAATCTAAAGTTATTCGCATACCCGTAAATATCTATAGGGAAATTCTCACTCTCTAGATAATGAATGAGCTTTATTCTTACCACATGTCCTGGATCAAAAAATTTACAACTTGTAATTGTACTAATAGTTTTAGTTTTCTGAATAGATTCAGTTCTTAACTGTGTAATAGTTTTAGGAAGTTGCCAATCAAAAAGATTAAGGGCAAGGTTGTGATCTCGAACTTGAAGTAAATCATCTCTCTTTTTCCAAGTTTTCACTCCCCAATTCTGATAATAACTATAACACCAAGGTTCAATATAAAAAAGAATGGTCTTTTCAGGGTTTTTGAAATTGTCTACATGATTAATTACAACATAATAATCTGGGTTCTCCTCCTTTTCATCTACAAAACGAATATCCCCCGTTTGACAAAATTCAGGGTTTTCGCTCATCTTAGCAGCCCATTCGATAACATCTTTTGTTAATATAAAATCAGATTGTAAACAAATCTTCTTCATACTTTACAATTAATTACATCTTTTTAAACGAAAAACAGGCACTAATCTGGTTCATTGGATTAGATGTAGTAGGAGAAAATTTTTCCTCGAATACAGTTCTAAACGGCTCTCCGTTTGCATGAAAGATGGCTACTCTAAAAGCATCACTAGGTTTAAAGCTGATTACGTGTGTCATTGAATCACTATCAATCTTAATAAAAGGGGAGGTTACAGGTAGGGGTGTGTCATCCACAACTGCTCTAAACAACATTCTATATGAATTGGGATTATTAGAATAGATTACATTTCTATTTGTAGTGCTACTGGCTGAAATTTGCTGCAGTTCTACATATAAATACGGATAGAAAATGGCTCTACCACCTCTACTAGAGGCCAGAAGAGTATTTGGTAAAATTAGATTGATCAGCTCTATTTCATACATTGCTTCATTCATATTTACAAGAGTTCCAGAATAAAAGAATGGATTATAATTATCTCTTGAAAATCCTTCTATTTCGTAAAGTTGTTCAGGATTAGGCGCAACACTAAAGGCAGATGAAAGGACACAAGTTCTAATTAACCAGTTATCACCGATAGCCGCACCTAAAGGTAAATCTGTAGTCGCTTCTTTTGTGATATTGTTATATGCGATAATTGTGACAGTTGGATAACGATAATTTGGCGGAACACCGGGTGCGGCACTAATGTTTGAAATTAATGTACCAACGTATTCTGTTCCGGATGAAGCAGTTGCTCCTAAACTAATAACATTACCTGCTATATTCTGTATAACACCAGTACCGTACACATATCTCTGTATTCTCCTTTCTTCTGTTTGACAGTTTAATGTCGAGTAATTAGGTGGTAGAGTTGTATTGTAAGGACCTACCGTAGTAATATCATATGGCGAAACAACGCCCGGAATAGGATTAATTCTAATGAAATCACCCGTATATTGATCTGTAGGTACAGGACTTGCCGTAGGAATGAGTTGAACTGCTTTTGTGGTAGCATATATGATTCCGGGATATACACCATACAAACCTTCAATAGGAAGAGCCTTTCTAATAACAAAATTATATACATTTCCTGGAGCTATCCAATCTGTAGGTGTTGGCGATGATAATGTAGCTAAACGATTGACAATATCAAATGCCGTGATTAATCGATAATCGCCTGTATCTGTATTCATAACGTAATAGTTAATATAAAAATTATCGCCACCAGTGCCATATTGTTGTGTGCGTTCTGTAGTAGAAAGGCACTGATTTGAATTTGGAATAAAAAATTTAGTAATCGTATTAGCAGTATTTGTAGGTAAAGGAGTAGGGTCCTGTATATAAAATCCACCTAAACCTACAATAGAATCTGGCAGAGGGGCATCAAGTGTTACCAATGCATTTGTTGTATTAAGCGGTTGATAATCAATTATTCTTCTTGTTGTAACTGTAGTAGCCGGTGGATAAGCACCACCAGTATCTCGTGCTAAAACTGCACCGACGTAAAAATTACGAGTTTGTTTTAAATTAAGACCCTGTATTTGAAAAACGGTATTTCCCATCGAAGAAGGAACGACAGATGTAACTGTTAAACCTGAAATATAATGCTGGCCTACTAAACCATCTATAAAATTATTATTCCAGATAAGGATGGGAGATGCGTCAGATACTGGATCGAGTGCTGTAATCTCGTCTTGACGACCTGATTGAGACATCTCGATTATAAAATCTGATTGTAAGGGGTATAGCTTTCTATTTCTATACGTCGAATCAAATTCAAGATAGCGAGTTTGAGACATTTTATTTCTAAAAATATTTTATCTATATAAATGAGTTATTCCATTTTAATGCCCGCTTGTATTTTCAAAGACGTGGCCATAAGCAATACTAAATATTTCCCTATGAATGCTGATGTATATAAGGATAGTAAACCTTCAAAGTCCAAATCTTTGGTCAATAACACGGATTTAGTAGGCGCAGATTCAGTTACGAAATCAAAAGAGACGGAAAATTCCAATCTTACAGATCCTTCTTCTGATAAATAATTGGAATTATGTAAATACAAGCATATTTTCGGCAACCCGAGGGAAGTAGCTCATTCATATCGAATATTTATTATTGCGATGGTTGAACTCTTTACTCATCTAAATTGTTTAAAACAAATTTTATTTATACATTACTAGGATTGTTTATTCTTGTAATTATACTACACAGGCTATTATGTGTAAGAACTGTAATTGATAGGTTGCTATTTTAATATATAATCTCATCTCGATTATATATTTGAAAAGTATTGGTTTCGTATTCTGACTAGTAATTTACCGTATATATTCATTCCCTTTCCATCTAAACCATTCCCCCAAAAATTATCTGAAGATAATTTTATTAGAGGTCTAAGTCCTGTATTAAATAAATTCTTTTGGAGTAATTCTTGATTGTTAATTTTACGTTCAAGAATCCTATATAGAACTTCCACTTTTTCATCCTTTTCTTCAAATGAATCAAATATAGTGTAATTTACTATGTCAAAATGTTTTTTAAAATAAAGTGGCTTAAAGAATGAGTGAACAAATTCCTTTTGTCTTTTACATTGAGGGGAACCTATACGTCTCCATTTTTCACGCATTTGTAACCGATTACTATGACATTTACCGGTTTGTATTAGTGCTTCATAAGGTGAAAGTTCGTAATAATAACATAGTATACACGCAACTAAAACACCTGAACGTCCATGTCCACCTTTACAATGAATATAAAGTTTTTCATTATTATCTAATTTACTAATAATGTTACAAAGGCGTATAACTAATTGGGCAAAGCTCCCCCAATCACATGGGATAGAACGATCTTCGATTGAATATTTAATATAATTGTATCTTGTGTTATATTTTTTGATAAACTTTTCATCTGGAAAAGTGAGGTCTACGAAATAACGAACCCCTTCGGTCTCTAACAGTTCAACCGTTTCTTGAGATGGAAAGCTACCGAACAAGGCTCTTTTCGGGATAAAGTAGCTACAACGGTCCATTCTTAATATATAAAAGGTTTTTATTTAAGCAAAATATAAGAGATACAAGCTGTAATATTTTGCTTAAATAAATGAACACACACATAATAATATTTGTTCTTTTCTCATTGCTATACATATCGCAGCTTATTATATCTCGACAAACTAAAGTAGTAATAGGAATTAATATATGTTTGGTAATTTTATTAGGAATATTATACTTGGGGTTTAAAAAAGAAGACAAACAGTCAATAACTGCTGAAGTTGTATCTAAACAGACAGGGGAAGTTGTTAAATCTACCAATACAGCTGTAAACACACCAGATGTGATAAAAAATACAGAACCTTCATCAACCATAAAATCAACCCCCGTTCATTGTATAGCACATAGAAATTTGTTTTTTGGAGATACAATTTTTGATTTAACTTCGTCAATTATGAATGTTGATGATACATTTTTCTCGGTTAATTTAATCCCTTATATTAAAAACTGCTTTCCGTCTATAGAGAACTGGAGTAACCCCGGAGACGATTATAGTTTTATAATACCTGAGGACGGAGCGTATCGGTTTTCAATGATGTGTAGATATGTAGATGGTAGTTTAAGAGGCGGTGATGGTGGTATCGGAATAAAAGTAACACGTGATGGTAAAATTATTATTCATCCTGCTCATCTTTCTATTTTTTTCAAAATGACAGACGGTGGAAGATGTTCGGCTGTTTCAGCCGTCGATTTAATAATGAAACAAGGTGATAGTGTACAATTTGTAGCTATAACTACGTCTAAAGTTGGAAGTCTTTATTTCGCGAATTTTGAAATAGAAAAAATAGCATAATATAATTGTTTCAACATATTCGATTCTATTTTACAAGTAAAATAGAATTAAACTATTCGAATAACATAGCTATTCTTGAAATAAACAGCTAATATACAAAACATTATAGCTATACAACCAGCTGTATTTTTAGAACATTTAAAACTTAATACCAGTACGTAAAACAAGATTACAGCAGTAATTGTAATACAAAATTGACAACACATATTCAAGCCATGCTTCTCTAATTCAGTTTCAGAGATTAAAAGTAGAGATAAGATTATTACAGGAATATGATAATCTGATACAACTTTATCAATCATTTATCTACAAAGTTATTTCTTTTTACACTCTATGTATTTGTTTCCAAGGTAAATAAATGATTGAAACCATCTCCAAATGGTCTCCTTGTCCTCTTTATCAAGATTACCAGATGTCCATAGTCTTTTAAAGTGATTCACTTTACTTGAACCATCATTATCGAAATTTTCAAACAAGATATTATAATTAAGAAAGAAATCTTCATTACGAGTTTTTACCATTTCTTGTAAAGGACAAAGATTGTTAATAATATAGTTCATAATCTCTGTAATTGGAATACGATCGTTAGCGAAAATTCTAAATACAACAAAGTCTGGTTCTGAAGGGAAAGATTCGATAAGTTCATCTAAAAAGTTGATAAGCTGGGTTTTAAGTTGAGTCAATATTTCAATCTCGGTTGACATTTTATTTGTCAACTCCAGTTCTTTAAATTTAATTCTCTTCATACAACTCACCTATACAGTTGAAATTTTGTTTTTCATACTTGATCATATTTATCTTGACAATAATGTTGTCGTCTTTTTTTATTCTTTTATCCCCTTTACAGAATATTCCACTGTTGAATGCGTATCCCTTCATTTTATTTGAAGGAATTAATACTTTGATTCTGTTCATTACATCTACAAGTATACCATGGGGAAACAATATACAGACAATTCCCTCGTAATTGTCTTCAATTTTAGGTTTGAATACCTGAGCTCTAAATTTAACAGTGAAAAATATGTTTGGTTCTGAATTAGAAATAACATTATCCAATATGTTAATCTTTTTTGTATCTATATCGATAATATAACCATAGTTATGGTCACATTTATTCTTTAACTCTAGTAGTTTTTCTGCAATGTGACCTGTAATATTACTATCAAGTTTGTTAGAGTTGATAGATATTTTTTGTTCGATAGAAATAGAATTCATTTTGGTATTTTAAATTTCTTTGAGTTTAAAAATCAATTCTATAATAAATGAATATCTCGTCTGAACAGGCTAAAAAGATATTAAACGAGAGTGAACTAGGTGATATTAAGATTATAAAACAAGTCATAGACTATACAGCGTTATGGAGAAAAGGAACCGAAGAATCTTTAAAAAGAGAGATGGAACTTCAGATTCTCTTATGGAAGAATAATTTAGCTCCTAAACCCGTGCAACTATTATTATGTAAAGAAGGTGGTATAATTCTTATGGAAGAAGACTTAATTTCAATTAGTAGTTTATTAAAAACGCTATCACATAGACAGGTGAGAGAAGGATTGTCTGATTTTGGAGTACAGATACAAAAGAGATGTCTTGGTATAAAAGAAATAGAAGATGTTATTCACAATCATCGTGGGTTACAAATTGTTAAAGATATCATTAATAGATTGAGCGGTGATTATGTCATTAGAGATATAAACGTGAATAAGAGTGACAATGATAATGTTAAAGAATTTAGACTTGAATGTTTGGTTCAAATTTTTGATTTATTGAAAAAATTAAATGCACTGGAATATGAACACGGAGATGTGAATCTTGACAATTTTGTAATGGATAAAAAAGGTAATATTAGAATGGTTGGTTTTGAAAAGTCTAGATCAAAAAACTTTGATTCTCTGATTGATGATATGAATGGTATTACAGCTCACTTACAGAGACTCATAGACGATGGATTATACAATCTACAATATTTACATAATTACGCAGACAGTTATATCACATCGCTTTATTCATTTAAACGTCCGACCCCGGTAGATATTTCTGAATTTGAGAGTACGCAACCGGAAAATTTTTCACCATTTGAAGAGAATACAGAATCGCAATCGATAATGGAATTTGATATTGAGATATAATTTATATGTTTTTGAACATATAAATTTTTATTATCACTACATAACAATACAATTAGGAAACTTAATCTTTTACTTTGGAGAGGCCTTGACTTTTCTGACAACCTTTTTCACGGTTTTTTCAGGTTGTACTCTAACTGGTTCGGGAGCTGGTGCTTCTGTTTCATCTTCAGAATTGTGTAAGCTTCCGGCATCATCGTCATCTACGACTTTAGATTCTACAGGTTTAGGTTCGGATGTCTTGGATTCATTTGTAATCATTCTTCCGGTATTAGTAGGTCTTGACAACAATGAGCGCATTCCGGTCTCTATCAAACGACATTCAGCTTCATATAACTTGACTTGGAGAGAAATTTTATTTCCTAAAAAGATGGATTCAATCTTAATAGCGGCACGAGCATAATTATACTTACCAAGCAGTGTTAGTGGGTCAATAGGGTCACCGCGACTATCAAAAAACATTGTCATGATCTTGTTATGTTTCTTTGATTGAATCAGTTTAGCATACAAGGTCGGGCCTGTACCTTCGACAATCTTGCCTTTTTCACGCTTCCAATACAATGGGTTAAACTTTTTAAGGTCTGCTTCTGATAAGTCATAAAGTTCAAGCTCTTCTTTATTATCAAGAAGATGCTTCTTGGCGTTCTCGACAATTGCGTTAAACACATCAGTCCATTTCTTTTGAGCCGCACTGGGATTTGTTCTATCCCACAAGCATAGCGAAAGAGTGTATCCATCGACTTTTTGCGTCTGTTGATTAACATTTTCACCAACACCAAATGAGAAAAGTTCTTCCGTAGGTAAAATCAAGTCTCCAATGGATCCATCCTCGTTCAAAGTGCTGATAGAAATACGTTTAAAACTAATTGGAGTATTAGGGATAGATCCAACTTGAGGCTCGGAAAACACCATTCTGTTCACATCATAGTTATTAATATTTACAAGTTGATTATTACGTTCACTTCTCGACATTTGTTATATATATTTTTACTTTTAAATAGTTTTAATAAAAAATCAATTTTAAAACTGGTTATCAGGCTGAATTATTTATTACATAATTTACGTAAACTTAAGCAACAGCTTGTCACTTTTTCATTACCAATTACGAGTTCGCCTTTCTCAACACTGATTATATTATCAATCATCAAGGGAAGAATATCTAAAACTAATTCACTCCCTCCAATTTTTCGAATAAGAACCTCTACACATTTTAATACCAAGTGTTTCTTTTCTGAACCTTTAAGATTTGGAAATGTCTCTACTATTTTCATAGCTGTAATACATACTGTTATTGGTGAAAACTCTCCGGACATAGTTTCTTCTGTCTTTTTTATTAATTTATCGAGATTGGTATCTTCACTCATTTATTAGTTGGATAAAATAAATTCCAAATCGATTTATTCCTGGTCTATTAGTAAGCGGATCGGAAACCGAAGCAATTTTCCCAATTTTAGTAAAAAATAACAATGTTCAACAAGTTGGTACCCTAAAAGTTTTAACAGATGGTTCAATGCATATATATGCAGCTCCTAATGATACAAATTTCAGTGCAGGTTCTGGTGGTTTTTACTCTTCTTACGTTTCATGGATTAGATAAATTTTATTTACCTCTAAATAAAAATGGCATTACGAATGAACATTTCAAATACACCAATATACAATGATTTAGAAAACAAAATCGTCGCATTGGATTTAAGATACGGTCCTACTAAATCTATGATTATTAAAGATGTTAAACTTATGGGTGGTTTAGACACCGAACCCAACTATATACCTACGGCATTAAATTGGTATGAAGTTTATCAAAGCCCTAACTTAACTTGGTATAGCGGAATGAATGCATATCCTACAAGTAATATAATAGCACTTGTGCGATGCGGTGGATTGATTACTTTATGTTTACCTGAATTGTTTATCCTACTCGCTAATCCCGGAAATCCAATTCATTCAGCTACAGGAGTTATTCCTACACGTTTTTTACCAGGTTCTTTGCTAAGCGGCACTGCTACATCTTGTACATTCCCAATACTCACTATTGATAATAATGGTAGTCCAGTTGCAAATAATAACGGTAAAGCAATAGTAAATATAAATGGTAGTATATATATTTATAATGATCTCGCTGGAACAGGTTTTAGTAATGGGAGTGGTTTCCCTTCAACTTATCTTTCTTGGTTAGCATAAATTTTATTTATATAGTATAAATAAAATGAGCAGTAATACAATTGTAAATTCAAATATACCCGAGTATAACGAATTGGAAAACGAGATAAACGATATAGATACTCGATACGGACCTACTAAAACTTTGATTACTAAAAATCTAATATTGGATGGTCTAGCTCCTACATATACTCCTACACCTCTTGATTATTATGAAGTTTATCAAAGCCCTATAAATGTTAATTGGTACTACGGTAATCCTATTTTAGCCACAACTAGAGTTGTTCTAGTTAGATGTGGTGGTTTAGTAGGTTTTTGTCTAGAAGGGATTGATGTTTTTTGTTTTACACCAGGTAACTTGTTTGTTACACAACAAAATGTCATCCCCGAACGTTTTAGACCTGGAATAATAGTTACAGGTCTAAATCAAGATATAACATTTCCAATTATTGTTAAAGATAATAGCAATGATAATCTTGGTAAAATTGGAATTAGTTCGCAAGGACAACTAATTGTCTTAACCAACACAGGAGGATTTAATCTTGGACAAGGCGGTTTTCCTACAACTTATCTTTCTTGGAATAGATAAATTACTTCTTTTTGCTTAAAAAGAAAGCATCGAATGATGATTTAGAGGAATAACGATTCCAAATCTCTTCAGGTACATTCCCTTTTGTAATGTAACTTCTAGTATTCCTCCTTCTTTTAACTATAAAACCACTTTCTGTAATCTGATCAACATCTCGATTATTCATTTCTTTAGCTATAGTTGTTTTGTACTTTTGAATCTTTTTCTCTAGAGCATCAAGTTGTTTCTTGCTTTCGTACCAATCTTGTAGAATATCTAAAATATCCATTTTATTTTAAATGTTATTACTTTTTTAAAAAAGTAATCCATTCATCAACTGTATATCTATTACCCGAACGAATATTGCATGATCTACACAAAACTCTTAGATTCTCAATATGATCATTCCCTCCTTTAGATTTAGGGATATTATGAGATATCTCATAATCATAACAATCTATATCACTATCACATGCCGGACATGCACCATTTATAATATTTGGAAATACTCTTTCCCATACTTTTTTACGTAAATGCGAAAGTTTTATTTTAGTTTCATCTTCCTTTATAATATTTTCATCTTCTTCGCAAATTACACTCCAATTACATCTATAAGGGTACAGCCCTAAATAAAAACCGTCAATGCTCCTCTTCCATTGTTCAATTTTTCTCTTCGTATCTCCTTTCTTTTTTAAAGTATTTACATCTGAATTTGATATCTTTTGATTAAATTTCAAAATCAAAGCTAATAACTCGTCAACACTTTTTTCTTTAAAGTTTTCTATTCCATCAGAAAGTATATTTAGTAAATCATTCTCGGTTATAAAAGGTCTGCGTTTTCTAGAATAGTTTTTTATACTCTCAGGGAATAACTCCTTTAGTTTCAATACAAGTCTTTTAGGTTTATCAAGCAGTAAGTAATTTTCCGGTAATGCTACAGGTTTAGCCTGATTAATCTTAAAATATAGTTCGTGTGTCTCTTCTTCTGTGTTAACATTGATTATCTGTAAATTAATTTGTAAGTTATATTTCTCTTCTTTATTTTCTTGATTCATTCTGTAGAGTGCTTGAAATCTATGTTGTCCGTCGATACAAAGGTATTCATCGGAAATTATAAACTTACAAAGAGTAATACATCCTAAAACATAAGAATTGGTTTTAATATCATTATATATAGTATCTACGCGTTCAGGTTCAAGAAATCGTTGAAAATCTGGATTCTTGATATTTAAACTAAATAACTCGTCGAGTGATACAATTTTAAATTCAATTATAGGCATTTTATAAGTTTAAACTTATAAAATAATTTTATGCTTTTAAGCAGACTGAGAAGGAGAAAAATGAGACTTGAGGTAAGTTTGAAGACTGTAATAGGTCAAAGGCTTGCCGTCCTTACCATCAAAACGGAGAAGCTTCTTAAGATTGGGGTCGCTATCTACACGAATACGACGCTTATCTTCGGGGTCTTGAAGATTGTTTTGTCTAATATAGTCGCAGATAAACTTGGTCACATCAACACGAGATCGAGGTTGAGCGGGATCCCAACCAGTGAACTTGGCAAGATCCTTAGAAATTTGGACAGGCTTCAAAAAGCCAGAATTGGTATTGTTTCTACGAGTGGTAGCACGATGTTTAGAAACACGAAGGGCGTGATTCTTAAGGGTCTTGAGAGTCTTATTCACTGAACGAAGGAACTTGACACCCTTGGTAACTTTGCCTTCGGAAGCAGAACGGAGACGATTAACCTCCTCTTCGATACTGCCAATGAGAGCGGTGAACTCGGCCTCGACAGATTCACGAGTAGGTTGTTGACGTCCCTTAGTCTCAGTAGTGGCGGTTTCAGTGACAGTAGCGGTAGCATCGGGAACTGAAGGAGCTGTGGTAGTAGTAGTAGCGGTAGCGGGACGACGACGGGGCTTCTTTTCAGTAGTAGGTTGTTCAGTCTTAGTTTCGGTCTTAGTCTCAGACTTGACTTCGACGGGTTTAGCTTCAGCTTTATTTGCTTGTTTATTTTGAGTAGTGTTTTTCTTAGGCATTGTTATTATTTAATGTTAATAAGCCTGTTTTTAAATCTATTTTTTAATTTTTATTTAATTCGTTGTAAAAAGAAATACATTTCGGATGGGCTTTAATATCCTTATAATTAATACCCAGAATGCTTAACCCAGAGATAGATTTAACTCTAGATAGAGCGACGTAAGCTTGTCCATATGTAAATGTGTTTCGTAAGTCAATTTCAGCATAATCAAGAGTGGCGCCTTGACTTTTATGAACTGTGATAGCCCAAGCCAGTTTAAGAGGAAGTTGACAAATACTCATTTGGTCTATACCATCTTCTTTAATCAACCAATTATAATGGTCAATAACTCTCTCTGATCCATTCAGAAATTTAACAAGAGGGAAATCTCCTACAAAGTTAATAACTACGCCACGACTACCATTCACAAGTCCATTATCTATATCTAGATTTGATAATAACATCACTTGAGCCCCCTTACATAGTTGTAATACTTCTGGGGCAAGACAATTCTTTCGGTATTTATCAATGTTTTTCTGAGCGATATTTGTATGAAATTCAAAAGTCATTTCGTATTCATAACATTCCGTATCTTCTAGTTTATCCAACTCATAATTATTCATTGAATCCACACTCGAGTTTGTCGTAAAAATTCTTGTAGGTTTAATACCGTTCTCATTGGTTAATTTGGCACCAATTCTAGAGTTTAATATCTTTTCGTCATCTTCTGTTAATTTGCCAAATCGTAAATTATTTAAAAGGGTTTGAAACTGTATATCGTCTTGCCTGACAATCTCTGTTAGAGAGATTGTATGCTCAATACAAGAGCTCCATGATTTAGCCTCAAAACAGAAAGAATCCTCTCCTACCACAGGAAGCTGAAGAAAATCACCGGTTAAAATAAGTTGAATGCCTCCAAAAGGAACTCCGTTCCCCTCAGATAACATTCTCTTTCCACCTCTAATAACTCTAGCAACGTGTTCAAGCTTGTCAAATAAGGTTGGAGATAACATTGAAATCTCATCAATAATTAACACTTCTAGTGTTTTCCATCTATGTAAAGCATTTTTATTTTTAGCTACATGCTTAGTTATTTGGTCAACTGTACCATCTCCAAGTCCGATTCCGAGATAAGAATGAATTGTAGAACCGCCAAGCAGTAATGCCGATACACCAGTAGTACTGGTCATACCAATTCTTTTATGACGACAAGTATTTCTAAAAATGTTGATAATTGTAGACTTTCCAGTTCCTGAAGGTCCTGTTAGAAACACATTCTTACCCTGTAAGATATAATCTAACGCTCTTTTCTGTCCACTAGTTAATCCATATTCAGTCTTGTTATCAACGCTAGACATTTTTCCTTATAATAGAATTTTTCTATTACAAGTTCATTTTAATAATTAGATTACACACTTCGTCCATAATAGCTATAAGCTTGTTCATATGTCCATAACGGTTTGCCATATCTTTCATTAACTTTGTTGTGAAAATCTACATAAAATCTACCTAATTCATGACGGTTACCTACGATTTCATCGAGTCTATGTCTATTACCCTCTATAAAAGCACTCGCATGTGCTCTACAATTATCACAAGGAACTTCGTATGGAATAGCAAGTATACGACATTTCATACGTTCTTTAACAATATCACTAGGTTGGAGTGGATAAAAAGCAGCACTTACATGTAAACTAAACCAGAAAGGTGGTCCCCAGACATTTGGTTTATTCATTTATTCTTCCTCGAAAATAATTATATTATGTGTAAAACTTTTCTTTAAAGCGTCTAAATTAACTCGCTGATTCTTTTTAAATAAAAACTCTTCGAGTTCTCCGAATTTAGGTATGCCACAATAAGTTACTTTAAAATCACTCCTCTTGTAATCCCTAAACAATTGTCTTACTCTATTATGATTAAGTATAGTAGTATCAATACCTGACTCTTTAACTCCTTCTATTGAACCATATTTTTTAATCATTGATTCGGCCTTTTTAGGTCCAATTTTGTGAATGTTTTTATTATAATCTGTACCACACATGATACAAAAATCTAAAAACTGATCTGTATTCATATCCATCTCTTTCAACATATCGCTATATTCAATTTGTAAACATGTATTGCTTCTAGTATCAATCTTTGATAAGAAAAGAGGAGCGCCATAAGCCAAAACATCTGTATCTTCTGATAATACAGCATCTACCTTACCTTGAATACATAAATCTGCACAAGTTGTTTCGGCCTCTAGCGGTGCGTTAAAGAATGGAACATCGAGAATCGTTAAAATCTTTTTACTCTCTTCGATATCTTGAGGTGTAACAGTAAATAATTGTCGTTTCATCTTTTGAATAAAAAACTCAATCCCTTTGACATTTATTAGTTGTTTATTTCCGAGTGACATTGGTTTAATCCCTCGCTTCTCTTGGAATTCTAACAAGATGTCACTCACTTCACCATCCGTAATATACTTGTCAAGAGCTTCTTCGACCGCTTCAACGCGCTCTCTGAGTTTTTGTCGATTTTCTGATCTGGTCTTTTTCTCTTCGGTCTTCTCTGGCGGATGTCCAGTATCGTAAATAAACACACAATGAATTTCATTTGCTCTTAAACATGATACAAGATTCACAAAAGGTGTATGCCATTTATTATCATCTCTAGCTTTGAATTGGCACAAATACAGAGAAACATCGATGGCAAACTTTTTAAATCGATAATCAGATAAACTAACCTGTTTAAAGATAATACCATAATTGTCCTTTAAAAATTTACTAAGTGATTTAATACCCATTTTTAATATTTTCTTTGATGAAAATAAATATTTCAATTTAAAATGTCGAATCAAATTGAAATCCGAAATTTCGGATTTAGAAAAGTCAATGTAGAGCTTATGAAGATGGAGATAGAACATAAATACTTGAGTATGATTAACGACGAAATTACAGACCTGTCACCAGAAGATATAAGAGATGTATTTGCTGAATTCGTATTAAATGTTGAACAGTTTAAAAAATTATCGGACGATGAGGTAATGGAGTTTTATAAAAAATGGTATAGAGATAGTGTTATAGATTTAAGAAAAAGATTTTCCGATGTTATTTTTCCAGATATAGAAGAATAATTAATTTTAATAAATATGAATCTTGCTCTTGGAAGTAATTTTACAGAACAAGGGCTTGCGATAGCTCTCAATACTTTTAATTTCCCTGAAGACTATTGTTTTTCTCAAAGGCATTTATCTAGAGGGCTCCGTTTTTTATTCGCCCATATACGTAAAACTAAATTTACACCCAGACAATTAGAGGAACGAGCGCTATTCCTATTTAACAGATTTTTAAGAGATAGTTACGTTGAAGGGGTAAGAGAAATGGCAGATATAATAGCTGAATATTGTCCTACACATCGTGAAAATATCCTACAACGTTTAAGAGATATAGATGCTTTAGCAGTAAATAGAATTAACAATAATAGAAACGAAAGAGTAAGAGATGAAACTCTCAGAAATAGACAGAGAAGAATTGATAATAAAGAAAAGACAGTTTATTCTGATTCTCAGAATGTTCATGCCAGCAATATAAACAACAGTGTATGTAAAGCCATAAGCGCTCTTTATAATCAGTTTAAAGAAATCATTGGCGATGACCGTAATAACAAAATCAATATGACGGTAGAGATCCAAAAGTATCTTTCTGAAAAGTATCCACTGAATACTGAACTTATCGAGTCGAGTATCATTTATATAAATGAATCTACTGCAACTTTTACGACTGCACTAATTGGAATGATTGATTGTTTTCTTTCTATTTGGTTGTGGATTATAAATAACGAGCATCATGATGAGCTAGAAAAGCGTTTAATTGAAGAGTTTAAAGAAATGAATGGACAATGTTCTACCGGTCATGTTTCTAGACTAATTAATACTATTCAGGGTTTTACAACAGATCCAAATCTTCAAATTCAAATCAGTGATAAGGATCAATATAGTTCAGTAATAAAAACATTTTTAACTACCAAATTACAAGAGTGTACTGATGAAAAAATTCACGAGGAAATGGTGACAGGAGGGTCTGGTTTTGTAAATTTTATTAAAAAGATAGTTAGTATTCAATTACCTATATGGAAAAAAGAATACGGGGAAGATATCGAATCGCACATTTATTATATTGTAAATGAGTATACTACATTTGAAATATACGATATTAAGACAAGATACAAGATATAAAGAAAAATGTTTTCTCTTTTTTTTTATTTACTATCTTCATCGATTTGTATATTAACTGCTAACTTAATAAAGAGTGACAAGAATAAGATTATAGACATTATTCATTATAATATCCCTCCTTTACACCAAATGAAGTATCTTAGTGATGCTCTTGTCTTGATTTATGTTTCTTATACAATGTTATTTTTAGAAACAGAGCTTCTATCTCAGTTCTTTTTAATAATGGGTACGGTTCAATGTTTTAGAAGTATATGTTCGATAAGTACAGTATTACCTCCTCTTAAAAAATATAACGATAAATATAGATTTGGAGGGATTAATGGAACTGGGACAGAATATATTTTTAGCGGACATGCTTCTTATTGTGCTTTATGTACTATCTATCTTTACGAGAAAGGGATCAACCCTTTTCAGCTTTTACTCTACAATCTTTTTTCACAATCTTCAATTATTATCTCTAGAAACCATTATACAGTGGATGTTGTTCTTGCTTGGATTATTACCCCTCTAGTTTGGAAGAATATTGATTTCTGTATGTCATCTATAGATTGTAAATCTAATATTAAATTTTTATTATAAACTAAATGGGAACGTGTTTTGTTATAGACAGAATGTTAAAAAAACCAAAACCACCAACGCTTGAACAGATTAAACAGCAGTATTATTTTAGTTCTGAAACATTTAAAGAGTTCATGAATCAAATGAACTCCTTTGAAAATAAGATGATTATTGAGTTTATGAGAGAGCTTAATGCTAATAAAATTTAAATACTTTTACTGTTAAGTATTTAAATTAACCGTGTTTAGCCAGAATGTTTTGCAACTCGCGAGCAGATGCGAATGCTGGTGTAGGGAGTCCTTTACTTATCAGTGTTTCTCTAATCTTATCAATATCAGGGGTGTGATAGTGAAAAAATTGAAGTAGAATAATAATAGTCAGTATAAAGATTATTATAGTCTTTAGCATATTTTATATTAAGGTTTTATATTTAGGAAAATATAAAACAATCCAGACACCCGGAATCGAACCAGGAACCTACGGAGTATTATTAACTCTTACATTTACAATCCGACGCTCTACCGATTGAGCTATGTCTGGTTAATATTAACTCTTATATCTTTAAATAATTAATAAGTTAAATATGTAATTGTAATTATACCAGCTTCTAAACTAGAAACTGATCCTGCGAAAAAATTTAATAAACTAAATGTATCACCTGCCGAAAAATAGTAATCAAAAGTAAAATTAAAATATTGTTCGTTGCTATTTCAAAATGGGTTAGAGTCTCAGTACGATAATAACATATAAAAACGAGATTGTTAATAGTTTTTATATTTGACGTCAAATATAAAACCAAAACACATGCTTAATTTGTTTTGAAGCGATTTATTTGTGAATACATAACTAATTACAAGTTACAAGACAAGATAGGGAACGTGATTCATAATGGCTGTCTCTCTTCTTTGGATTTCTGCGATTCCAGCCATTATTCTCTGAACATCAATTTGTCTAACAATGACTGGAGGACGAACTGGGATTTCCTCTTGAGCTTCCTCTTGAGCTTCCTCGACTGGGTGACCGTTGTTGTCTACAACGGTGTAGAACACATACACATAGCGGGCAGTACCATCCATGTAACTGTAGCGATCTTCGTACATTTGCTGTTGGATTGGTGTGCTGTAAATGGTCGACAGCAAAAAGTGATTTGCAGAGTGTCTCTCAATCGTGAATTTCCATTCAGATTGATAAACCATATCATAGTGAGTGTAGATGGTGATTGCGACCATGGAAAGAATAAAAATTAGATTGTTTGTATTTTAATATTAATGAAGTGATTTTTCACTGCGAGTTTAATATTAAAATCAATTTTATTTTGATGAAGAGCGAACGCTTTTTGATAAGTATTTTTATAATCTGTCATATCTAACATTTCTAGACATTGTATGCGCCATACTTTCGTATATATCTATGAAACAATCAAACCATCTTGTATTCTTTTTTACTGCGTGTCTTTCTTCTTCATTTAAATCTAAATATTTAATCATTCGTTTAGCATGTCCCTTAATAACTTCAACATCACATAAGAATGAACCTTCTGGTTTTTCAAGGGGCATTAGTCTTCTCACATTCTCAACTGCTCCATGTAATTGGGATACACCTAATTGACTTCCAATTTTCATTTCTACATCATTTTCAATATAAAAATGTTTTAATTTACTACAAGTAAGCATAACTGCTGATATACCAGTAATCCAAATTCCTTGAGGTAATTTATAAACACGGTTTTTTCTGGACATTGTATTTTCCCATTCACCATCTTCCTTTTTCTTTGCCCATTCAGTAACTGGAGATGCTAATAAAAATGTTTGAATCAAGTTTTCTCTTTTATAACACTGTCCTTTCTTTTTACCAATATCATTAATGCTATTATAAATAATAACGATATCATCATCGCTTGTAAATTCATCAAGTGATACAATATCTTCATTTGATGAACAGCTGTTTAATATATTATCATCTAATTTATAGTCTTCGATTTTTGAATTACGTTTAATTCGTAAATTAATATTTTTTATTCTCTCTCTTTCTCTCATTTCGTTTAGTCTATGTTGTCCCATTCCTATATAATTACCAAAAGGATTATAATACATTTATTGTATTGTAAGAAAAAATTAAAAATCAATAATAAATGTTGTGTCATCTATAGTATAAGTATAAGATTCGTTATCATAGAAAGCCCATATATACGGTGTCAAAGAATGATTGCTATTATGAGCCGAAGCATAAATTCGGTGTTCAGGTTCACCTGTATCTTTAGAAGCACTAACAATTGAAGGATATTTTTTAATAATTTCAAGTGTTCCCTTATCTAAACTTAAAACTGATCGAACCTTTTTATTTAAACCAGTTGTATAAGCATGTATCATATTATCTTTATTTGTAGACCATTCAAGGTTATCAGCTCTATTATCACATTTATCTCCGTTAATATGGTTAACTTGAAGCCCTTTATAATCTTCTAAACAGTTTTTTCCTTCTATAGAGTGAAAAGCATAACATATAAGTCGATGAACCTTATATGTCTTAAGACCAACTTTTTTATCTTTAGTACATAAGTGTTTGTATCCCTCGGATGTTGAAAAAGTTAAAAATCTTTGACCGTTCCATATTTCACCATTTGCATATATAAAATGTTTTGGTAATTCTGTAACGACTTTATATTCTATGTTTTTGAATTTATCTATATTCCATTCCATTTTTTCTTGGAAAGCATTGCTTTTTCTCGCTCTGCTACCGTAAATACCTCCAATGTGACACTTTAACATAACCTTTAAATTGTCTACTTTATTATTTGAACTATTTCCATCTAAGTGCGCAACTGCATATACATTATTGGTTAGTTTCTCGTAATCTTTTATTTTAAAGGCTTCGGCAACTAATCTTGATGCATATTGCTGTTTACCTCCAATATAATATCTAAATTTAATAGGACATAGTGTTAATTTATCACCTTTCACATTTAGAGCATTACCTAAAGAAGATATCCACCCTCCTACTGTAGGTTTCCAAACTTCGTCTTCTGTGTCTTGAGGTTTGAATTTCTCTTCGTCGGGAAGTTCGGTTAGGGCTATGTTATTACATCTTCTACAATTTCTTCTAATAACATCTTTAAACACACGACAGAAAGTTTCTCCACATTTACATACATAAGTAATCTTTTCCTGTTTAAATTCTGGAATAGGCGGAACTATCTTATATCCTTTTTCTTCCATTTTAGTTTTAATTATTATTTGGGTAGTTGACAACATAATTTGTTTTAAACTGTAAAACAAATTAAAATAATCAATTTTATATGAACTTTTAAACACGTTGAATATTTGTTTTTTAACGGCGCAAACCTTTTCCCGTTTTCTACAAGACAGGAAATCCTAAGGCACCACCGCTGATACGAATAATGTTGTTGTTCACAACAGTAGTAACAAAGCGGAATGTTTGAGGGAAATCGTTACCAGAAGCAGCGTTACCATCACCATTAGCAGCAACGACAGCAGCGGCAGAGGCCACTGGAGCAATACTGACGTTGGTAAGTTTACCGTAGTTAGTAGAACCCTTAGGATCTAAGCAGATAAAATCAAGAGAGTAGGAGTACATATGATAACCGGTCTCGAGGGGGATGACTGGGGCATGGTACCAAGGTTGGACCAGCGAGAAGTAGTCAGAGCCCATGTTGGAGAGACGAGCAGTGTTTTCATAAGTGAGAGAGGTGTTAGAAATAGGGTCAAGAGCGCCACAAGGAGCAAAGTTGACGACAGCACCATAATCACCGCAAGGAGCACCGGTAGGACCAGTAGGACCGGTGGCGGGGAGAGGGGTAGCGGTGGTGTAGTTAGACCATTGAGGAGCGACGGTAGTGTTACGGCATGCAAAGAAGAGCACTTTGATAGCATGGGAGAAGCGGAGATCGTAAGAGGGTGAAGGGTTAGTGACAGGGTTGAAGGATTGGAGAGGAGCTGTTTGAACTTGTTCAATAAGAATGTTACGAGGAGCGCAAGCCATACGTTTACGTTCATCGTTAGACACGATAGCGTAGTTAGCCCAAGTTTGGCAGAGAGTGAGCTGAGGAACGGCGGTAAGTTGGTTGGCTTCAACAGGGCCGGAAGGATTGTTACCAGTACCAACAGCGGCAAGGTTATCGAGAATGAGAAGTTCTCTCCAACCACGGAAAGTGTAGGTAATTCTCATTTCGTTATAAGGGAGAGCCGCGGTAGGGAGGGCAACACCGCTATCGCGAGAGTAGAAGAAAGGAAGAGGAAGGTTGAGGGTGGCAGCAGGGAGGTTGTAACCAAAAGCGTGAGGAGCTGTCAAATCATCAAAGTCACCAATCATGTTCTTGTAGCCGTTTTGTTTACCAGCAGGGGTAGTGAAGGCAGCCCAGAAATCGAGATGGTAGTTATCAAAACGAGCAGCAGACAAGTCGTTAAAGGTAATGCAGCACTCAGCGATAAGGTTGTGCATGAGGTTACGAGTCCAACGGAGACGAAGGGACGAGCTTTGTTGTTCTGCGAGACCAACAGAGGGGGTAGTAACACGAAGCCAAGTGGCGAGGAGATAATCACCAGCACGAGAAATGTTTACGGAGTGATCGTTACCGAAGTCACCGTTACCAGTAGCACGAGAAAGGACCACAGGGACGAGGGTGAACCAGGTAGCCTTGCGGGTTTCACGGACGAAGTAAGCAGTAGCGGAGGGACCACCATAAAGATACTTTTCTAATTCATCATAAGTGGCGAGATCAACGAAGCCAGATGTAATATTCGAAGTGCAAACAGTTGCGGAAGACATTTTTATAAAAGGAAAGAAAATTTTTTTAAATTATTTTTAACAATATTTACTTGAACTATTTTAAGAAAACTGCGTTCTTGGAAAATGAACGACATTGACATTTTATCGGTCGACGCGCAAATCCAGCAATTGTTTGAAAGCGAATATAAAAAACTCGACCAGTACAATGATAGGTTAAAGGAACTAGAGGAAACGCTAAATGGAGTTATTAATCATAGAACGCGTATAGAATTAGAAAAAAATATAAATAGTCTAAAAGAAAAGATTAGAGAGACAGAGAGCAATGAACGATTAAATTTTTATCTTTTTGAAACAATACAAATATTAGATTCATATAGAAAACTATTAAAAGTCCCTATCAAGATCCAATTTTGCGGTAAAAAGAGGGATGTTAACGAAAGTGAAAAACATAAACATGAACTAATATCTAATTACATTCAAATAGCCAGCAAGTATTACCAAATTAATATTAAACAAACAGAAAAAAAGTTTAATATTCGTTGCGAATCGTGTTCAAATACTACAAACTTTTCAATAGAAGAGAATATGTATATATGTATGGAATGCGGTGTACAACAAGAGATTATTCAACATACTGCGTCGTACAAAGATACAGATCGAGTAAATATAACAAGTAAATATACATATGATCCGAAAGTACATTTTAGAGATAGTATAAATCAGTATCAAGGAAAACAAAATTGTACAGTTGAACCAGAGGTTTATGTAAAGCTTGAGGATATTCTAGATCGTCACCATTTACTAGTTGGTGATAAGAATACAAAGAAACGAATTAGATTTTCAAAAATTACAAAAGAACACATTCTAATGTTCTTAAAGGAGCTAGAATTTACAAAACATTATGAAAATGTTACGCTTATTCACTATAATATGACCGGAAAGAAACCTGACGATATATCTTATTTAGAGGATAAATTGTTAGCCGATTTTGACCTTTTAGGTGAAACATATGAACGATTATTTAAAAATAGCACGGACAAAGTAAAATCGACCCATTATATTCTATATCAACTCTTACAGCGTCATAAACATCCTTGTAAGAGAGAAGATTTTGCTATATTAAAGACCATTGAAAGAAAGACATTTTATGATAATATATGTAAACAGCTATTTGATACGCTCGGATGGAATTTCACACCGTTATATTAAATTATACAGGGTATAATTTAATAATTACAAACAAGCATTACCGTGCTTGCAATAATATTTATTTAAACCAGCCACTTCAAAAATAAGATGGAGTAAAGCACCAGTTAAAAAGAATGATAGGGCTATTTGAGGCCAGAAAGAGTATTCTTTAAGCGAGAAATCTTTTTTAGATACATACATTAAGGCCGTGGAGATAATTATACCTACTATAGCAGCAGCAATACCGACATAAAGTACTTCCATTATGAATTTTGATAACATTTATATAATCTGAAATATAATAAATAATGGTCAGTTTTATGCCAAATACACAAAGTTATCTTTATAATCATATGTCGTTCTTTAATGGAAGACCAGAACAACCCGAACTCTGTATAAATAAAGATACTATAGCAGATTATGTGTACAATAACAGTGGTGATTTTCTCGAACTTGTAAATAAGGCAGGCGCTCTTACTCTTTTAAATACTCAACAATCACGTTTAACCCTGTTTATACCAGAAAAGATAGATATGGATATTCGTAATATGGATGCTGGCGAGGCCAAACAAATTGTTAATTGCGCAATTATTCCTCGATTTGTAGATAGTAATATTTTAAAATCCACACCTGCTTCTTACTTTAATACAAGGAATCCTGCAATGAGAATGTTTGTAGTGAATAGAGAAGATGATATTACTCTAAATTGTGAAGCAAATATCGTTAAACCCGATATTATGTGTAAAAACGGAATAGTCCATATTATAGATAAACTCCTAACTCCTAACAGTAAGCATTTTGTTAACTAGAAATTATAATTTATAAAAAATAAATTACAATTTACGATTGTATAGCTATATTGGCATTTGTATAAGAATAATCATAATAAGGACTGCCACTGGTGATATCCAAAATTTCATTCTCTAAAATAGTTTGATTATCAGGGACAGGAAATGAACCAATAAGTGGATTACTACCTAAACCAAAACCTTGGTTTATAAACATATCATTTCCAGCTCCATACCAAGTTATACCATCATAAGAATAAACAATGGTGTTGGTTAGTAATGTAGATGGTGCTAAAAATCCGGTAGCTACCCATTTACGACCTGTCCAGCAAACTCCGTAACAAGCATCTATAATAGAAGTACCTAGACCAGTCCAATTAATACCATCATAAGAATAGGCAAGGGTGTTTAAACCATTACCACCGGCAACCCACATTCTGCCATTCCAAGCTACACAAAAACCATTTCCTGTAAATATAGAAGAACCTAGACCAGTCCAATTAATACCATCATAAGAATAAGCAAGGGTATTAGTTCCAGAACCGGCTGCTATCAACATTTTTGAATTTGTGGCAATACCATTACCAGAAGTACTAAAAATAGATAAACTTGTAATTCCTGTCCAATCTCTGCTATTTTGAGAATAAGCAATTGAATGTTTACCACTTCCAACGGCTACCCATAACTTTCCGTTCCAAGTTACATCGTTTGCAACTGTATTAAAAGTAATCTTGCCTAGACCATTCCACCCAATACCATCATTTGATATAGCAATTGTATCAGTCTCGCCAGTTCCTGTAGCTACCCAAGAACTGCCATTCCAAAAAGCAGATGTACCATATGAACTGAAGATAAGGTTGCCAGCTCCAGTCCAATTTAAACCATCATAAGAATAAGCAATACTATTTGTCCCAGAACCTACAGCTACCCATAAATTACCATTCCATGTAGCATCTCTTCCATAAGATGTAAATACGCTATTACCTAAACCTCTCCATCTTATACCATCTGGAGAGTAAGCAAGCGTGTTAGGACCTGCTCCGGTGGCGATAACAGGTTGTATAATATTTACAAATCCTAATTTTTTGTTCCAGCCTAATGCATGACCAATAACAGAAAATACAGTAACACCTGTATTTCTCCATTCCACGCCATTGGGAGATGTAAGGATTTTTTGAGAGCCACTTCCAGTTGCTATCCACATATCACCATTCCATAACACACTTTTAGCAATATTTAAATTGGTAACATTGTTTGTGCCATAATTCCAGTTTATACCATCATAAGAATACCAAAGTGAATAAGTTCCAGCTCCTCCAGCGACCCATACACCTTGACTCCAATATATACTACTACCATATAATGTCAAATATGTTTTTCCAACACCAGTCCAAATTTTACCATTTCTTGAATAAGCTAGAGTATTCGAAACACCATTACCAGCAGCAACCCACATTTCACCATTATTATAAATAGAATTACAAGAGGATGAAAAGACAGAATTTCCTAGACCAATCCATTTCAATCCATCATTTGAATAGGCTATAGTATTTACACCACTTCCACCAGCTACCCATAATCCATTAAGATAAGATAGCGTTAAAGTGCCGCTGTTGTCAAAAATGATTGAGCCTAAACCAATCCATGAAATACCGTCATAAGAATAGGCAAGGGTGTTTGTACCTAACCCGCCAGCTAACCACATTTTTGTATCTTTCTCCCAAATGACAACATTGCCATTAATAGAAAAGGTAGCTTTTCCTAAACCAGTCCAATTAATACCATCATAAGAATAGGCAAGGGTGTTTACGGAACCAGTACCGGTAGCAACCCACATTCTACCATTCCAATCAAGGCTGGTACATTTAGTATCAAAAATTGAAGCACCCAAACCAGTCCAACTTAAACCGCTGTCGTATGAGTATGCAAGGGTGTTAATACCTTGACCACCTGCAACTGTTAAATTAGTTGGGAAAGTTACAGTATTCTCTCTAAGATAATTAAAACCTACACTGTTAACACAGCACGATAACCCGAATGTACCTAGACCTGTCCAGTTGATACCATCATAAGAATATGCAAGAGCGTTTGTACCTCCACCGCCAGCAACCCACATTCTACCATTCCAAGTTACAGTTTTACAAGCAGTAGAGAAAATAGAAGAACCTAAACCAACCCAATTAATACCATCATAAGAATAGGCAAGGGTGTTTGTGCCATCACCTCCGGCAACAAAAAGTTCTCCATTCCATGCTACCGAATAACAAACAGACGAGAAAATAGTTGAACCTAAACCAGTCCAATTAATACCATCATAAGAATAGGCAAGAGTATTCGGATATGTTATACTTTGTTCGCCTGAGGCAACCCACATTCTACCATTCCAACACACATTTCTAACATTTCTAAATATAGTGTTATCAGCCAATATCCAAGTAAAACCATCATAAGAGTATGCAATTCTGCCGTCAACACCAGAAGTGCTAGAGCCTCCAGCAACCCACATTCTACCATTCCATTCAAGTGTAAAAATGTTTCCACTTGGATCGAAAACAGTCGAAACAGATGGATTTGTGTTGACAATCCAATTAATACCATCATATGAATATAACAAACGAACATTTCCCGAACCTCCATTATATCCACCCATTAACCACATTTTTCCATTCCAACCAAGACCGAAACATTGGAAAATAGTACTACCTATATCTATATCAGTCCAATCATGTCCATTGTAAGAATATTGAAAAGTATTAGCTCCATTTCCAGCCATAACCCATATTTCACCATTCCATACTACTCTATTATTTCCTGAACCTTTAGTCTCTTCGCCTTCTACAAACCAATCAATGCCGTTTGTGGAGGTCAAGATTAGATTTGGAAAATCAGACGCAGCAATCCATTGATTGGGAATCGTTTTACCAAAAGTATACGTTTGACTGTTTTTAGTATAGTTATCTAAAGTTCCGGTAACTTCAGATGTTTTAATATATGTTTTGTTTTTATAGAGAACACAATCCTTTTTTAGTGTTTTCTCAACCGTAGGTTGATTTATATTATTAACAGGAGGTTGAATGTTTGGGGTTCTAATCAGTGCCTGCACTGTTCTTTTAATATATGTCTGTAAACACGGAACATTTCCATAATTAAACTGTGTCAGATAAAATTGAGACATTGTTTATATTAATTAATAAATTTAAAACCAAGACTAATTTTTCATAAAATGTCAACAAACTCTTCAACATTTGACAATAAACAGCTAATACATATAGCTTCTGAAGTTTTTGTATTATTCGGTATAACTTACTATTTCTCTTCAAAAAATAAACAGCTTTTAGGATACATTGAAGAGTTACATCATCGTATCGATGAAAAAGATGAGCGTTATGAAAAATTAGAAAAAACTGTAGGCCAGCTTTCTCAAAAGGTAAATCTCTTGTTAGGAGCTGTAAAGAATACCCCTAAACAATCCAGAGAACAAAACGCGCCTTTGTCTAATTTACGTTCTTCTGAAGAACGTAAAAACAAAGAAATTAAGAGAGAAAATTCTCGTGACAGTCGTCGTGAACGTAGTGAAGAAGATACTGAAGTCTCGTTATCTAAAGAAAATGAACAAACTCCTATTGAATTTGTAAATCCGAGACGTGTAACAAGTTTAACTGATATAAAAGAGGAAGAATACGAAGATATCGAACAAGACAATGAACGTGAAAATAAACCGATTATTCAGAATGATGACGACGAAACAAATGATAGCGATTTAGATAATGAGATTAGAGAAGAACTAAATGCTCTCGTGGAAGACGATACTGTTTTAAAAAAAGACGAATAATAACAAATAAGGAATGTCCTATTCAAATATTATCAAACGCAGCCTTGTCGAAAACGAACACGTTCCCATTAAACAAGATAATGAAGATGTTCAATCAGTTATTTACCCAGAACGGAATCACAGAGTTAACGATTATCATAGATGGGAATATGCCTACTATCCCTATATAAAACGCTTATACGAAGAGTTGTGTGAAGAGACGGATGTTTTTAAAGACATAGCTAGCTTATCAAAACTCTTGTATAATACATCGACAGGAGAAATCTCATCATACCTAAGAGATATGACAGATGAAGAGTATGATGATTATCTAAAAAATAGAGCTCTGTAATAAAAATGAGTGACGATATAGTAGTAGAATATTTTTCAGAATGTGATGACTATGAAGATGAAAATGGTGACCCCGAAATCGTAAAAATACAAACAGATACATTTAAAGATATAGATGAATCACATTTTATTTACAATCACATTAAACATTATGTTGACATGTTAGGTTTACCTATATGTCAAAGCTTATCTCCGCTATCCATTTTAAATAAATAAATAATTAATTGTATATTAAAATTTAATATACAATCCTTTATTATTTGAAAAGACACCTTCTAATTTGTTCTGTTAACTGTTGTAATTCTCTTGCAGACAAGTCTGGAATTTGAGACTGTCCTCTTAATAGTTTTACAATATCATCTTGTCTTATAACAGGAGTAGGGACGGACATGCTACTAGGTCTGATTATAATCTCAGATGTTTCTTCTTCTTTAGTTTCTTCTTTAGTTTCTTCTTTAGTTTCTTCTTTAGTTTCTTCTTTAGTT
>Ga0214921_10002385_pt1 | contig 30668 bp, 55 predicted proteins | sample LL1505_MetaG_FD_177992 | JGI IMG/M metagenome (GOLD analysis project Ga0214921, IMG submission 177992) | Freshwater microbial communities from Lake Lanier, Atlanta, Georgia, United States - LL-1505 | ecosystem: Environmental > Aquatic > Freshwater > Lake | place: USA: Georgia | collected...
TCTTCGGGGGTATCTCCGCCTGGTTCTGGTCCAAGTAGGGATCATTTTTTCTTTCCCCGTTTTGGGTATATATTAGCATTCTAAACATCGGTATATGAAATATCTTCTTCTAATAGTGCTTCTCTCCTCTTGTGGCTCCAAATACCTTTGTCACAAGAGGGGAAGCGTACCTAACATCAGCACACCGTCTAAAAGAGCGATAAACAGGGCAATGAAGTATTCCACATCGGCGTATACCATGCCTCAGTACCCCTCACGACACAACACGGTTAATCGTTGATTCCCCCTCCCGGGAGGACCCCGCGCTCGCACGAGGGTTTTTCATTTTTATTCCTCGCAATAATTCCATATATTTGGATTCTAAAACAAACTACCATGTCAAAAACAAGATTAAAGTATTTATTTGCATCGTTTGCCTGTACAGTCGTTGTTATGCTTCTCTCACTGTTTGACACACCCGCGGCACTCTTCCACTCAGTGTGGGCAGAGCTCGTGGTGGTCTCGCTGATGTTTGCAGGAGCAATTCTTTTCCTAGTGGCAGGTTTACAGAAGGATGAAAAGAAATAACCTTCGGTCTCAAACTTATTCAAGGAGCATTTGCTCCTTTTTTTGTGGGGTAAAAAAGAATCTGCTCTATGCTAGCCAGCGGGGGTGCCCTCAGGAAAGCACATCTGCTTGGGTTTTGATTTAGCCCGGGCTTTAGAAGGTTCTTAGCAAATGTAAACTTTCGGGGGTGCCCTCTTTTGGAAAAGGAGAGCAAAATAAAAATTAGGGGTTTTAGGGGTTTACAGCCGGGGTGCCCTCTTTGGCTCCTCCTGGCCATATTCCACTTTGGGGAAACATTTTTATTCTCCTCAAATGGACCATATATTTGCCTTCTAAAACAAAATAATATGACAAATCAAAACACAAAAAGAAAATTGGAAATTTTAGTTCGTCTAAAGACACTCGAAGCGGCTTTAATAAGCATCCACGAGCAAATGCTAATAAAGTGGATATTGCTCGTCAACGAGTCGTCAGAGGAGAAGAAAAAGTATCTTGACCCTTTAAAAGAGAAAACCCATTCCATGTACCTCGAGTTCGAAGACCTTAAAGCAGAGTGGCAGTCAATCGAACTTTTCGAGGAGCTGGGTCTGGAGGTGTCCCTAAACTAATTTTTTGTTTTAGGATTTGGATAGGTAAAGAACCTGGACTTCGGTCTGGGTTTTTTTATGTGTGGTGGCTTCACCAAGCACACTTTAATTCTAAACATCGGGGGTGCCCTCGGACATCTAGATAGCAGCTGGTTAAAGACTGGATAGGAGCTGGATTGGGTAGGGGTGCCCTCCATCCTCCTCCTCCTCATACCCCCTCTCGGGAGGACCCCGCGCACGTGACCCCCTCCCGGAGGGACCCCGCGCTCGCGAGGACCTAAATCCGGGGAAAACATTTTTATTTCCCTCTAATAGACCATATATTTGGATTCTAAAACAAACTTATATGCCACAATTAATTCCAACCACCACAGTACAGAACCTAAGAACAAGACTTCAAGAAGGACCCACAGATTTTGCTTTCAGAACCAAAAGCGGGAACCTTCGCATTGCCAGAGGCACAGTTAACCTCGATTACATCCCTCAAGAGTTTCATCCTAAGGGAGGGGAGGCTTCGCCAAAGGTTGTTGCTTTCTTTGACCTTGAAAAAGGGGCATGGAGAAGTTTTCAAACCACCTCGTTAGTGTTTAGCTAACGAGGAAACATTTTTTATTTCCTCGATTCGACCTTAATTTTACCTTCTAAAACAAAAAAACAAGTTTATGAAAAAATTCATTCTTAAAATCACACTCATCAAATTGGCCGTTATATTAACAGCGGTTCTAATTCTAACAAGTTGCGGAGGCCCAAGGTACGGTTGTCCGGTTAACGCCTCAAACGGCTTTGGATCAGGAAGGATGAGGTAGCTCTCGCCACGTTCAAGTTTTTAAACCCAGGCTTAGGCTTGGGTTTTTTGTTGCCAAATTTTAAAACTCTGTGTGAGAGCGTGGGGGTGCCCTCTTTTTAAGGATTGGGTTTTTTGGATTTAACCAGTCGGGGGTGCCCTCTTTTGGAGAATTGGTAAATTTTTTTGAGATTACCAAAGTACCAGCGGGGGTGCCCTCAGGATGTGGAGTAGGGATTCTACTTCGGGGAAACATTTTTATTTTCCTCGATTTGACCTTACTTTTGAATCCTAAAACAAAACAAAAATGGAAAACGAAATTTACGAAGGATCAGGAAGAGATTAAATCCTTCCCCACTAGAAACCCCTCCACACACAGGCTAAAGACCTGTGTGTTTTTTGTGAAATAAATTTTTCTAAACAAAACCCTATTAGGATTCGGGGGTGCCCTCGTGGTAAATGTAGAATCCTTACATTTCCAAGAAATGGAAATTTGGTCTATGAAAACTTTTACCCAGGGGTGCCCTCGTGTGTGTTTTTGTAAAATAAAGATATATTAAAATAAAACCTTATCAAGGTTTTCAATCGGGGGTGCCCTCTTTTTAAGGATTGGGTTTTTTGGATTTAACCAATCGGGGGTGCCCTCCGAGCGGATTAATGCCAAATCTTTTCCTTAAACATTTTTTATCTCCGAGGAAAAGATCTATATTTGCCTTCTAAAACAAATCTATTATGAAAAAGTTTAAAATCATTCATCTCGTTCATCTTCTTATTCTCTCATTTCTTGTTCTTGGCTTCATTATCGTCAACACCACTGGTGGTGATGAGGTGGCCACGCTTGTACTTAACTTCCTACTAGGTATGTTAACATTTTCTTATTTAATCGCAATCCTTTGGGTCTCACTACCTGAGGGATAGCATTTTTATTCCTCGCGGAAAATCTTTACTTTTACCTTCTAAAACAAAATCACATGAAAAAAACATTATTGACAATGACACTAGCCGCTCTTCTCGCAATGACATTTTCCTCTTGCCGCTCTGGATATGGTTGCCACGGCAACCAAAGCTGGGACAAGATGGTGAGGCGGAACAACCGACCTTAGGTTTTGGATTTTGGATATAGGTTTGGAGAGGACTCGCAAGAGTCCTTTTTTTTTTGTGGGAAAAAAAAGAAAAGCTCTGTGGAACGTCGCGGGGGTGCCCTACTCCTGGATTTAGGGATTTACCGTTTTTGGGGTAGGGGTGCCCTCGGACATTAGAGCAAGAAGCAAAAAAGTGGAAGAGCTTCTTGAAACTCGTGGGGTAGCCCTCACTATAGTGAGCATGGACAACAATCAAGAGATCGGATCTTGGATAATAATCCTAGGCATTCTAATCTTTTTGGGAGCATGGGCATCGATGATTCATTATATACTATCATTATAGTGAGAGTAGCCACATTCTAATATGAAGACCATATGAACATAAACCGAAAAGAAAAAGACGCTAAATGGCTTTTTATAATCTCCATGATATTAGGAGCCCTCACGTTGATTGCAATGAGACTAATTTAAAATTCTTATGAAAGGACTAGAAGACAAACCCGTAAAATGTGTGTCATGCACAAAGAAATACACGATACTCTTTAAGAGGAAAGAGGAATCAAAACAGAGTGTGTGCCCCCACTGTGGCAAGCTGAACTCGCATCCAAGACCTAAAGCCGGGGAGAGCAAAGCAAAGTATAATTCTATCAAAAGACACTAATCACATTTTTTATATCACACAAAATGCATTATATTTGCATTCACATCACACACAGAAACTATGACAGACACATCGACAAACATTCCAAACCCAAGTCTTAGGGACTTAGAGATCCACTTAATCTGGGAAAGAACAAGACTATTAAACAACTCTTTCTCTGACATAAGTGAAAGACACCAATGTATAAGCCTTATAAGACAATTAAGATGCTCTGTGGACATGCTAAGAGCATACACACACCAGCTAGCAAGATATTAACCGCTCATATGCTGTTTTAGACTTAGGACCCAGACCAAGGTGTCTGGGTTTTTTGTGCGGAGGAGCAAAGGGCAAGCATGTGACCGCGGGGGCGCCTTTCTTGGAGAAATTGGGGTTTCTTAGAATTTAGTGTGGGGGTGCCCTCTTTTGGAGAATTGGTAAATTTTTTTGGGTTTACCAATTTACCAGCGGGGGCGCCTTTCTTGGAGTTTTTTAGGTTTTTTGGAATTACCCGCGGGGGCGCCCTTTTTGGTAAAAAAGATTTTCCTAAGTTTTGATGGTAGGGGCACCCTCTCTAAGGATAGTATAAAAACCTAAGAAATAGGCCCTATAAAAGGGGGGTAAAATAGGGGGTAAAAAGGGGATCCTAGAGGGGGATGGGATCCCTGGGGGAGTTCCCCCAAAATAGGGGGTAAAACGGGCCCTTTTTAGGGGGGCTAAAATAGGGGGCCTATACGATGATAATATGATGTTTTTAATAGAGTATATTCTTAGAGGGAAGATTAAAATATAGATAGGAATTTAGTCGTGGTGGTCCCCTCTCCCTTTCTGTTTTCCGTTTCCATAGAGACCGGCTAGTCCAATGCGCGTACGCACATAGGAATTCATCTATACTATAGAAACGCACGCGAGCCCTCGCACACGGGTAAGATCCTACCAATGCGCGTACGCTCATCGTTATCCCTAGCCATTCGGCTATTTTTTCAAGGAAGGTTATTATAAGTGGCTTGGTTGGTTAAGTGGGCTGGCTTATTATATAAGTGGGCTGGCTTATTATAAGTGGGCTGGATGGCTTAGATTGCTCTTATGCGGTGGATATATAAATCTATGAAACATCTCCAACTATTTGAGGCATTTGACCCCACTCCAACAAGGCTAGAATCTTTGATACAAAGTCTTAAAGAAGATCCCCAAATGGGTCACTACGATCTTAAAGTCCTGCCTGGAGGGGAATCCTATATGACATTGGTGATCTGGACCAATCCGGCAGAGGATGGGGAGTGGAGAGACAGCGGATATGTCGAGGACTATGACGATGATCTTTCAAACGTTAGGCCCATGCCTGTCTTAGGTGTTTTCTCCATCTTCGGCGATGATCTTTCAGCCTATAAGCTTACCCCCGAGGAGAAGTACATGGAAAAAATAGTTCTTAGCACGGACAAGGAAGGACTGGCTCAGCTCGACCCCGAGGAGATAGTGTCAATACACTCATTAGAGGATTTTAAAAGGGCATTAAGAGAAAGCATCTGGGAAATGGGAGGACCATTTGAATAATCTGAATGAATATATAGAATAAAAAAATAAAATGGGAAAACATATTAGTATTTACGAACACTTCTTCTACGGCGATGAAAATGGCAATGGACAAAATGCAACATCAGGATCAGCATCTCCTGGAGCATCTTATTTTTCAATGACGCCTAAGGCATTCCAAAGGGAATTAACAAGAGCATCCAAGAACGCATTAATGGAAATTAGTGGAGCATCCTGGCATGATCTAGGACCTATTATCGAAAAGATAAATCTATTATGTGAAAAATACAAAGACTCCCTGACCTGGAGTATGCTGATGAGAGGATCCTCAGCTCTAAGCGGATATGATGAATCGGGTAAATTAGAATATTTCGAAGGCATACTACAACAAGCCCTTGAAATGACAGTATTTAGTGAGCTAAGAGGCACAGAGGGTTCAAAATATCCTGCCGCTTGGGATATGCGCAACTAAAGAAGATAAAAAATTATTTCTTAACCCGGACTCTTTGTCTGGGTTTTTTGTGTGTCTTATAAATCAGAAGCATCTAGTGGCTCCTGTCTTATAAAAGCCCTTATAGGCGCGCTTGGCTTAGATGGCTGTGATATATAAGACCATGAGACACCTTAAACTATATGAATCTTTTTCTGATCTTGAAGCAGAGGTTGATGCAATCTTAAACAGCACCGCCATGACCGATGATGAAAAATGGGAGAAGCTTAAGAGCGGACTTACACCCCACATAAGACCTAATGGAGTAAACCCTACCGCCAATGAAATACAGGAGTTTGTTAGGCAGAGATCAAAAATTCTGAAAAAGATAGGTTTATGGCGTCTGCCACATGATGTTGCAGAAATGAGATCCCGCATAGAAAAAGGTATAGACCCAGAATACTTTAATATAGAGCTTTGTAAACTTATGTCAAGACTTGAACCACAAGAGGCCTCTAGACAATACCCCGATATATTTAAAAAAATAATAGATAGCCACAAAATTCTTGCAAAGATGCCATACGAATGGGCAATCAAGGCAGGAGAAATGTCAGGAATGTCAAAGAAAGATATAGAATCAATAATGGCTGTCTATGATATGGGACTAGATATATAAACACATGAAACATCTTCACACATTTAATGTCTTTGAAGGCATGATATTTGAATCAACCGGGTCGTATTTTAGATTCTCCGCACCTCTACCCAAGACACAGGCGGAGCTAGACGTGATTAATGGGTATCCAGAATTTGAAACAATGAGGCAAATCCTCTCCATCCGCAGCAAGAGTGATAACTGGGTGTACAGGACTGGTCCTATAGAATTCTCCTTTAAGAAAGGTGGTGGATTGAGTCTCCCCTATGTTATTTCCTATGGGCTTTCATTGACTCGAAACGGAGCCATACAATATGGAGGCTATGCAGTTGGTCCCTCAACAAATTTCAGAATACAGGATTGGCATCAGCTGATAGATTTTATGAGCCTGTATATCATTAGCAAATCATTAAGTGGTGTAAATATAAGTCATATTGATAAATTTGTCTTTGATGGCAAACCTCCCTCCATAAATCTATTAAAATCATTGGATCAATATGGATACTTGGAGATCATAACAAAGATGGCTAAGAAATATAATGATACCACATCGATTGATGCTTCCCTTCTCAGCGCCAAACAAAAATCGGACACTTTTATTACTGACACGGGTCTAATAGAAAAAACAGAGATTTTCAAGTGGCTTGCGCCAATATTTGGAATCACTAGAGGAGATAAAGAGAATTCTGGATGTGTGACATTTATTACTGAATTTAAATCACCCTATGGGATTCTTGACCCAATTATGAGAATATATTCAAGAGCTTTTAATATCTGTCTAGAAGGCAGGGGACCGAGAGTTATTAGAGTTAAGACCCTAAAGAGGTTAGAAAATGCAGTAAATGGTTATTTAGAAAAAAATATCGGCAATGGACAGCAGAGTGATATTATAAAAACCCTAAATGATAAGATGATAGATTTTGTTATTTCTCAAAGGGGGGAGACAATTTCGAAGGAGTCACTTATTCAAAAATTTAAGTCTCAAATTGAGGAGGCAATCTCCGAAAGATTCATGCAAATGATAAAAGTAGGGCAATGGCTTGGGTACAATACTAATGCTTTAGACCTCGATGAAATAGCGGGCTTTATTCAAACAGTCAAAGAAAATTTTGCAATCGATTTAGAAGATTCACCGGATATAGCAAATTCAATCACGAGTGAATTTATAAGAATTCTAAACTCACCCTATGAGCATACCAAAATAGCACCTTTCGTTCAAACAGCTATGAAATATTTTGGAATCGATTTAAATGATCCCCTCGTTATAGCAGATGGAATAGAAAGAGATCCAAAAAAGCTTTTTCTGATCTATGACAAACTAGATCCACAAATCACAGAGGAAATATTTAGAATCATGGATGTAAATAAGAACGACATGGAATCCATGAGAATTGTTAGAGACATGGGACTACTCTAAATGGACATAGATCCGGATTTGTAATCATTTAACGGGAACACTTTTCATGAGAGTGAGTATAAGGTTCATGGATGAATTCAACCAAATTTACCACAAGTACAATAAGCTCGTTCGCTTTCAGGTGCTTGACTATTGTTATGATAAAAGCGAATGCGAGGATCTGGTCCAGGAGGCATGGTTTAAGATCTCTAAACTCTTTCACAAGTACAATGGAGATGGATTCACCAAATGGTCCAAAAGCATAGTCAAGAATGTGTGTCTAGATAACTATAGACGCAGACACACTCTAAGCCGAACTCAGGTGCCACTACCCCAATGGGAATATGATCCTTCATATGAGAGAATGAGAGATTTATTAGGACATTCTCTCGAAGTGTTATCACCAACGCAACAGAACATTGTTATGCTAAGAATTAAAGGACTGATGTTTAAAGATATCTCAGACACACTTGGATTAGGATTCAGCTTCACCCAATCTGCTTACTATGGAGCCATAAGAAGGCTAAAGACCCATCTGGAGGGATGCAATATAGATATATAGATCTTATGCAATATATCAAGTTATTTGAGAATTACCAAGAACCATCTCTCGTTTTTCTGACATTCTCTCCAAAGAAATTCAGGATTTATAAAACCAATATGCCATTGACTGGCAAGGTGCTAATGGATGGGGAATATGATGATTCGGGCGCGTTCTACTCTGGGTTTGTGGATCTCTCGGATCCCGCCAATGTATATGCATTTAGGCCAGGGAATGGAAAATTTCCATTCATGCTTAAATTTCTGGTTCAAGCTCTTGAAGAGGTTTTTGGTGCACCTCCTTACACTAAGGATCAAATATGGGATAAGAGAGTTTATAATTATAACGAGGGCAGAACCACAGAACTCTATAACGAAGCAGTAGGTGGAAACCATAAATACATGGACTACTTTACACTTTTTTTAAAGTATGATGAAAAAGCCATTATAGATAACGCAATCGCCGATGGTCTAGAAGAGTTTGTATATCCCAGATTAAGCGATGATGGAAAATCAAAGCTAATGAGAATTATGGGGGGAAAATACAACAGCTACAACACAGAAAAGAAAGCTAGAATACTCGATATCCTTGATATGGACGAAAAAACATTTGATTCTTATATACTTATGATTAATATGGGCCTTGCATAAAATTCTCTAATATAAATAGAGAATAGCATTTTTATTCCTCACAACACTTCGTTATATTTGGTAAAATTTCTACAGAATGAAAGGAAAACTCCACAAGCGATTGGATAGAAGCTGGGCGATACTATATACAGAACAGTCTCCTAAATCAATTATTAAAGAGCCTATTAAACAAATTCCCCTCCATCCTGACGATGCAGAATACTGTATGGATATAGATGATGGAAACGATATAGGATTTGAAATTATAACGGTGGGGGGTAAAGACGATCTAATAGGTAAAGAATACGCTAGAATACTTCCCCTAGATGAATATGAATATCCTCTATTACAGGGAACTAATCGTCTATGTGATGATATCATAGCTAAGCGTATAGCTGAAAATTCCACGTACGGAACGGATCCTATGAATCACCCATTGATGAAGGAAAAGAGTGAAATGAAGAATCTCTCACCAAAAGAGCAAGCAATAGAATTGGTAGCTAAGTATAGTAGAGTACTTCCTATGAACCAAACAACACTGTTAGATCATAAGAATTGTGCATTAATAGCAGTAGATAAAATAATTAATTCAAACCCAACATCTCAACTTTCAGACCCTTTTTTAGGTAATAGAACCTATGATAATGTTAACTATTGGAAAGATGTAAAAAAACATATAGAAAAATTATGAGGGAAAAATTCAAAACATATACACTTAGATTTATAGGCGTATCTTTATTCCTTGTAATTATATCTGCGTTCGTTATTGATGAATTAAAAATACAGGATCTGGAGGAGGAGATTGAGTATCAGGAAATCACAATTAAAAATCAAAATCGGTTACGCAATATCAACGACTCTCTAACATTCGAATGTGAAATAAAAGATATCATAATATTAAAATTAAAACTTCCCGATGATGGACCTGTCAAACTACAAAATTGATGAATTAGTTGAGCTCAGAAATAGCATCAACAATATGATTGATAACTACGAAGATGGTTACATCTACATCTGTAAGTGTAGGTCTTATGGAAGGAATTGGACTGACAATTATATAAAAAATACCCACACTTTACAGGAATTATGCAATAGATATTCTGGTGATGATGGTATTGTGGATGTATATTCAACCAATCCAGACTTATCACATATAGATAACTACGGTGAACTCAAACATATAAAATCCGTTGATGATTATGAAAAATGGAGAACATATGAAAGATTGGTAAGAGATATACCCGAATACGAGAAGGAATGGGAAGAATGGGATAATATAGAGAACATACCATTTGGAGAAAGAAGATCCTATTTTAAACCCATATTTCCTAAGGAAGATATTGAGAGAATGAAAAAGGAATTAGTAGAATATGACATGTCATTTACACCTCCAAAAAATTATAACTAACATGGGCAAGCAACGCTATTACACAAATGGAGTTCCTTTTATTGGATCTTTAATCAAAGAAGCACGTGAAGCATTGGGTCCGGATCGCTACAAAGAGTATGGCAATTTTGGTCCATCATTAACTGATAACCATGCAGGCAGCTTCCCTGCTTTGGAAAGTTTTCAGATTGGTAATTTTGTATTTGAAGTATATGAGTATGAATGCATGAGTCTGGGTTTCCGTGGATATGTATCAGCAAATCATACAGAACGTGCTATACGATTTTATCCTCTTCAAAAGGATTAATTATGAAATACCAATGAAGATACTTTTTCTGGATCACCAAGGTGTGATGCATCTTAAAAAATGGACAAAAAAAATACCCTCCCTTGAACCTTTTGATCCAGATTCCATTTCAATCCTGAATCAAATCATAGCGGAAACGGATTGTGATGTAGTTGTTTCATCTGATTGGAAATTATGGGTGGATCTTCCTCAAATGCAAAAATTTTATTTAGATCAAGGAATTTTTAAAGCTCCAATTTCATATACACCCAAATATGAGATATATGACATAAGAATCCTTGCAGAACAAAGATCGAGGGAGATAAAAGGATGGTTAGAAGATAATAAACCGGATAAATGGGTCTCTGTAGATGATCTGGATATGAGACCACATTTAGATAATTTCGTTTTCGTAGAGGACACATCAATGGGTATTAAATCCACATTGGTTAAGGAAAAGATTATTACATTTCTTGTCGATATATAGGATAACTATATTTCTATGAGAAAAGATAATTTTTTTGATCGCTACCCACATGCAAATAAAGCAGAGGCTGAAAGAAAGTGGAGATTATATCAAGAAGAACAAGAGAATCTAAGACTGTTAGAACAGCAGTTCCAAATGATACAGGCAGAAAATGCACAATTCTTCACTGCTGGAGCAGTTGCTGGAGGTGGATCAAATAAAATAGGAATAACACTAACGTATTCTGATTTAGATTTTACCCCAGTTCAATTTGATTCTCTGGATGCATGGAACTCTCACTTTGATCTTCCTAATAATGGACCAGCATTTACCGACATTCAAGTAACGGAATGGGAAGCAGATCCATCAGGTCCTTTTGGGAGGACAGGAACAATTAAACTTATTGGTCAGCCAGGAATAACAGTTAGACATGGATTATTTTCTCCCGGCGATAAAGAAGGAGATCAATACCTAACATCTATTGTCGATACTGGATGTATTACAGGGCCAATTATGGATAGAGCTTTTTCTATCTCTCATAATTTGGTGGAGGTTAGATTGCCATACACCCCTTATATTCAGGAGTGGAATTTTCTTGATTGCAATAATCTTTCTATATTGGATTTAAGTTCGGTCGTTACTATTGATCAGGGAGTATTTTATAACACCGCATCATTAGGATCTGTCACTTTACCTCAATGTACAAGTCTAGGAAGTTATGCATTTTATGGTAGTAATGTAACATCTTTATACTTACCCTTAGTTCAAACAATAGGCGAATATGTAATGGAAAATTGCACCTACCTACTAGATCTAGATTTACCAAAATGTACCTCCATAGGAACTTACACATTTTATGCCGCAGGTCTTACACGTTTATCAATCCCATTGTGTACAAACTTAGGTGGAAGTGAAGGTGACGATAATGTATTCAACCAGATATCAAACAGAACAATGGAATTGATTGTTAATCCATATTTATTAACTAATAATAATGGTGATGTTGACGGTGATATAGCATATCTACAGGATCCCACTTACAATAACACAATAACTATAAATTAAAATCATGGCTGTAGAAATTATAAGGGAAACAGTAAACGGGGAGAGAAGAAAAGAGATCTATGAGATTGGAATGAATAGGGAAAAAGAATTTGAAGATATCTCGATTTATATACTAACTCCAGAATCTCCGATTTTAACTATCCATGGAAATGATCATATAGAAAAATATATGCATCTGGAAAATATTCCAGAGAATATGGAAATTGTTCGTATAGAATCAAACGTTAACTCAGGTGTTGTTTTTAGTGACGAGAATACCACTATTGTTAGGATTTTTGCTCCGCTTCGTAATATTCTTAGATTGAATATGATATTCAATCGAATAGCTCTTGAAGTTTTAGAAGCTGCAGGAATTCCTTCTAGAATATCTACTCATAGACCTGGAGCTAATGATTTAGTATTCTTAAAAGATGGTATTGAAAAAAAATTCTCAGGATGTATAAAAGATTTTAATCAATGTCTTTTTAGCTTTTTCTTTTGCTTTGATTTTAACCATGAATCTGTAGAAGGATTATATAAATTAGACACACCCAAAATGAAAAAAAGAGGCGATGTTAAATCAACATCTGATATTATAGGTGGGTTAAGAGAGATTAGTCCAAATGCAGGACCAGATTTAATTGACGATATTATCGAGAAAATAATACTGGAATTAAATCCAGAATGGAAAGATGATGAAACACCTTAAGGCATATAAAATTTTTGAGAATAGCAGCTCCTCAGGATTAAATCCAGAGCAGATATCCTTTCTTGATGGAATAACCGATAAATGGACTTATGACGAATCTACTGGTTTAGTAGATGTTGATGGCGATTTTAAATGCTACTATATGAGTCTCGAAGATTTTATGGGCATAAATTTTGGAACAATTCGTGGAGATTTTAAATGTAATAATAATAATTTATCTTCCATGGAGGGTATGCCTAAATATATTCAGGGGTCGTTTAACTGTGGACATAATAAAATTAAATCCCTTATGGGTTCTCCAGTTCTTATAAAAAAAGAGGATCATTATAGTAAAGAATATGATGTTGATACATTTACATGCTATAGTAACAAGATAGAATCCTTTGATGGATTACCAGATCTTAATTATTACAAATTAGACGTTTCTGATAATTTGATAGAATCTTTAGAGGGAGCACCTAAAAAGCTTCGAGATTTTAATTTTGGATTTAACTTAATTAAATCATTAGAGGGATCTCCTGAGGTAACAGGATCATATCATTGCAGTCATAATAAGATTACTTCATTAAAAGGAGCACCTGAAAAACTTACTGGTAATTTCTTTTGCTCGTATAATAATGGAATAGAATCATTAGAGGGAGGACCGATCGAAGCATATTTTTATATGGTAATAGGATGCGGCCTTGATAACCTAAGGGGAGGACCTAAAAAAGTGATAGGATTGGATGTTGAAAAAAACATGCTGACAACTTTAGAAGACATAGCAGGCATAATTACAAGAGAACCGATAGGGGCAAAGGATAATCCATCATCAGAGAGTTTACTTAGAGTTACTGCAACTAAAGAATGGATTGATATGACAGAGGAGGAAAAAAAATCACATATTCTTATTTCGGATATGGGAATATAAAAAAAAAATAATATGGGAATAAAAAAATATATCCAATTTATATCTGAAGCTGCGATACCGCCTTCAGATTTTAGACAGATGATGAATGCATTATCTAGAGCATGTGCTTATCGTCCTTTAAGTATAGAAATGACAAATAATGTAACGGAACCACACGGGGTAATTTTTAAAAATTATGATGATTTTTATAATGCATTACCTGATTCATTAAAACATACTGCACCTCCGAGAGGAACTCCTTTATTTGGTTTTTTTGATGCGGATAATAGAATTAATATTGTTGCATCTATACCTATGATAGGTATTAGAGAGCTTCCATTTATACATCATATGGTTCAACATGAAAGTGTTCATGTAGGCCAATGGGAAAGAAGAGCAGGAAAGGTTGAATGGACTCTTCCGGACCCTAAAGACAGAAAAGCTTATTTTTCAAATAAGGATGAAATCATGGCTTTTGCCCAATCGATTACTGAAATGATGATAACACAGCAAGGTGTTAGATCTATGGACGATGTACAGGGTGCTTTGATCACAAATCGTCTTTGGAACGACATTAAAAAATATGTTGATAGTGATGTAAAATCTAGATATTTAAAATATATTTACGAGTACATTAAATCCTATATAGACGATTTAAATAATCCTGATAGACAATTTTAATACCATTGGAACATTTATTGTACCATGTGATATAAAAAGAATAAGATTAATAACAAGCAAATCCCTGAAAAACCATAAAGGAATTTTTCCTTTAAGAAGTCCTAGCTAACTGCTAGGATTTTTTATGCAAGATGAATTTGCATTTTTATTTACCGACATAGTTCCCTTATATTTACGGTAATGAAACCAATATTAAAATATCTATATAAAAAGGAAGAAGCGTTTTTTACTTAATCTGAAATAAAAAACCGCCGAGCCCTCGCAATATATCATTTTAAATCATAAACTATTAAACATGGAATCAACGATTAAAGGTGAATTACTTAATGAAGAAGGAAAATGGATTATTAAATATACAGAAAACGGGAGGGATCTAGTAATCCCCGTAAATAGGAATGATATTGAAATAGATGGATCTATAGGACATGGTAGCATTGTTGATTTTCAAATTGTGGAGGTTAGTACAGAATATCCACCTTATAAATTTGCTATGATATCACATGGATTCTATAACCTTAACACATACTCAAAAATAGAAGAATCCATAATAAAGTGGAGCGAACATGGAGGAAAAACTGCAGGTAGTTTAACCAGAGAGATAATAGAAATAATAAAAGAATCGAATAAAAAATAATAATATGTTAAATAATATGATAAAAGCACTTTTAATAGCGGCTGGAGGTTTCTTCATAGGGCGGAAACTTGGGGATTGGTTTGAAAAAAGAAAAGAATCAAAAAAGGATAAACCATTAAACAGTTGATGAATGAAAATTAAAGAAAAAGAATATGCTTTAAATGATGGGCATTATTCAGAGCTCTTAGATAGAGTTTATGTCATATCATGTAATGTGGAAACCCATTGTGTTAATCACCCGCTATCTAAAAATGATAATGATATTAAAGAAAAGTTAGAAACAATATTAGATCATCTTGAAGAATTATATCAGATAATAGGATCAAAAATAAAATAAATATGTCCAAATTAATTAAGCTTACAAGTAGAAAAGGAGAGACTCTTTACATAAATCCTCAAAATATAGAGTCGGTTATGGGTAATACAGAGAAAGATTCCACGGAGGTTAGGGTTTTCATGAGAGAATCAGTATATTTAGTAAAAGAATCAGTGGAGGATGTAGTAAAGAAAATAGAGAAAGGAAATACATTTAATTTTAATAATCAAGCTAAAGATTAGGACATGGAAATTTTAGAAGGCAACAAGTTAATAGCAAATTTTATGGGGGTTCAGTTCTCAGAGGACATGGAATATGATGCATCATGGAATTTATTAATGCCAGTTTTTGAAAAAATAAATTCCCTAGAAGGCTCATGGTTTGAAACTGTTGATATAGTAATTGAAAAAAGAACTACCTCTATTAGGGTATATCAATTAGATGCCGAAGCAGATGATTGGTCATATAATTGTATATGGAGCATTTCCAGAGGAAATGATGATTCTAAGATTCTGGAGATATGGGAAGCAATAATCGATTTTATAAATTTTTATAATACAAAGAAATGAAAGAACTAATATTACTAAGAGGATTACCCGGGAGCGGTAAATCAACATTAGCAAAAGCAATAGGTGGTCCTGTATTTGAGGCCGATAATTTTTTTATGGTAGATGGTGAATATAAATTTAATCCATCATTGATAGGTGTAGCACATAACCAATGTCAAAATCACACTCAAATTGCTATGGTAGAAGGTCACGAAAAAATAATTGTTTCCAACACATTCACACAAGAATGGGAGATGAAAGCCTATTATGATCTTGCTAAAAAATATGGATATCGAGTTCATTCTGTTATAGTTGAAAATAGACACGGCGGAACAAATGAGCATGGTGTTCCTGCAGATAAGTTAAGTGCTATGAAGGAAAGATTTGAAATAAAATTATGATAGAAGAAATAAAAAAATATGTAGAGCAAGGGTGGTTGATCTCTCAGAGGCATCCTAGACTTCCGTTGACTATTTATAATTACTCCCAATCAACTCAATATGCAGAGAAATGGGATGAAATCACTTTAATGTGCAGAGGACTAGTGATAGATGATGATGGAAATATTGTTGCAAGACCATTTAAAAAATTCTTTAATTATGAGGAATTAAAACCAGAAGAAATACCAAATGAAGAATTTGATGTTTTTGAAAAAATGGACGGTTCCTTGGGTATTCTTTTTAATTATAAAGGGGAATGGGTATTAGCATCTAGAGGATCTTTTACTTCGGATCAATCAATAAAGGGAACTGAAATTCTTAAGAAGTATCGTTATGATAGACTTCTAGTGGGATATACATATCTCTTCGAAATAATCTATCCAGAAAATAGAATAGTGTGTCAATATGATTATGAGGAATTAATTCTTCTTGGAGTGATTGATAACCATGATGGATATGAAATGAGAATTCATGATCATAGAAATCATCTTTATGGGATCAGAATTAAGAATGTTCTAGAAAATCTTGGTTTTAAATTTGTAAAAAAATACGATGGACTTAATGATTTTTCCAAGCTTAAAGAATTAATATCTGATGATGCTGAAGGATTTGTAATTCGATTCCAATCTGGAATGAGAATGAAAATTAAGGGAAAGGAATATGTAAGACTCCATAGGATTGTAACATGCATATCTTCATACGATGTTTGGGAGGGACTTAAATCACAAGGCGAGATTCCTGAAGAACTATTAGAAAGAGTTCCTGATGAATTCTATCAATGGATAGAAAAAACAGAGAAACAAATCAGGGATGAATATGATAGAATAGAAAAGGAATATTTAGAACACTTTGATTCTATTAAAGAATTGGGTACAAGAAAATTGTTTGCAGAATCTGCTAGAAACTTTCAATATCCAAAGATTCTATTTCTAATGCTAGATGGAACAGATTATTCAGAGTGTATTTGGAATCTAGTTAAACCGCAGTATTGTAAACCATTTGCTGAAAGATAATAATTATGAAAATAAAAGAATTAATAGAAAAGCTAAAAGAATTGGATCAGGACCTAGAGGTACTGATAGAAGGATATGAAGGTCATTATGATACACCTGTTATTAGTGAGGTTAAAGAATTTGAACCAGATGTTCATAAAGAGTGGTATTATGGTAGTCATGAAGAAAAGAAAGGCGGGCCTATGAAGGGAATAGCTCTAAAAAAACCAAATAAGGGATAATGAAAAAGATAATAGATCAATCCATAGAAATTGTAGGTGGATTAATATTTATTGGGTTAATATCTGGATTGATAGTGTTTATGATAAAGCGCATAATAAATTAATAAATATGGACGAAATAAAAAAAGCCCACGAAAATTATTTAAAACAAAGACAGGAATCAATATTTCATTACGACGTTAAATACGAATATGATCCTAATTTTTCCGCCTATGATAAGGGAAATTTAACACTAGAAGAGTTTATTAAAGCAGGTGAAAAAGATCGAGTATTTGCTAATAAATGGATTATTAAAAATTAAATATAAACAGTAAATATGAATTGCACGATTAACACAGAAAAAGGAACGATGAAGGCTGAATTATTCACTAAAGATGCACCAAAAACAGTAGCAAATTTTGCGGATTTAGCTAAGAAAGGATTTTATAACGGCTTAACTTTCCACAGGGTTATTCCTAATTTTGTTATTCAAGGAGGATGTCCAAAAGGTGATGGTACAGGCGGACCAGGATACAATATAGTTTGTGAATTAAATGGCGACAATCAATATCATGACAGAGGAGTTATGTCAATGGCGCATGCTGGAAGAAATACAGGGGGATCACAATTCTTTGTTTGTCATAGCAGACAGAACACTGCGCATTTAGATAGAAATCACACATGCTTTGGTAAGGTCATCGAAGGACTTGATATCATAGATTCTATTAACCCAGGAGATAAAATCATTTCCATAGAAATATCAGAATAATGAAAAAAGCTATAAAATTTATAAGAGAACATAAGGATATAATAGAAATTATATTAGTTGCTATAAGTACCTTTTTTCTTATCTACATAGGATTCATCATTTATAGCATATCTAGATTTTTTTCTTAGCTTAAAAGTAACATAGAACTCCTAGGATATATAATCCTATGAAGAATATTAAAGATTATTCAATCTTTGAGCAGGAGGCGCAATTAAAAACTAAAATTTTTAATGGTGTTCCTAGATATCCTGCTGTTGCAGATTATTTAGGAATTATAACTAAAAATGCAGACAGCGGATCAACCACAGAAATATCAGCATTCCTTAAAAAAAGACCTAAAATAGATCAACCCGTTACAAACGGGATGTATCTACTTAAGTTTATGGAGGAGGCCCTTGGTAACATAAAGGTTGCCCAACCTGATTTATATGCAAAGATTACAGGGGATTCCTTTGCCCAGAAAATAAAAGATGCCACCACTATAAAATGAGTATAATTAAAAGATTTTCAATTTTTGAAGCCACACTAGATAAGCATTTTAAGAATCGATGGGATATTAGGGCTTATACCCCTGAGGATGAAACAGAAAAAGAGGAGGAGGTACCGTATTTTTCCGATCTGGAAAATTTTGAATCCAAATTTGATATTGAGGGAAATTTAATTTATCCCTATAAAAAAGGTGACCCTGTATCTTTAACTGAAGGTGAGATAAAACTAATAAAAAGCGGGGTAATTTCTTTTTTAAGAAAATGCTGGATAAGATTGAAATCACCTGAATATAATATAGGTGGGATTGGACAATGGGATGAACGCTTTATAGATTTTGGATATATTGCTATTCTTAAAAATGGTATTGAATATGCCATAAATCTATCAGTTCCCAATTTAAAAGATCCCCAAAAGCCGTATATCGGTGATAATTATTTTGCTGCTGCTAGATATATCAAACCAGAAAATGAAGTATTGGGAAAAGGTGAGCATGTTGTTATAACCTTAATGTTAACAAAAGGCTGTCAACACCCACAAAGTAAAGGAGGAAGGGATAAATGCGGACCAGAAGCAATGAGAGCCCAAATTGAGAATGATGCTAAGAATCCGAAAAGTAAAAATAAAAGAAGACAAGATAATGTTTATAAAGGTAAAGAATTAAACAGTAAATATTTAATAGACATCACCTCAGCTGAAACTGAAAAAGCAATTGGTGTGGGTAAGGATATAGGCCCTCGTTATTATTATAAGGTTAATAATCAGATAGTTCCGTGTCTTCGACCCATACGTATAGAAAAGGTTGATGATGAAATGAATATATTAATATTTAAAGAAGCTAATAAAGAAAAAAACGAGGAAGGAATAGAATTTACAGAGGGAGATATACTTTATTTAAAGGGCTCAAATAATAATTATTATCACGAGCTTGAAATTACGGGTCTAAATGATACTAGAAGCTTGCTTTATTTAAAATTAATTGGAGGGGAAGTATACAAAAAAGAAGAGGAGAAAAAAGAAGAGGAGAAAAAAGAGGAGGAGAAAAATGAAAATAAAAATTCCATATATAGACATATGAAAAATATAAAAATTTACGAGGAATATTCTTATGGATGGAAAGACATTAAAAAAATAGAGTTAGATAAAGATAGTGATGTGTGGCTAGAAGATGATATGGGAGGAGAAAATCTTAGAGGTGAAAAGGTATCGATATTAGAATATGCAATCAGAATGCTAGAAAACGCTGAAAGAGAGCAGAACTGGGGTAAAGTTAGAAACGCCATAACATATCTTAAAACCAAACAATAATAGCATGAAGCATATACTAATATACGAAAGTTATGGCAATAGTAAGGAAATGATTTTGACCTCTAGACAGAATAGAGAGATTAGAATCATTATTGAGGGAGGTAGAATAACATCAATTGACAATCAATCAGGCGTGAGATTTCCCTGGCAAGTTGGGCAGCCTTCTAATCAGGGAATAAATACATGGGCATGTAATAATGGATTTAAAATAGATGGACAGGATCCATGCCCGGAAAAGAAAATATTCGGGGTAAGAACTAAAGATGTTCCACAAGGACATGAATGGAGAATGATTTTTCCAAATAAATTCAAAGATTAAACATGAAGCGTATATCAAATTTTAAAGAATTCATTAACGAGCAAGAAAAAAAACCAAAAGCAGGTCAGGGAAAAGAGGTAAATGATGTTGGCGATTTTATGAAAGATGCTGCTAAAATTATTAAAGATGCAGGATTTGGAGATTTTACAGGCGAGGTAAATCCAGACACAGGAAATACACCAGGCGGTGGCGGAAATTACAAAGTCCCAACCGCGGAGGATGTAAAAAAAGGAATCGAGGCAGTTAATGCAGCAATGGATAGACATGGAATAACTGATAAGAATATGAGAGCTGCTATGCAGGGTGTTATAGGAAAAGAATCTGGATGGACACCAAAAAATGAACAGCCATACAATACCACGGGTAATGATAGAATAAGAAAAATATTTGGAAAGAGAGTTGCTTCTCTTAGCGATTCCGAACTGAATGCTTTAAAAGCTGACACTAATAAATTCTGGGATAGAGTTTATGGCCCTGATGATATAACGGGTGCTTCACAAAAAATGGGAAATACAAATCCAGGTGATGGGGGTAAATATTTAGGAAGAGGATTTAACGGAATTACATTTAAGTCAGGATACGAAAAAATGCAAGAGCTCTATAATAAAAATGGCAAACTTGGTAAATCTATAAATTTTGTTTCAGACCCCGATGCTCTAAATGATCTTGATGTTGCAGCTGAGGTAGCTATACTTTATTTTGTAGAAAATTTAAAAAGTTCAAAAGTTAAATCACTATATGGAGCTAATGATCCAAATGAATTTCCAGATAAGGATTCTGCATTGAAAGCAGTCTTCCATGTTAATTCAGGTCTAGGAACGAATTTAAATTCTCCTATATTTCAGGAAACACTAGCAAAATCTACAAGTTTTAGAGATGATATGTTAGCAAAAAATATGGTTTAATTATGAATTATGAAAATATCTCAGAGCATCTACAATTTCACCTTGAAAATAGGATCTGCATTGCAGAATCTATTTTTAGACCCGGCAGTGATTCTCATATTTCTCTTCTAAGCGAAGCAAGAGAATTATATCTAGCTGGCAATCTTTATGTGGATCGTGCAACATCACTTCTATTTGAAGCCACAGACCTTGGTTTAAGCGGCGTTTACGAGGGTCAACTTGTTCCCCTTGATATGCCCTTGGAAATTCTAAATGAAGCGGAATACCAAGGAAAGAATGTGAAATTGGGACATCCTATGAGAGGGGGATCTAAGAAGTTCTATGTCTATGTGAAAAACAAGAACGGAAAGGTGATTAAAGTGTCATTTGGAATTCAAGGAATGAAGTCAAGAGTAAGTAATCCAGATGCTAGAAGAAGCTTTGCAGCCAGGCATAAATGTAAAGAAAAGAAAGACAGAACTAAACCGGGATATTGGGCTTGTAGAATAAATAGATATGCTCATATCTGGGGAGGTAAAACATATCCAGGATTCTGGTAATAATATATAAAAAAAAAATGAAACACGTACAATTATTTGAAGGGTTTTTAAATGAGACCTACGACGATCTTCTAAAAACAATGGAATTCTTTGCAGAAAGTGAGAACAGTTTAAGAGCACTTAGAAACAGACTTGGAGAAATTAATGTGGAAGGTGTTGATTCTAGCCATATCAGAGAATATGCGGATAAAGTTCTTAATATTAGTGCAGATTTAGAGGAGCTAAGAAATTCTTTTATTAATGATGAAACAATGTGGCAATCGAAAGGCAGATTTAAGGCTGATGCTGAGGCTAGAAGCGAGAAGGTGTGGAATGATATGAAGAATTACCAAAAGTCTATGGGATATTAATTAAGATATGAATCCATATCTAGACTTAGAAAAATCAAATGATTTAACAATCAGAAAATTCTCACAGGATATAGATCCTATAGAATTAATGTGGCATCGGGATCTTAAAAATAGAGAAGTGAGTATCGTTTCAGGAAAAGGTTGGAAAATTCAATTAGAGAATAAACTACCACAAGATTTAGATTCCATAGTTATACCTAAATTGTCTTGGCACCGTGTAATAAAAGGTGAGGAAGATTTAATCATATCAATCAGAGAGTGGGATTAATTTACGTGTTCGCGTTTTAGATATATAAAGCATGAACACAGAAAAAGAAATAAATCCATTTTTAAGCGGAGAAAAAAATCCAAATTCAAAATTAACAGAAGCTGAGGTACAAGAAATAAGGAATCTTTACAAGACGGGTTCTTTCACTATGATTCAGTTAGGTGAAAAATTCGGAATGTCTAGACGAAGTATTTCAGCTGTAATTAACAAGGAAAGATGGAAACATTTGGATTCCTAATTGAAATCTTGCTTAAAAATATAATAGAATAGGTATGCTAATAATTAATGTAAAAGACGGGGGATCAATAGACCAAGCACTTAAAGTTCTTAAAAATAAAGTTTTTAAAACTAAATTGATTAAGGAATTAAGGGAAAGACAGACGTATATAAAACCATCAGTTAGAAGAAGAAAAGAAATAACAGATGCAACAAGAAGAGAAGAATTTAACAGAGACCTATAATGTATAACCAGGAATACTTAAATCAAATAGAAAAAAAATTAGACTCACTAAATAAAGCTAATGGTGTAAATCCTGAAACGAAGAAAGAAATTTTTTCAGATAATTTTGATATATTTTCTTCCTTAGGAAACTCTGCAATAAAATATATGGAGACTAAAAATAATAATCACTCACAAATAGATCCTTTATTCACAGATCATAACACTCATTTAAAATAAGATGAAAAATATTAACTTTGGCTCACTACAAACTTTAAAAACGAAGAAAGGTATAGCAGAGAAAGATTACATGAAACATTTACCCAAGCCTCTTAAACAACAAGAGGTAATTTGGGTGCATCCCAATCAAGATGGTATAGATACAGAAAGATTTATGAGAATAATTCACTCAGATAAAGAATCTGTTTCAGTTTTCATCAAGTCATATTTCGAATAGATTATCCTTTATTTTTTGTCATTTTTTGATATATAGCTTAAAAAAAAGTTATGGCAAAAGCAGGATCAACATCTAGTATTAAAATCGGATTTGGTAAAAGAAAGAAAGGTAAGGCTCATAAAAGCTACAATAAGCATAATAGAAAGGAAAGAAACTATAGAGGACAAGGATGTTAATAAATACGTTTTTTATATCCCGATTCGCTACTTATATTTGCAAAAATATCTTTGCTGATGTCCCATGAAATAATTGCTATCTCCAGCTCAACTGGTAAAAAAATCTCAGAAATAATTTTAGAATCATCAGACCAGGGAAAGTCATGGCTTTTCTATGAATCTTTAGGCTGCAGTTCATATAACTCTGGGTTCTGTGGAAACGGAAATAACATTACAATTTCTGAAAATAGCTTAAAGATATCCCTTTCAAAATTTTATTATTTAAGAGGAGAGTCTGAAAATGAAATAGAGGATCATGTGACATCTTCCAAACCATTTAAGAGATATTTAATGGTGCTCTCAAAAATATTAAATAGCGTGGGTATTAGTCCCAAATGCAATCAAACATCCATAGATATTAAAATAAATAATGATATAGAATCATTTTTATTAGCTCTACAAGACATCGGAGATGTGATAATATTCTTCGGGTAGTTTTTTAATTTTTCCCCGTTTTTTGGAACTTAATCCCTATTATACACTATAATGTATATAATAATTAAAACTATTTAAAATGGAAAAATTAAAATCTACAACAAAAAAGAAAATCCAAAAATCAAGTAAGATCCCAGTTTACAAAATGACTGAGGGAGGTAGAAAACTTAAAAAGTATACCTCTATCTCTGAAGCAGCACTAGTAAATGGGGTTGATCCTAGCAGTATTTCTAAAGCCACTAGAGGGATTAGAAGAATGGCGGGTGGATTTGTATGGCAGGTAGCTTAATCCTGATCTGATGATATGCGGGGACCCAAAAAAGGTCCCCGTTTTTTCTGTAGATAAATAACTGAAGATGATATTTGATTTTAATGAAAAATTTCCTGAGATCTATCCTATTAATATGGATCTTTTATTAAATCCAGATCGTGAAAAATTTGGATATTTTTGGGATTTTGAAGACTATATGATTAAGGAAAATTTAGGTTTAGGACTTAATTTACAGGGGATATTAATGGTAACAGAGAATGATCTATCACTATTTGCCGGCCTATTTGATACTGCTTTTAAAATAACTACTATAAATTCTAGAATAAAATTAAAATATACAAATTATTCCGTAATCGAAGATAATTTTGATTATATAGAAAAATATAGGATTGGTATAGTCGATAAGGTAAGAAATGAATTTAAAGAAGCTGTGTCAAATAGGAATAAGCTTATGGAGGATCTTGGTAAAAACATAAAAAGTAAGAAAATATGGCTATCGCTAAATAGCTCTTGGACCCCCATAAAAGAATCGGATAATAAGATTTTTTGGGGTCCAGAAGTGGATGTGATTAGACTCCCAGATTTTTTCTCCGTTATGAATATGATGGATCTTTGGAAGGAAATAGACGAGATTGGTCCCTCTGTATTTGATGCTGATGACGCATGGAGCGATTTTGCTTTTGAGAATTTAGATCTTATTAAGTATATAGATGAAGATATTGCAAAAAGAACAGGGGTTTGGTCTATATCTATAATTAGGGATATGGGATTAATTTAGGCAATATATGATTATAATAATTAGAAATGAAAGAAAATGAAACGGTAGAAACCGGAGGAGATATTGAAAATATAGAAATATCCTCGAAAGGAAAAATCTCTGATTTAGAGGTTGCTAAAAAAATGATAAACTTAAAACAAAGTGCAGATTCTAGAAGCATTAAATTTGATCTTTCTTTTTTGACAGTAAAAAAATTAATGGAACAGAAAAAATGTTTTTACACAAACAGATCTTTTGAAAATAAGGGAGATTATGCTTTAAGTATAGACAGGATGGATAATAAGTTAGGATACATCGAGGGTAATGTTGTAGCTTGCACTGTGGAGATGAATAGAAAGAAAGCAGATATAACTATAGATGAAATAGAGATGATTTATAGAGCTATTAGAAAAACAAAAAAAGGACCTAACGATAAGGATGAGGTCTAAATAGATTATTAATATAATGAATATTTACGATATAAATTTAAAGAACGCCAGACTTATACTTGGATGGTGCTCTGTAAATCTTGGAAAATCGCAATATAGAAAATATTCTAAGTTAAAAATATCGATAACAAGATCTATAAAATTCAGAGGGCTCTATGAGGAAATTGGAGAGGATAGTAAGATCTACATAAATCCGGATAATCATAGAAGTTTTAATGAATTCATAGACACTGTGATACATGAGTACACACACTTTCTACAAGGATTGGAACATTATGAGGAGATATTAAAAATAACAGGCTACGAGAAGCATCCAATGGAAAGATCTGCATTTATGATAGCGGACCTTCTAAAAAAGAAGTGCAAAAAGGATCTATTTTGATCTTAATATTTTGTGAAACTTATAGGAGAATTTACGGTATAAATAATAATATACGGCAAAAAATTGCAGAAATCTATTCACTACGACAATTATCCCAAGCAGGTTTCAGAAGTAACAGAGAAAATAATAGAAACACTAGAGGAGGATAATTTCTTTAGAAAAGAAAATATATCACCCGATATAACCTTTAAAAATTTTGCAGATAATATTCTTCAAAAATGGATCAGCGGTAATGTTATGGATATTTTTGCTGATGATGAATTTTTTGATGTTTTAAAAATGTGTATGGTAGAATCTGATGTAACATCTTTAAAAGACAGGGGATTTATAGATTTTATAGAGGATGAATCAGGAAACCCATTATACTTTCTAACTGAGATGGGTAAACAAGCAGTCAAAGAATCAAATTGATTTTAATTTAAAATCTCTTTTTAATACTTCCTTTAGAGTTTCATCTATTAATATAAAATTGGCTTCTCCTGCTTCATAATCTTCTAGTCCCTCACCATAATTTAATAGATTAAGGTTATCGTTAACATAATTTTCTAGAACATCTTCATTAAATTCAAAATATTCGTAGTCTATTTCCCAGGTCTTCCCATATTCATCATCAACCCTATACATAGGTAAAGAAGCATATTCATAAAAATCATGCTCATCCATGTCTGCAAAAGGAAAGCAATAATATTTTTTGGTGTGTATGTTTTGAAATATTGCAATTTCACTTCCATCTTCCTCTAGACATTTGAATGGTATATCATGGGGAACTTTAGGATCGCTTTCAGCATCATCCTCACCATTCCATCTTTCATTTATAGATACAAACTGTCTGTATTTTTTTAATCCCATGCTTTATATATCATGAAATTTAAAGCAATTTCTTTCTATAAAGAATAAATAATTTTTATGGATAATATCACAATTTCTAACAAAGGAAAGAAAGGCACAAAAGAATCTACAAAGGAAAAAAATAAGAAAGTAGACTATATTAAAGAGCTAGCAGATCTGGAAAAGACACTAGAAAAAATACAAGATAAGTATGAACTGAATCCAAATAATCACATTTCTGGTGCTTCCACTTATTTAAGAGCATGTATAGAAAGTCTAAAAAAGAGCATATAGGATAATGACTAAAAAGATAGATGAAAGGGAAATAAGGGAAGCGTCTTTAAAATTTGTGAAGGAAAGATTTGGATGTCATAATTTAAAAGTCGGAGAGGAAAGAGGTATAGACTTAAAGGCTCATAGAATTTCTTTTGAAGTTGGTGTTTCAATTTTTCTACAAAAAGCAGGGTACATTAAGGAGAATAAATCATACATCATCAAAGATGAGTGACTTAAAATATGATTCTTAAAATCTTTTACATTTTAGGATAAATAGATGGTACTGTAAAAATCTTTAATGTGATGATATGGCTAGAATGATAAAAAGGTTTACTTTAGAAGGATCTGATTTTACTATAGATTCCCTTATAGAAATTAATAATTCCGAGATAATATACGAAATTATACACGGAATTTTTTATGGTGTTGCTAAGGGATCGGAAAAAGTAGACGTTTTTGAGATAAAAACAAAAGATGATAATGAGGTCTTTACTATTTACAGGAGAAATTGGATTAAGTCATTAAATAAATGTATGGATTCTATGATATTGATCGAGGATTATGAAACATGTTCTGAAATTAAAAAAGCCATTTCAATACTAGAAAAAAATATTGGGTAATTTTATATGAATCATCTTTATGAATATCTTGAATTTAGCGAGCTTTCTGACGATGCTAAAAAAACTGCTATAGATTATATAAGGGACGAGAAAGAAAGAGGAAATTTCGGAGGTGATGATTTAGCTTATCTAGCTATAGAAGATGATGCCTTATTTGAGCCTACTGACAAAGAGATGGAAGAACTTTTCGGAGATGATTATTATCATGCAAATGGGGATAGATTCATGATAAAAAACACTAGAAAAAATATCTCGTTTGTGTCAAAGAGTGATCCTAATTATTATATCCATTGTGAAGATGCTTTAGAAGTAACCAATGATAATCTTTTCTATAGATGGCTTGGAATTCCTATAATGCATTCAAAGGATCTATATTATACTTTTCAAGACAGCGGGAGAAATTCAAACACAACTATAGATTTTGAGATAGATGGCGACGAATATGAAATATTTGGACCTGATGGCGTTCCCGAATGGTTTGACAAGATATTGGAAGAAGCTAGAAAAAAGTTTGATATGCACATGGATGATGTTCTAACAAGAATAACTAATGATATAGATTCTAATTTTGATGATGAAGGCATTATAGATACTATAGAATCCAATGAAATTCTTTTTGATGAAGAAGGATATCCTGTCGACTAATATCATTCAGCGTGATATAGATTATCAGAACTTGGTGGTTTTAAAGGATATGAATTTACTGGGTTATTAACAGGAGCTACCTGCTCTTCCTCATTTTTACTTTCCTGCATTCCTTTTTCCTTTATCCAATCCTGAGCAGGATCGTGTATAGGAGCAGGCGGAGGAACTGGATTTGGAATATTATTTGTGGATGAGGTGTGCCCGGGATTATCCATGTTTTGTATGTAGGCATCAATCAATCTGCTAACAGCTTCTGGCTTTTGATCCGATTTAAACTTGACCTTTATCTTAGCCATTCCCGATGTATCATTATTTTTACCTGAATCTACTTCTATGCCTCTTATATTATGCTCGTATCCTTGTTTTTTAAATAATCCAAGTAGCGATTTTTTAAGATCAGAAACCTCAGTTTCATCATCTCCAAATATAAGTCTAGCTTCAAATTCTATGTCGAGTTCATCTAACCCCATCGAAGAGTGATCCGCTAAAATATAAAGCGGTACAACCAAGTTTTTATCCCCTATTAAAAAAGATATAGTTCTTGGTGTACCGTCTTCATTGAAATAATTTCTTAAAGCATTGATATGCTGTCTTTCGCTTATTCCTTGCGATACCATAGCAGCTTCTAATAAACCACCAACTAGTTCTTCAATGTTTAATCTTGCCATATTCATTATATAGCTCAATTAGCTATTGTTTCCTAGATTAAGCTTTAGGCGCTGCTGGAGCTGCTGGTGTTTCCTCTACTAGAGTACTTTTTCCAACTGAAGGATCCATAATCATTCCCAAAAGATCAGTAAGCTTGTGCATTCCCTCTGTTGGAGGCATTTGTTCTGCGTGTACCTTTACGTTGTACTTCGCTGAATTGTCTGTGCTTCTTGTGTTTTCTTTGTGTGTTGAAACAGAGCCACTCATTGAAACATTGTAATTAGTACCGAAAAATCCACCACTAACACTAGCACTTACGGTTGCACCTGCATCTGTACTAGATTTAGATTGTTCAGATTGTTTAACCTCCATTGTGAATTCAATGTCAGCCGTTTTAATAGCTAATGTAGGTAGGGGAACAAGGGGAAGCATAGGAATCATTGAATTGATCTGCTGTACCATTTGTTTTCCACTCTCCGGATCTGTAACGTATCTGTTTAATTGAACATCTAAGAATCTTGTTTTAACCTTAGAGTTATTTTTGTCATTAGGATCTACTCTTTCAAACGCAACCTCGGAAATGTATTTCCATGTTACATCGTTTAGAGCAGCTTGCCCTTTTGCCATTCCTATCAAGGGGGATACGATAAGATCCTCGATTGGAAGTCCTGCAAATTGCTGAGCAATTGTTAGTGGACCTTGATCTTCAGCCATAATTATTAATTTTTATTATATATGGCACTCTTTTTGGCCCATATTGAGTTATATATCACTTTCCAAATTTAGCAATTCCGCTGTACCTTTTTTTAATTGATTCTATTTGTGAGATAGCATCTTTAAATTTATCCTTTATTTCCTCGTTTACTGTGAAGTCCATAACTATACCACAAGCTGGACAAGCGGATATTGGATTCTTAATAATGAATGCTAGATCTAATCCTAATGGTGTTTTGCATCCTGGACATGGTAAAGGCATATTTTTTATTTATTCTATCTATCAATTTTTAAGTTGTTCCGATTGTAAAAATATTTAAGAAATTATTTTATATTGTATCCTATAAGATCTAAACTTAAACCTATTGGAAAATTTATATAAAGTGAGATTTAAAAAAGTAAAGGAAGAAAATGGCCGTTATTCAGAGACTAGCAAAAAAAATTTTAAACCTCTGCTGGGTGTTAACGAGTATGTTAAACAATCGGTTGTTTGGGCAGTTTCACAAGGGCATTTTAAAGAAAATGGAAGAGACAAGAAGACAATTATAAGAAATGCTATACAGGGTAAGCTTGGAGAATTTGGATTATATAAATATTTTAAATCCGCTGGATATGATATGGAACTTCCAGATTTAAAAATTAGGGGATATGGTGAATATGATAATGGGGATTTATTTATTAGAGGTAAAAAAATTCAGATAAAAACAACAAAGTCCTATTATAATTTACTACTTCTAAATAAGGGCGATTGGGATCAGAATGGAAATTATAAATACATAAAAGATGTTAATGACGAGAAGGATAAACAACCTTATGATGCTTTCTTCTTGTGTAGAATAAAACCGTCTACAGATGAAGTTATACCCGATGATATAGATTATACCATAGATAATATAATAGAATACATCTCTAATGTTAACTTTAGAATCGATATACCAGGATTTGTAAACATGGATGATTTTAAAGAATGTATATATGAGGAAAGATATTTAAAAAATAAAAATTATCTTGGAAAGTTAAAATTGGATAAAGATATTTATTATTTTCAAGCGGGTGATCTTAATGATATAGATTTAATTCCAAAAAATAAAAAATGATAGACATAGTAATTATAAGCTATTCTGCAAATGCTGAATTAAAAAGACAGACTGA
>Ga0214921_10002386_pt1 | contig 30668 bp, 25 predicted proteins | sample LL1505_MetaG_FD_177992 | JGI IMG/M metagenome (GOLD analysis project Ga0214921, IMG submission 177992) | Freshwater microbial communities from Lake Lanier, Atlanta, Georgia, United States - LL-1505 | ecosystem: Environmental > Aquatic > Freshwater > Lake | place: USA: Georgia | collected...
CCGTAGCGGGGATCGATAAGATAATCCCTGTCGATATGTACATTCCTGGATGCCCACCAAGACCAGAGACTGTGCTCGACGCGCTAATGAAACTACAGAGCGATATTCAGAGATCAAAACAGCAGATAGTTCCATCGCACGGTGGGCGTCAGTATCACCCAGAGCTCCCACCACTACTGGGCGAGCCGATTGATACACGATTAACTAAGCCTGTGTAACAGATCTCGGTTCAGCGATCCAACCAACTAGCCGATCAATCTCAATCGGCTTAGAGAAAAACTCACGAGCTCCCAAAGCAGCGAAGCGATAGAGAGAGTAATCACTCGACTCACCACTCATCACACCTACTCTGAGCTTAATGTTATCCCGAGCTAATAAACGTAGGAGATATTCAGCACCCTCGCCATTTGGCATATGAGTATCACAGAGCACCGTGGCTCCAAGATTACTAGCGATGAACTTATGAGCCTGATCTACCGCCGAGAAACTCACAGAGCGAACTCCGTACCGACTAAGCGCGCGCGAGAGAGACTCTGTATGGTCAACATCATCATCAACTAGAACAAGCTTAACATCGCCATAAGTCTCCGAGACCCCGCCATCGGATAAATTCGAATACCCGCCCTTAACAACAGAGCTCTCCTCGTCTTTAGTCGCTTTGCGTATCGCAGTTGGCGAAGGTTTTGCTATGGGCTCATTTGGGTCACCCTGAATGTAAATATCAACCGCGGCGCCCTGAGTATTTTCGTTTGTTGATACGACTAGATCTCCTCCCTGATTTATTAGCGAAGCTTTTGTACTTGCAAGTCCCACTCCCCAGCCGTCGCTACTCGCACGCACTCCTTGGCCCGAAAGCGAGACTCCTAAAGCCAAACTATCGATCACACTCTGCGGGATACCCGGACCGTTATCTGAGACCCTGACCAGCCATTTGCGAGAGGTTACTCCTTCAACATCAGGAGATAACATCAATTCAATCTTGACCTCTCCTGGACCTGAATATCTCACCGCGTTACCGATAACATTAGATAAAGCGCGCTCGAGCTCTAGTTGCGCGATCCTTCCGCGCGCCGAAGATCCGTATGGTAGTAGCATCCTAAACCTACAGCCTCTCTCTAACGCTTGGGGCTCAAAACGATCGGTCACTCTTCTAATCACAGCGGGGATATCAACCAGATTAGTTATGCCGCAAGCTCGCTCCCTCTCCATCACTTCACGCGAAGCATTAGGAGCAAACTTAGCTAACAAAGCTTCCGCGTACTCAAGCTCATCGCGGAGCCGCTTAGCCTCTTCGTATATCTGCGGGTGTTCCGCCGCCGCGTCGGAGATAAGATATTTTAAAGCCGCGAGTGGCGCCTTTACGTCATGCGCTATACCCGTCATCTGGTCTATCTTGCCACGCAATCCAGCGGTTCTCTCTCCATACAGTCTAAGTGAAGAGATAACTGGGTGGTAAATAGACAACCAATCAGAGAACGAACTTGATATCATGCGCGCTGAGTCAACTTGCTTCGGTGTCGCGATACTAGATAATCCAAACCAGATAACCGCTTCGCTAACCTCTAACAACTCCTTTGGTATCGACATTCGAGTAACTATCGAGCCGCGAAACCGCGCGTCTAAAAACCTAACCGTATCGAGGGCGTGATCGCGAACTCGGCATGGAGTTTTTTGATCGCGCTCTTCAACTAACATCCCCAGAAGCGTCTCTGCTGGAAGAATCGGCGCTTCTTTTGGCCGCGCGATAAAGTGTTCACCGCTACTACGGCGGATAATGATCGCCAATGAAGAGAACTCCCCCCGATACTCGTGATCAATCTCCCACGCCGCCCGTTCTAGCATGCCATCCAGAGACCCATCACCCACACCACTACAGTGAGCAAGCGCCCTACCTAGTATCTTATAGAGCTCCTCTTTCACGCCGCCTCTTGTAACGATCCTGCTTTAGCTAAGCGAAATACCTGGGCGCAAAGAACTCGTGGATCTTTTCCTTTACTCACAAGAGCGTCTGCTCCCGTCTCTAAAGCTGAAACCTCAGCGTCAATCCCATCGTCTGATGTCAGCATAATCACCGGAATAGTGGATAATCGCGGCTCGCTCTTTAGGTAGGTTATAAACTCTTTGCCGTTCATCTCAGGCATGTGTAGATCGCAGATAATAACCTTCGGTAAGAACGTGACGCTATGGAGCAATTGATCAAGCGCCTCTCTGCCGTTCTCAGCGAAAGATACAGAGAAATTCTCTCGCCCCAGCAAACGCTCAACAACCCTACAAAACATCGGGTTGTCATCTATAACAAGAACCGGGATTCCTTCTTGACTTGGCCCCTCATGACGACTTTGCTTTAAAGACTCGGGAGCCAAAGTGATTGACTGTGATTGGTTCATAGCCACTACAACGCGATCTTCATTAGAAGCGGCTATCTCGATCGGAGTATCTTTCATACTCCATGAGAGCCTGAGATTTGTTGGACTTCCCAGGGGACGAACAAGCACCTTTCCAGCACTGGGGTGGGTCAAGACCTCATCCTCAATCAAACTCAAGTGTAACAAGACACTCTGAAGCGCCTCGGGGTGAATTGAACCGACAGCCATCCTTCCCTCAACTGTAGAGAACTGATAACGCCCCTTCTCTTCACTCGATAATATCTCAAGGCTTGAGGCCCCGTACTGAATAGCCTCATCGATCAATATATTTATGATCTTCTCGCAGAGCTCCTTCCTCCTGGCGCTCTGAAGCCGATCAACATTAGCATCGGCCTCTGTCAGGATGCGCTCTGCCATATCAAGTGCTTTGGCGATCTCTGTCCATGGAGCCATTGATATGTTCGCCTCGCCATCAAAAAAATCCAGACCACGAACCTCTGCTGGGTCGGTAGCGACGAAACCGACTATTCGCGAACCTTGCAGAGTGACCACTGCTCCAACCTTCCTAAGCGCTGCCATCATCGGCCTAGCTGAATCAGCAAAAACAGTCATATCAGGTACGGGCACATAATCCTGATACGGCATCCTAAGCTCCCTGGCCGCGGCGTTTACAAATTCCCGCTCACTAACACCTACCCAAGCCGCCGCAAGTACTCCCCACTGGCGCCTATCGTGCGAAGACGCCACTACCTCCTTCATTACTGACTTTGGAATCAGCTTGTGCATCGCCTTCACCAGCGATGGCAGTCGCCGAGTATCTTGACCAACTTCACGTCGCTTCGAAAACACACCAAAAAATTTAGCGACTACGCTCATCATAATTTTACATCCTCTCTTGGAATCCAAACTACACCGTGTTGAATTACTCCCACACGAAAGCTCTCTAAAAGTCCACTATGTCGACCGGCTACAGCGATACCCAAAAGAGCTAATCGCGGCAGGAAGCCTGACACATCTCCAGCGGTAAATACTGGGCGTGCCGCGCCGGCAGACAAACTCCTCTCCTTAGGTCGCTCTAGCGAGATAACAGCAGCTAGCGGCCCAGTGTCAACGCACTCAGACATGATAGCTGCGTTGCCGATACGACCGCTCTCAGCATCAACTGGGTAAAACCAGTAGCAGGCCTTCGCGGAGAGATCCTTTATTTCAAACGCGCCCTGATTCAATTCGTTTATAGCGCTATCTCTCAAGCGCTCTATAACTGCCCTGGCCTGAGAAATATCGAGCTCGAAAACACCGCGATCTCCGTCTGAGAGCCAATTCATCATCCGACCTGAAGTTTCACGTGTTAAAGATTCGGGAATGTTCTGAATCAGATTCTCATCGTGAGTCATTCCGTATAAAGAAACAGCTAGCAGCCCTATGGGCAGCATCACCGCGCAGAGAGCAGCCGTCTCAAGAGCTACGAATCCAGCGAGTTTTTTACTACACGAGGAGCTCTTCATCGCCTACTAATTCTCCAACACAATTCGATCAGTGATTGTCTTGGTTAGAGACGCCGCCAGCGTATCACCTAAAAATTCACTAACTGACGCTCCTACCTCGCGATAGACGCCTCCATTAATACCTGAGTTAAGTGGTCTGAAATTTATAGAGCGGGAATTATCTATAACTAGGGTGTAGAACTCTATCGGGAAATTAAAGTCACGCGCCGACTCTTGCAGAAGATTATAAAGAGTCTGTGCTACGCCTAGGTCATAATTAGCGCGACGTAGAATCAGGACTACACTCCGCACCTCACTTACTTGGCTTAGTAGCTCATTAGAGGCTACATCTCTAGCGGCAAACGCGAGATCTAGAGGATTAATTAATCCTCCCTGTACTCCCCTCAGGTTTGATAAATTTCTATCCTGAGAACCGGTCGTCTGGCCGCAGCGAGGTATCTGATCACTACCGCTAACAGAAACTATCTCTATAGCCTCACTTACTCCCGGAGCAACACTAACAACACTCCTGGCGTTAGCAATAGAGCTCCAATGAGCGACGACTTTCTCTATAAATGAGCTGGCTGCTTCTAAGCCCGGATCTCCGCATGGGCTGGACTCTTGGTCTACCGTCCGATCTATGATGATAAGAGCGGCAGCCGACTGAATCCGTGCGGTTGATCTGACGGCGATGGGAAGGGTCATTCGCTTCATCCCAATTAGGTCTTGGACGAAATGAAAAAACACCCCGTTGTAATTAGCCTGAGCCCCTACTATTCCTCGAGCCTCGCTCCGTGTATGAAACACCTCTGATAACTCGACCAATCCCTCCACGTCGCGCATGCGCGCTCTAATATTTCGGTCTACATCTTCCGCCGACAGTCCAGCGGCCAAGGCCTCAAACACCTCCCTATCTGTTATTCTTTGAAGCTCCTCACGAATACTAAAAAAACGGGCAAAATCGGCGGTTACACTAAGCATGATAGCAATAAACGGAAGAATAAGTGCCGTAAATAGGAGTGTCGCGACTCCACTTGAGGGATGGATCCTACCCCAGGCTACCGATCTTGTATCGCTCTGATCACCTACCCGAGACACTCACCACCTCCTTCATAATTGAGCCAACCTGCATGAGTGGAACGGTCAGAAAGCACACTATTAACCCGGCGAAAGTCAGCACTAGCGGCAGCACAGCTTTCACAGGAAGCCTGGCAATATGCTCCTCTATACTCTCTTGGTACGCTAACTGTGTTGCGTCACTAAGCTCCTTAAGTGGCCTTACTATTTCGCCTCCCTGCCTATGCGCAAGAGCTAGATGTGAGCAGGCGTGTTTTACAGAGGAAGTAACATCATCTCGTTTGGATGCCATATCAAACGCCGCATCTACCGGCGTTCCGCTCTCAGCTAGCTGAACTATCCAGCTCATTAGCTGAGACACTGGGTCGTTAGCTTTATACGAGGCTTCTCTAAGCGCTGGAACGATGTCGAGCCCAGAGCTAACTGCCATAACGATCCGTTCCATCACAGTCGGAAGATAGTACTCCATCTTTTTTAAGCGGAGCTTTTTATCTCGATCCTTTTTCCTACTGTGGTAGAGCTCCCCAGCGCATAAACCAACAAACGCGGCAACCAGAAGTGATAAAAGTGAGAATTTTAAAAATATCGCGTAAAGTATCGCTGCCAGAATTGATCCTATGACCCACGCGGCGCGCCTAGCTCTCTCGCCTCCATACGGAGGGGCCTCTAAGTCATGGCTATGGTGTTCTCTCTGATCTATTTCGACATCACTATCTTCTTTTAGAAGGGCCTCAGCTATCTCTATCCCACCACCCGCATTAAGACGAGCTGACACAAACAAGAGCCAGATACCAAAGAACGCGATAATAAAGCTTAGCGTAAGGGTCATAGACCTAAAGCCTCTCCTCCTTACCCATACTCAGCATCCAGAAAACTCCTGAGAGTATCAGTACTCCGCCAAAACTAATGAGAATAACCCCGGAGGTTTTAGTAAATGCGAGCGCTACTCCCCTGGCGTTCATGATCCCCTGCATAAGCGCGATGAGAGCGGCACAAAGAGCAATCCCAATCGCCGACATCCTGTGCATCGCCAGTGCAGCGCGCGTCTTACGTCTAAATGACTGTCGTTGACGAACCACTCGCACGACTCGATGTAACGGCTCTGCTAGAGAACTACCGTGTTGCCTTGATAAGACAAGGCAGCGCTTGAACAGCTCCACTTCAGAGCAATTATCTTCACCAAGAAACGACTCAATCGCTAAAAACTCATCCTCACCAGCTCTTAGCCGTTCCTTAAATAGACGAGCCTCCTCTTTAAATGGTGAATCACTAGGGAGATACTGATCGCAGTTTGCTATCGCGCTTAAAGGATCAACGCCCGCTCTCACGGAAGAGGCTACGGAAGTTAACAGCGCTGGGAGATCGCGCTCTAGAGCGGCTCTTCTTCGTTTTGACCGTCGCGGCCACCTCGAAGGTTTGCGGTTTAAACTCGGATTTGCTTGTGCTAAAGACCTTGTCGCCTCATTTACAACATGAGAATAAGAAACAAGAAGCCGCGAAACTATCGCGCGATTTTTCGCTACTAATCCCCACATACTACCTCCTTAACGACAGCGCAGCCTCTCGATATGACACATCGATCGGCAACTCTAACTTCTCTGGCAAACTCGAGAATCTGTAGCGGTGAGGTTCCTGCTCGATTCTCTCCCTAAAAGCACTAACGCGGCTCACAACAACCCAGTGCGGCTCGTTGTTTTGACACCGATAGACAAAGATCTCTCGTTGTCTAAGAACTCCATCAGCTACCGGGCCTAGTTCCCTCACCTCCATAATCCTGCGCGCCCCAGTGTGCTTACAGACAGCTACTACAACCATCACCTGAACCGCTGTCGCCACCTGAGCACCCAACAGACCGCGATCAGCATTTCTCTGAACACGCGCCAAGAAAAGCTCAAGCCGCGTCACGGCGTCTACTACGTTACGCCCATGAATCGTCGAGAGCCCCGAGTGCCCAGATGCACAAACATCAACAAAGGCCTCGGCGGCCTCAGCATCGCGGATCTCACCGAAGATAATCCTGTTCATCGCCATACGCATACCAGCGCGAATACACTGCGCGGGAGAGACCCTTCCAGTCCCCTCAAGGTTCTCCTCTCGTGTCGTCATGTAACGCACATGCGGATGATCTAATCTAATCTCTGGGGTGTCCTCTATTACCAGAACCGACTCATCCCCTGGGATCGTTCCGGCTAAAGCTCGTGCCAGGGTCGTCTTTCCTGTACCGACTTCACCTACAATCATTATGGTACGGCCAATGCCGACTATCGCCCGCAGATAATCAAACACCGCCCGGGGAGCCAAGCCGGCTCTTTCGAGATCGTCTAAGCAAACCGAGGTGAAGCGATTGATGCGGATCGTTAGATATGGACCATCATCACAGAGCGATTTGTGCACTGCATGAATCCGCACTAGCGAGCCGACCATTCCATCAGCTATCGGCTGCTTGGTTGAATACGAAGTACCTGCTCGATGTAATAACCTCTCTACATAGGCCTCATAAGCGCGCTGGTCCGGAAACTTTAACTGCGTCCGCAAACATCTTCGCCCCTGCTGTACAGAGATCTTAGAGAATCCAGCTATTATGATATCAGAGACCTTTGAGTCATCGATAAGGGGCTGTAATAATCCAAAGGGGTGAAGATCTCCCTCTAAATAAGATAAGATCTCATCTCGTTCGAAACTTGACAGCTCCACCCCGGCCCGCGCGGCGGACTCCGCTACTAACGAGGCTACATCACGCTCCCTCGATCCAAGCTTTCCAAGATCACCGCGAGCCAGGTGACGCCTTGAGTCCTCAAGCACATGAGCCAGTAATGGGGAAAGCGCTGGCGTAGAGTGTCCGTTAAACTGATCACTAATCGACATCTGATACACCCCCAGCGCCGGAATTAACACCCAGCAGGAATCCACTTGGCAACGTGTCAGTGGCGATCCAATCTCCGTCGACAAGAGCATATTGCTTGCGCTTGTCTCCACGACCGAAAGCAACTACTCCATCAATTCGTGTCTTAGCTGGCTGCTTTTTGGTGGGAGAGAGATCATCGGAAGAGAATCGCGTATCGCGCCAATTATCTTCGTCTTTCAAACTCCTGAGCGCGAAAGCTATTCGTCCTAGTGGCACCGCTGTATTTATCGCTAAGCACTGCTCCTGTGTTACTAGAAGCGTCGCGGTACTAGGAACAGCCCCGGCTGGGCCTCTTGATAGATCAACTGGGGCAAGCGACCTCTCAGCTGAGATCACTCTGACACGCTCTGCTATTACGGTCGTTCGCGCTTTCTCAATTAATAGAACATCAACAACCGAACCACTACGCGCCCACCCCTCAACTGCGGATGTTGCGTCGACCTTAACCGTCATCGCGCGCATTCCTGGAGGGATACGACCTAAGATCGGGTTTGTTGCCTCTTCATTATTCCCAAGGTTTGCCTCCATGATAGGCAATCCACCTGGAAGCGCGACGAGGGTTACGCTGTCCCTCATAAAGCTTAAGTCGCGCAGAGCTCCTTTTGGAAGTTGATGATCGGGATACCTCTCTATTCGAGTTCTTATATCTCTAACGAGAGTTCCCGCCGGCACTGGATGCACCGGGACGGGAACCTCTACAGAGTTATACTCGGGAACAAAAGCTTTGTACGGCTCTCGCGTCGGCGGCGCCGTTAACCCCTTTCCGGCTAAGTACGCCGCCGAACCAACACCGCAAACAATCGCCATCACGCCGACAAGATTACCAGTTGAGGAGTAGCGGCCGATCCGCGATGTTGTTGCGCGAGTTACCATGAGAGTTATTGCCCCGATAGATCGCCAGCTCTCGAGCTTGACCAGTTTCCTACCGCGTCTAGCAGGGTTGTAAGACTACCACCTAGATTTTGGAGGGCTGTGAAGAGTATTCCGGCGATTATCGCTGCCCCGGCGCAGTATTCTAGTAGCGTGTATCCACGTTCTTTTTGGCTGGCTGACTTTCTCATAGCGTCTCCTAATTACAGCGCCTCGCTTATCCGCTAAAGGCTTTACAGATTTATCTTTATGTAGAAACAAAACGTGAAACAACCCACGGCACTTCACGAAAAGTGTCTACGGCTTACCCAAGCAGAACCGGCTTCGAAACGAGCGCTCCCTCGTCCGGGATGGCGTGACCGATCGATAAAAGACGTGGGGGAGCATCCAAATTGGCGCGCTCTCCCCAAGGCCCACCTGAAGCACTAGCTCTACCTGTTTTTCTCCATCTTAAGCCCTCAAAAAGCGCAAAGCGCTTTATCAGGCTATAGAAGCTCGCTGAAACCGACTCGGCTCTCCTTACAGAGGCGCGCTCGCCATTAGCGGCGGCACGCTCCTGTGAGGCGAACACTATTGGTCGCAAACATCGACGGAGAAAACGATACGGTGTGTAACCACTACACACCCAAGCGGCCGCTTGCGGAGAGCGCGGAACAATTACGTGAGAGATCTTCCGGCCAGCTATAACAACAACCTGCTCTTTAAGAAGCGGAACGGAAGCGGTACCAACACCTGTGTCATTGATTAATGTACTAAGGTTCGCGTCCGGTTTAAGAAATCCAGCTATTAATGAGAGTGCCTGTCGATTTGCGTACGCAGCGCTTGCGTCGCGGTTTACCACGAAGAGAAGCTCATCACAGATCTGGAACAGCGTGTTCTTAGCAGCGGAGATCAGCCCCGATGTATCAACTAGAACCCGATCATACTTCAGCAAAAGTGCCTCTATTACCGCCACAAATCCGCGTTGAGTGTGCGGGGTTGAGAAAAAAGACTCATCACCTCCAGCCACTGGGGGGACGCACACCAAACGAGGCTCGTCGATCCAAACAGGCCTGGCGCACTCGTTTACTGTTTCAGTTGTAATGACTCTTTGTTGATCTACTAGCAATCGAAGCGGCTCGTTAACATGCGGCCTCACCTGCAGAAAGCGAGTGAGGTCCTGCGAAACAACATCGCAGTCGATCACGCACACCCGCTCTCCTTTGCTAAACCACCCTTCCGCTAGAGCTGCCGTTAAGAATGTCTTTCCTACCCCTCCGCGCGCTGAATCAACCACTACCAAACGTCCGCGCGCTTTATCACGCACCCTGCGCTGCAAAAGCAGTACGCGCCTAAAGAACTCCTCACTAGTTGCGGTGTCAATTAAAACATCATCAACGCCTAAGCGCCCTAGCTGTTCAACCAATCCAAAAGAATATGTTCGCGAATCGAGCACGCAAATTAAGATCTTATCTGGGATCTGTTGTCTTAAATTGTTTATGAACGCGGCGTCACAGCTAACTAATTCGGGCCCTACAACGCAAACATCGAGAGAACCGTGAAACCTGAGCTCCTCGGGAGAAAGGAGATGAAGAGAGAAACGGGGAACTGAGATTCGGGAATCCGGCGCTTTCCATGACCATCGCTCGATTAACGAAGAGAGCCGCCTACGTCCATCCGCGCTTAGATCAACGATCCCCAGTTCAATCATGCCTTACCCTCACTTATCCGTTCGAGAAAGATGGTTTTTGCTAGCAAAAAACCTCAATAACTTCAACCCGATCATCGCTCGCTATGCGCTCTCTGACCTACAACCAGGGCGGCAGCCTAGCACACGATTTATGAATTCTGTGCTAACTTTTTTTGAGTAACGATAAACTTTTTGTGATTTTTTTGAGAGAGATACTCAATCGAGGCCGAATTACTTTGTGTTTTTGGTAATTTATAGTCGGATTGTTAGCCAGGAATATTACTGATAAAATTCACCAACAATCGCTTTAAAAACAAAACCCCTACTGACGCTCGGCTATACTAGATGACACCATCGCCAGAAGTTCAACTCACCGTATCTCGCAACTGGCTCTTCGGCGGATACACAGCGGAGCTATACTTCACCCAATCTTTACCTAGCGCCAACTTGCCTCTATTAGTTGAGCGGATGTGCGCCGTATTAAGAGCACGTCTAACACCTGGAGGAGACTTTAACGAACTTAAAGATATTAAGGGTCGCGAGCCGCATGAGCCTTCACTATTGTCGACAAGCAGCTCGCCAAATGGGGAAGAGCTTATATTTATCTCCGGAGAGATCGCGACAGAACCAGGCGAAAGTGATTTTATCTGGGAGCCGTTTCAATTCTCCTGCCACTCGCGATTTGAGAGATTTGAAGGCTCCCGCTCAATCATTCACAAAGCTTTAACAAGTAAGACAGATTCTATACCTAAGTGGCTTCCGTGGTGGCTTCTGGGATCCGCGGCGCCGATTAAATTAGAGCACTTTCGTCTTGGACTTGAGTTCTTTACCAGTCGTTTTGTTTTAACCAGATTAAGCTTCACTCCCATAGTCAGTGAGACACTTCTTGTTGAGGCGAATAAAAACAGTTTGGCCATAAAACTTCGCACCGAGCGGCCATACTGGAAGTCCTGCAATCCATTTGGAAGTATAAGATTGCTGCGAAATTTATCAGAAGCACTCGCGGATATCCTCGGTGTATCGCTGGAAGAGGAGTTTGTTCGGGAGCTGGGGAGGGTGTTTTAGGAAAAGGAGGTAGTGCTGGGAAGGTGCGTTTTGTACCGCGCACGAGCAGGTCGATCCCTAAATATGCCTTCCATGTTTTTCTCCTAATCCTTCTCTTAATCCTGCACCTGCACCTATCTCCTCCTCTTCCTCCTTCTCCTGCCTCTTCCTTCTTCTTCTTATCTTCATCCGGCACCTTCTCCTAATCCTCTACATCGAGGTCGCGGAGGGCCACGGAGATTTAACTTTGCTTATTTCACTGTAGATGAAGAGGAGGAGATAGGTGCAAGAGATAGAGGCCGCGGAGAAAAGCCTCTTTAGGGTATACCCCACCAGCCGAGTTTGCTGTTAATCTCAAAACTAATCTAAGGAAGGTCGGCAAAACCTTCCCGTAGCGAGAAAGTGGAGGTTGAGTTGATATTCGATTTTCGAGATGGGAAAAACCCGGAAGTGTATCCCCTGCGATACAGTGAGGATTTTTTCCCATCTCGAAAACTCGAAGAGCGACTCAAGATCCGCTTTCGCAGTAGGGAGGGGTTTTGCCGGCCTTCCTAAAGGTAAACACATGAACCGCTTTTTTCCAACACTGTCATTTCACTCAAAGGCGCATCAGATAGCGATCGCGATGATATGCGCCTCAATTATCCAAGGGCTGCTCGGCCACTCAGGAGCGTTGTGGCTCCTCTTCGCGCCTAACAGAGTGTTGTTTGGTCTTGAGGTGTGGCGGCCTTTTACTTCGCTCTTTGTGGCGATCTCTCCCGCTGAGATTATATTTGGCGCCATGATCATTTACAGCATAGGTGGAATGCTAGAGAGTCGCTGGAGACCAAAACGTTTTCTAGGTGTCACTCTAGGACTCCCACTTGTTGCCCAATTGATCGTCCTAACGCTGGCTCTTATCACCCCGAGCTACTTCGTAAACGCTTACTATCCTGGCGCGCGTCAGATCGTCACAACACTCTGGATAATATTTGGTCTATCTGCGCACTTCGGGCGTGAGCGGTTGAACTTTTGGGGAACTCCAGTTACGGGAAAGACCTTCGCCCTGATCGGCCTAGGCTTCGTAGTTCTAAGCGCGGTCTTTAGCGGCGTTATGCCAGTTCTGCCGGAGTTAATCACAGCGCTGCTATGCTATGTTTACATGTATCGAAAGGGCGTCTTGTCCTGGAAGAACCAACTTGAGCTTAAGTATTACGACTGGAAATTAAAGAGGCTAAAGGGCAGATCTAATCTAAGAGTTATCCCTGGCTCACGCTCAGTTAAGCGGGCTAATGGGGATAGTGATGAGGATGACGACGATGGAGATGGCGGCGGGATGGGGCCGCAGATACATTAGTAACTACCCAATCCTCCCCACCACAAAAAATATAATCACAGCCACCGCTGAGATTACCGCGCACACTAGAGCCAGAGCTGGCGCGCCCTCTAGGTTTATCTTCGGTCTTAAATTCATCTTGTATGCCAGTGGCGATAAGACAGAGTAGAGGCCTATAAAAAATAGACATCCACCAACATAAAGCAAACCATCGGAGACCTTTTCAACCTCACTATTCTCAGCTTTAAAAAGCTCATCAGCGCTGAGCTTTCCCGCTCGCATAACCATCGCGTACCCGGAGCTAGCACCTACGAGGTTTCGCTCATCTACCTGCCTGGTCAAAACGGTATAATCCCCCTGCTGCAAGGCTTCGTACCAAACGCGCATATCTCCTAGCTGAGGTGTGTCGCTTAAACCACCACCTGGACCACGAGGAATGACGATCTTATTATCATCAATCTTTATCGAAGGATCTTTAAGCAACTCAGGCGTTAAGTTTAAGGGCATTAAATGCGATACCGCCTTAAGCAAACCCTGGCCATTAAAAGCACCGAATGTGGATGAAGAAACCTGACGGCTAAAGCCTTCAAAACGGAGAAGTGGATTCTCATGACCAGCTGTCTCCTTAAACTTAAAGAAATCAACCTGGCCCTCAACCCAATTCGTCTCATACTTGGCGGTTTTATCTGCCCCCCAGGTCCGCTCCTGCCACTGATACATCTCAACATGGCGTCTTAGAATTAAGTACGGACCTGGCTTTAAGAAATCATCCTCTTGAGATTCTACTGAATGAAATTTACCTGCGGCTACCACTACCGATCCATTGTAGCGGCCATCTGGCAAGAGCGGATCAATCTCAACTGCCTTCGCTCGCAATGCTTGATTGTTAGAGCCGGTCTCATGCGCGCCGCGCGAACTGCCCCACATCATAAAGAACCCGCAGACCAAAGTGAGAAGCGACATTAATCTCTGCGCGTGCCCAGCCCCTACTTTCAATTTCCGAAACACTTAAATTATCCCCGCTAATCTAGCTCTATAAAACAAAGCTATAGTCTTCGCGTCATTTATCCCCCCCGAGATAATAGCGCTTTCGAATTCACTTACCGTCATCTCAACAACCGTTATCTCCTCATCCTCGTCCTGCTCGGCCGTCTGTGGGTACAGGTCTCGAGCTACGAATAGGTGCTGAACCTCGTTACAGAAACCAGGCGCCGGAAGTAAGATGCCAAGCGGTGTGACATCGCGCGCCGCGAAGCCGATCTCCTCTTGGATCTCGCGCTTTGCGCACTCTATCGGTGGCTCGTCCTTCTCTAAGGTACCGGCGGGAAGCTCTAGCACAACACCACGCATCGAGCGCCTGTACTGCGAAACACATACTATCTCGCCGTTTGCTGTAATAGGAAGCACTACCACCGCTCCTGGATGCTCAATCGTCTCATGAAGGTATTGAACTCCCTTATCGTTCTCGATCAGCTCTCGAATACCTCTGAGGCGTCCTTGGTATAGTAGGTCTGTTTTTAAAACTTTCACCTAAGCCCTCGTTTTAAAAGTCTATTTTGCTGACTTTGCTGATATCATAACTTCTGTTTGGGGGGTTGGACTATCCTAAAAAGAGGTTTTGCAACTATTCAGCAAGTAGTTTCGAGTTTTTAAAAGGGTTGGGCTATTTCTTTGGTCTCTTCTCCCCTCGCCTGGCATCTTTCTGTAAACCCGGTTTGCCACTAGGCCCCAGGTAACTTATCATTGGCACTTATCTTTTAGCCTCACCCGTAGCTGGGTTAGCACAGATGAATGACTTAACAACTACCGCCACCCAATCCCAATCCCCATCCACCCAGGCGTCACCTCCACAGCCGCAAACCTCGCTGAATGACTGGCTAGATGGCAAAGAGGCAACGGCGCGACAGGTCGACTTAAGTGTTGTTGTCCCCGCCTACAACGAGGAGCGCAGGCTGCCACCCACCTTAATCGATATGATCGATTACTTCGATAAGCAGAGTCTTAGCTACGAGATCATCGTCGTTGATGATGGAAGCCGTGACGGTACCGGTGAGGTTGTTCGGAAGTTTGAGCGTGTTAGACATCAGGTTAAGTTGATTCAACTCCCAAAGAACCAGGGTAAAGGGCATGCCGTTAGACTGGGAGTTTTAAACACCCATGGCAAGACGATCCTCTTTGCTGACGCCGATGGGGCGACACCGATAGAGGAGTTCTCGCGACTCTATTCGGTGATTACATCCGGCGGTGAGATCGCGATCGGATCCCGCGCTCTGGCTAGCTCTGATACAAGGGTCTCTACCTCAGTGCACAGACGATTATTGGGGCGGATATTTAATCGTTGGGTTAATACAGTTCTTTTGCCTGATATAACTGACACTCAGTGTGGGTTTAAGATGTTTACTCGGGAGGCTGCTAGATTCGTCTTCAAGCTGCAAAGGTCCGATCGTTTCAGTTTTGACGTTGAGCTTCTATATATCGCTCGTAAAGCTGGAATCGCTGTCAGAGAGGTCGCAATCAATTGGACCAATATACCTGGCTCAAAAGTTAACCTTGTTGTCGACTCACTAAAGATGCTCCGGGATGTGCTTAGATTTAGGGTCCTGCACCGCGGGGTGACCCCAGAGCAGTACTCAGAATTTAAGAGCATCTCGCGCGAAGGAAAATCTTAGTGAACCGATAGCGAGGATTTGCCTCTTCTCTAAATACAACTCTGCACCGAACTTATCACCATGACCTCACCACAGATCTCCGGATACTCACTATTAGACTCAGGCGATGGCCGCAAATTAGAGCGGTTTGGCGACCGAATTATCGATCGACCATCATCCTTAAGCGCATGGCGCAGGCGACAACCGGACTCTACATGGGAAAGAGCCGACGCACGCTATCACCACCCCGATAAGTGGGAGTTCCCTAACAGCAAACCGTTTAAGGAGTGGAGAGCCGAGATCGCTGGGGTAAGTATCGGGTTAGAGCTGATGTCTAATGGACAGGTCGGTCTCTTTCCTGAGCATGCGATCTACCTCGCAGATGTAGCTCAGACGATAAAGAAGTTCTCTCAATCAAGGCGCGAGCCGGTTCAAGTTCTAAACCTCTTCGCTTATACCGGGCTAGCTACATCTTTCTGTGCGAAGCTGCCATACAGCACTCTCGTCACTCACGTTGATCTAGCCAAGCGAGCTATTGATCGCGCGAAACTTAACGCTGACGCCAATCAGATTGCTCAGGATAAAATTCGCTGGATCGTGGATGATGCTCTAGGATTTATGGCGCGCGAGGCGCGCAAGCAGAAGCGCTACGACGTGGTAATAATTGATCCACCTTCATTTAGCAGAGTTTCTAAACAGAATACTTGGACCCTTGATGAAAAAGCGCCAGAGATCGTCACCCTTACCCTTGATGTTCTAAATCCCGATAGCGGCGTCGTTTACTTTACCAATCATTCATCCGCTAGCACCTCAGATGTAGCAAGGAATATCGCCCTCGATCGCTTTGCCGATAAGCAGGTTGAGATCGATATCAGGTCTCTGGCTTTAAATGAGGAGCTTTCTCCACGCAGATTGCCGGCTGGATCTTTGATTGTGTTGTCGCATCGGGGGTGAGGGGTTTTGCCGGCCTTCCCTAGCTAGGCTTTACATGGTCAATCCCCAAATAGAGTTTACATCGAGGTCACGGAGGGCCGCAGAGCGATAAATGTCGACGAAATAAGTGAAGTAAAATCTCCGTGGCCCTCCGTGACCTCGATGTAGTTTCTCTGTCTCAGAGGATATGGTCCTAACTCCACCCTTGTTCTATACTGCGGGCGAATTTTTATACTGATCCAAATTTATCAAAGGAAAAAATATGAACACCAAAATAACCCCAGAAAATATCGAAGCCGCTCTTAAGTGGCGCTACGCTACAAAACGATTCGACCCAACACGTCAGATCCCAGATGCTGAATGGAAGCTACTTGAGCAGTCGCTTAGGCTAGCTCCTTCTTCATTCGGTCTACAGCCGTGGCAGTTTATCGTTGTATCGAACCCAGAGGTACGCACGCAGCTACGACCACACTCATGGGATCAGCCACAGATAGTTGAAGCATCTAAACTTGTTGTCATTACATCCGCCAAGGTAGTGGACGATGCGACTATCGACACCTTTATCGAATCGGCGGCTAGTGCTCGGGGCGTAGCTGTAGGCGATCTCGCTGGATACCGACAAATGATCGCGCAATTCGTTAAGCAGAGACGTGACTCAAACACACTAGAGGCGTGGACGACTAAGCAATCGTATATCGCTTTAGGGTTCCTGCTCTCCTCAGCAGCGATGCTCGGGATCGATACCTGTCCAATCGAGGGGATCAGCCCCCCTAACTACGATGAGATCTTGGGTCTAAACTCGACTCAGTACTCGACTAGAGTGGCATGCGCTTTGGGATATCGCGCCACGACCGATAGCTACGCCTCAGCAGCCAAGGTGCGTTACCCACTAAATCAAGTTCTGCGCGAGATCTAGTTGTAAAATGGCCTCCAAGAGACGGGATCTAGCGAAATACCTCTGCTGTCTTGCACTTCTGGTAATCAGCGTCACGATCTCTTGGCCATTAACTCTCTCCAACTCTCGGTATATCTACCAAGAGGACGACGGGCACCATTTTAACCGCACAGTTGAGATGGCCGCCCGTCGCGACCTAAATCCGCACTACTTTAACAAACCAGCTCTACACTTTTATCTGAGACTCCCAGTTGTTTACGCGGCGGCATGGTACGAGCGTAGATCTGGGCGCCTAAATTCAATACGTCAGATCCGTACTCGAGACCCTCACGGTCTTGCGGGATACGCCTATACACCATCACACCCGCGGATTCTGGCGGCGATGCGCCTTGAGAGCGTTGCCTGGAGCGCCCTGATAGCGTGCGCGACATTTATAATCGTCGGACTACTCCGCCATTCAGTTAGGGTCGCCTTCGCCGCTGGTTTAATTACGATCCTATCTCCTGAAGTCTTAAAAAACTCTTATATAATTGGCGTCGATACCTTAATGGCGCTTATGTGTATCGCCACAAGCGCCTTCGCGTTTTGGGCGCTGCGCTCATACTCGCGTAAGAAGCTGTTTATGACAGCCCTCTTGGCAGGTCTAGCCTGCGCCGCGAAGTACAACGCAGCTCCAATAGTTTTCGTCCCGCTTATTCTGTGGTGGATCTGCGCGCGCGACTTAAAGGGTTTTTTTATCTGCGCGACTGTTCCCCTTTTAGGGTTCTTACTCGGCGCCCCCTACTCGGTTTTATCGTGGAATGAGTTCTGGTCCGGTATTACTTATGAGGCGTGGCACTACGGAGTGGCAGGACACGATGGACATATGGCTGAACGTGGTTGGCCGCAGGCGCTGCTTTATCTTCGCTGGATGCTCTCTGATGGTGTTGGAGTTAGCGCGGTTATCTTAGCTCTACTTGGTGGCTCATGGCTCTCTGTTTATGACAGGAGAGCTTTCTTTCTGCTGATGGTTTTCCCAGTTTTCTACTGTGCTTTAATGATCTCACAAAAAGCCCATTTTACCCGCAACATGGTTGTAATGGTGCCGTATCTAGCGGCGTTAGCGGGGGTTGGAATCGCCGCGCTAATAAGCATTTTAAAGGATAGACGGTGGCAGCACGTCGCCATGATTGGGCTAACAACTGTCGCCATCTGGCCTATCGCTAACATCTCGCTAGAGAATATCGCCAGAGCGCACGACAGACACGACTCTCGTGACGCGCTTGTTCAATGGATTACATTAAAAGCACCAGAGCTTAAGGCCGATATCGCGGTGGCGGGATCGTTGCAACTTCCAGTATCGATCTTCTCAACACCTGGAGTTGATGCCTTTGATTTAAAGAAGCTATCACTGGCACAGCTAATTCAAGCTGGCTACGATTATGTCGTCATTCCAACAGATGTGAACCTCTTGGACGCTGAGTTGACTGAATTAGTAACAAGCTTCCCAGGAGAGCCCTGGCCACAGCGAGTACCGAATAATCCAGCAATCTCAATTGTAAAGGTAAAACCTAATGGGATCGAGAAAGCCGCGCGACGTATTACGAGCAAGCTTGGGTTTATCGCTGGCAGATCCCTTCTCTGGCCTATCTGCCCAGGCGTATCGGGTGAGGAATATTGCTGGATTACAGCGCGAGTTACCGAACTGAGTATACCGGCGCTAAATGGACCAGGCGTTTTTGAGGTGCGATCCCCGTGGCCAAATCAGAGCGTCACCATCACAGACACTCACGGGCAGCTTTTAGCTTCTACCAAGCTTACCAACTCAGAGTCGTGGGAGACCCTGCCGATTCCAGCTAGTCCGGGTGGGCAACCACGGATTGTTTACTTAAAAGTCTCTGAGCTGCACTCACCACACAGCCAAGGGCTAAACGCCGATCAGAGGAGGCTTGGATTAGCTATAAGGAATGGTGGGTGACCGGGGAATAAGACTTGATTAGGCGAGTTGCGCGATTTTTGTGCGATTTGTGCGATTCGTTGTGCGATTTGTGCAATTTGTGCAATTTGCTCCTATCCATACAGGAATAATCGTGCAATAATTGTGTGATTACAGGTGCAACCATTTGAATTAATTAGGCCATATTATGGTTAAATACCCAGAAAGTGAGGGCCGTCAGCTTGAGCTTAAGCGCGAGCTCAGGGGTTTTGACAATATGCTCAGAACCGTAGTCGCTTTCTTAAACGATATCGGGGGATTAATAGTCATCGGTGTAACTGACGAGAGCCGCCAGGTCATAGGGGTCTCGGAAAGCGAGGTAGAAACTTACCTTGAGAGAATTCCGCAGGCCGTGGCCGACTCAATAGAACCAAACGCTCCGATCGCAATTCGTACTCGGACCTTTGGCGAATCAACAGTTATAGAGCTTGAGGTGTATCCCGGCAGCCGCAAGCCATATTTCATCCGCTCAGAGGGGATCCCCCGCGGCGTCTATGTGCGAATCGGCAGCCACACTAAGCGAGCCAATAACGAACAGACCCAAGAGTTGGTTCAATCAGCTAGGGGCGCGTCCTTTGACTCTCACCCCGTCCCCAAAGTCGAAATCGGCGATATCGACACATACCTCTTAAATCAACTCTATCGACAATCGGTTCCCGATATCTCCACCTTAAGAGCAGAGAAACTCATCTCTCTCGATCCAGTTACGCAACAGGACTTTGTTTCGATTGCTGGAGTTGTGCTGCTTCACCCCGATCCACACCTAGTGCTGCCAGCAGCCGAAATTCTCTTCACTCACTTTAAAGGCACAACCACTACGGACATCGTTCAAACGATCGACATATCCGCACCTCTCTCTACGGCTGTGTATCGCGTTCTAGATCTATTGGAACCTCTACTAACAGAGAAAACAGAGAGATCTGGGCCGCTTTTACTAGCCAGTGGATTTAGCATTCCCCCACTAGCCATAAGAGAAGCGCTACTAAACGCACTGATACACAGACGGTACTCGGCGACCGCGCCGGTGAAGATCGCGCTTTTCTCTGATCGCCTCGAGATATTCAGCCCTGGCAACTTCCCTGGTCCGATCGATCTAAAAGAGCTTGGAAATGGAGTATCATATTATCGCAATCCGACAATCGCGAATTTCGCTAGGCGACTGGGATTGGTAGAGCGCCGTGGATTGGGATTCTCTAATATCCTGCGCTCGTGTCGCGAGAACAATAATCCCACTCCTGAGATCATAGAAGGAGGAGACTTCGTTAAGGTAACTCTCTATCGATACCATGAAACTGCTAGCTCAAAGCTACCTGCGGACCTAAAGGATCTTGAGCCACTAAGACAACGAGGCACCGCCCTAACAACAGCACTAGTGAGCGAGACCTTGCAAGTTTCCGCGGGTACGGCTCGCTCGCGGATTAAAAGCCTGATCGCTCTCGGTATCCTGGTCGAAGAGGGAAAGGGTCGCGCCGCTAGATATCGCTGGGTTCGAGGAGCTGGGAATTAACAATCAACCAGCACCACCCGGATTCCCTGCGGCCCACTCTCAAAAGCTATGTTTTTGGCCTGAGATAAATTATTAGAGAGTACATCCGGGATCCGCTCCCGTTGATAGTTACTACTGCAACGATCAAAAAAATTCGGTGAGTAGTTACGATGTATCAAAGGGTCGTTTATTGTCCGTTATGGTTCGAATCTTCACTGACTACTCGCCCGAGATGAACCATACGGGGGCGGTCAGGATGGGCAGTTGGCACAAGGAGGATCTTATCGCTACATTCCCGGGCAAACTGCGCTTTTAACGCGCTCATACTGTTCGCCACCTCCCCTCTCGTTAATATCTCGATTCCAAAGTGCTTTGCGCAGGAACTAACAAATGTGACCGGCTCATCCGAATTCATAAAACTCAATCCAAAAGAGTTCTCATCCTTTTGCTTTATGCAGATGCCAAATTGTCTCATTAAATTCTCGATTGTTGTCCCAGAGAGTAAACTGTAATCATCGATTCTTGGCTCGAAGGTCGCCTCGTAGGGCAACTCAGCTTGTCTGTTGTTTTTAATACCAACTGCGGCTCTACTCATGATTACTCACCTAACAAATAAAGACGCGATAAATCAGACCACGATTAGTCGCCGCGTCCATTGCGTACACCGTGATTTTAGCTCTACTCCAGAAGCTAACCAATAAGCACGGGGCTAATTTCACGTCCCCAGGGCTGTAAGCAAATAAACCTGCATTTAGTAAGTATCTGATTATCCAGCTTTTAGTGGTCGCCTAAAAAAGATAATGAAATTTACTTAAAAATTTACATCACACAAATCAGATCTCTCGCCATATCACCAAGTATAAGATAGCTGCGCCGGGTTGAGGGTTGAGCGCGGTTGGTTTTTTTAGGAGAGAGATTATGGGCGGGTTAAGAAGAGAAGGTGGATTAATAGATCGGGTTCTAGACCGGGTACAGCCTAACCACGGGCCCGACAACGCACTTAATAACTGCACAGCCACCCCATGCTCAGATAAGCGGTCTCAGATAGCCTGCCACGTATCCCAAACCAACTGCGCTCCGCAGTACACGGTTACCCCAGGGGCACAGCAGGCCGCTATTCATAACATCATCACCAGCACCGGGGCGGCTCGGCCCAACATTCCTCTAGGACAGTTTCCTAATAACACCCTCACCAACAACGTAACGTCCGGCCAGACTCTGGTGGAGATCCAGCCGGGAGTAAAGGCTAAGATCATCGATGGCCAGATCTACGCGGTGGTAGACATAAACAATAACGGCTTGAAAGACTCAAAACTAAGTCTGTCATACAAGGGCGATGCTTCTTACGACAACCGACGCAAAGACTCTGAATTCAACCTAAAAACATTGATTAGCGGAAGTGTGGCGGGAACTGATCTTCAGAAGGACAAGCAGAATGGGACACTTTCTGTGAAGGCTCCAAAAGATATCGATCAGGTGGTCTTAAATTTCAAGGATGCCAATGGGAACACAACTTCAATTACCATATCCAAGGCTGATTTACTCGCGCGGGCAAATCAACCGGTAGTCGCGCAGCCGCCTCTAAATCAGGCACAGCCAAATCAGACGCAGGCAAATCAGGCGCAGGCGCAACCAATTACGACCTCTCCGAACTCTACTGCGGGGACCACGGTAGACAGAACATTAGCTGGATACGCCAAGACGCTAATTGACTCTCTTAGAACTATAGAGTCCAAAATTGACCTCGGCGCAAATCACGGAGGGCACGGCGGCTTAATGCCACCACCTGGATTAAAGAGCTTCGCCAACGCACCCGAGGCTGAAAAGATCCTAGGACTCTACGATACTCTTACTCATAGAGGAGAACTTATAAGAGCAGGAGGGGATGATCTTCTAAATCTTGTAAAGAACAGCCCGCTCCAGGAAAAGATGCTGGACATGCTTCTTAATGGAAAGGACTTCTCGCGAGAAGGCATCATAAAGAACGTGAAAGACTTCTCCAGCGCTCAGTCAGCAGGATTGTTTGCCTCAAACAAGGAAAAACTGGCAGCAATCAGCGATCTGCTTATGAAGACTCCGGGAATGGCTACCGCAATGGGGCTTGAATGGGACATGAACTATCGCGGATCAATTCGTAAGACTGACTCTCTTCTAGGACAGCTCAACTACGAATTGGGAATAACAGGAGAAAAGGACCTAGGCAAATTTGAGACAAATGCCATTAAAGCCTGGGAGACAAGAGTAATGTCGGGCCGATAAGCTCCGGCAGTTCGGGGCAACACCTTGCGATAGCGAGGGGTTGCCGCTGATGCTATAGTCTGATGCGCACTTTAGCTCCCCCTTCACCCCCTACCCCACCCCGCACCTCCGTGCTAAACTCCCGCTATTATGATAGTTCTCACCGGCGCATCAGGCTTTATCGGCAGTGCTTACCTCGCGCTGCTTAACTCTCTCGGTATCCACGACGTTATGGTCGTCGATGTGGCTTCACTGTCGCACCGCGAGAAACTCTTATCTAATAAACGCTACTCGCAGTTTGTCGATAAGTTTGATTTCATCTCCCAACTCCGCGCCGACAAACTTCCATCAGGTATCTCGGCTATCGTTCACTTAGGCGCATGCTCAAGCACCACTGAGCGTAATCTCGATTACCTACGCGAAACTAATATCGACTACACCAAAAGTATTATCGAATACTGCGTGAGCAAAGATATCCGCTGTCTCTACGCCAGCAGCGCAGCTACTTACGGCGATGGCGCGCACGGATACGGTGATGACGAGTCGATTATTGAGCGCTTTAAGCCCTTAAACGCCTACGGCGACTCAAAGCAGGCAGTTGATCTCTGGGCTCGTGAAAAGGGATACTTAAGTAAGGTCGTTGCTTTAAAGTTCTTTAATGTCTACGGACCAAATGAGTACTTTAAGGGCGATATGGCGAGCATCGCCTGGAAGGCTTTTAATACGATCACTCAAACGGGCTCATTCTCTCTCTTTAAATCGCACCGCCCTGATTACAAAGATGGCGAGCAGATGCGTGATTTTGTTTACGTTAAGGACTGCTGCAAAGTCATGTCGTGGCTCTTAGATAACAAGCAGGTAAACGGGATCTACAACGTGGGCTCTGGTCGCGCTAGATCGTGGAATGATTTACTGAAGGCTATCTTTTTAAGCATGGGTCGTGAGCCAGCGATTAAGTATATCGATATGCCTGAGTCCTTAAGGAATCAGTATCAGTACTACACCGAGGCGCCGATCGAAAAGCTGCGCGCCGCTGGGTATACAGCGACGATCTCGTCCTTAGAGGACGGTGTGCGGGATTACATTACCCAGCACCTGATGCGGCCTGAGATGGTTTGGTAGGGGTGAGATAGCTCGCGTCAACTTTTTAGTTGACGCCAAATCGTTAAAATTGTATTTTGGCGTCTATAAGTTGGATTGCTATATTCAACGCTAAATCGTTAAAATCTATTTTTGGCGTCATATGTTTGTAGGCAGAGAGCGAGAGCTACAGATCCTCAGCGATCTACTAGAGAAAGACCGCGCGACTCTGGTAACCCTGCAAGGCAGAAGAAGGATCGGCAAAAGCGCTTTGGTTCATCACCTCTGCTCAAGTCACTTCAAGAAAACGAAGGTGCAGATCTACGAATTCATCGGGCTCGCCCCGAGGAAAGGTATAGGAAAAAGCGCTCAACTCGCTAATTTCTCAAAGACCCTCAGCGGATATCTTAAAGTAGACTCTGTCAAACTAGCGGATTGGAAACAGGCTCTTCACAAATTAAACGACTTAGCGACTAAGTCAAAAACTGTAATCTTCCTAGATGAGATATCATGGATGGCTATCGGCGAACCTGACTTTGCCGGACTAATTAAAGAGGCTTGGGACTCAAGCTTATCAAAGAACAGCAACGTCTGCCTTATCTTGTGTGGCTCAGTATCGAGTTGGATCCAGGAAAATATCCTTAACGCAACCGGCTTCGTCGGGAGAATATCCCGCGCTTTAAAGCTTACCGAACTAAGTTTGAGAGATTCGGCCCTCTTACTAAAAAGCGGAAATAGGCGGATCGGGGCGGAGGATATCGCCAAATGTCTGGCGATCACCGGTGGAGTTCCTAGATATCTGGAAGAGGTGCGGATATCATCCTCTGTCGAACAAGCTATATCCGAGCTCGCCTTAACACCCGAAGGTCCGTTCTTTGACGAATTCGACCGCATATTCTCGGATATTTTTGGCAGAGCCCGAACTACCTATAAAGATATTATCACCGCGATAGGCGAGAAGCGTTGCACGTTAGAAGAGTTGGCGAAGAAGCTTAAAATTGAATCGAACGGCTCTCTCGTCAAGCAGGTTAACAACCTCTGTGAAGCGTATTTTTTGCGAAGAGATTACACCTGGTCACTGAGCGATACAACGCCATCTAAGTTAAGCACATTAGCCGTATCAGATAATTTCATCAGGTTTTACGTCAAGTATGTTCTTAATAAAAGGTCACGGTTAAGGAACCTCCCACTTGATCACAACAAGACAGATCATAACTTGCCATGGCAACAGATATTCGGCCTTCAGTTGGAAAATACGGTTGTTAATCACATTAACGAGATCCTTCCGCTCTTAAAGATAGACCCCAACGAGGTTCTGCAGATCGGACCATATTTTCACAATCAAACTAGAAATTCAAAAGGCGTCCAGATAGACTGTCTTGTGCAGTGCAAATATAAGGTCCTGCACATAATAGAGTGTAAATCAGGAAGCTATATCGGACCCGAAGTCATACCTGAGATCTCTGAGAAGTTAGACTACTTTAAGGGCTACTCCACGCGCGCTCACCTAATTTACACTGGGCGCCTCAGCCAAGCCGTCGCCGATAGCGAAATCATTGATAAGAAAATCGAGTTTGAGTCTTTGCTCTAGTCACCTCTTATTATTTCTTTACATATCCCACTTCCCCGAATCGATTCCCCGCCCGGATTCATCATCCTTTTGTTATGTATAGTGATGTCACGGGCCTACAGGGGCTTCGGTTTAAAGTTCAGGTACCTAAGGCGGATTATAGAACGCTGGTGGCTCGTCTTAGGGGCGAGAATGGTGCCTCTTTGCCTAGAACTGAACACTCAGGTACCGTCACCGCGGTTTTAGACCTAGCCCCGACATCAAACTCACTACTTATCTCGCAGCTTGGCGAGCACAGGCTTCCGATATCGATCTCTATTCGCGCCGGCTCTCCTACTCACACCTTCTTGATGCGCTCATTGCTGGCCGAACTCGATATCATGAGCGATCCAGAGCTTACAGCGCGGTTAAACGATATTATTAAAGCGTGCAGCGAGCAGATCTCCGCCACTAAGTTAAGGGTCAAAGCTGGAGACTTTGAGCTAACTACAGAGCTCTCCAAATTAAATACCAACAAGCAACCAAGCTCCCCCACCTTTCAAGGATTCCGCGAGCCACGGGTTATCGCAAAGCCAATCAGCACAAACTTATTGTTCGATCTAGACGATGCTCCAACCTTAGTTGTTCCCCCATCAGAGCCAGCGATTGATCCAAGGCTAATAGCAAAGATCTCAACCGCATTAAGCAACAGCTACACTACTAAAGCCTCTCTCTCAGGCAACACAGTCAACGTATCTTTCAAGGCTGAATTACCAAAGATACCAAATGACATCTCTATTCAGATCTACACTCACTGGGGGAGCTACGAAGAGTTGTCAGACCCATGGCAAGATGAGCTACTAATCAACACGGACTTAAACAGTGATAACTCAGATATAGGTCACCTTGATCTATCAGCTACCTTACATGCTCCGATTCACGGTAGTTACGGCGCGTCGTTTTACGCTACCATCAACTCCTCAGCTGAACGTCTCTGGCTCGGCCGGCCAAACATTGATGATCTTAAATTTAAGATCTCCCAAGATGATCCAGCGTTAAATCACAGCTACTATCAGAAACGATACTCAGCGGCTTCAAATGTCTCTAATAAAGCGCGTGAACTAGAAATTGTTTTCGCCACACCAGAGGGCCCTCACGCGGCGGCGGGTGGACTGGCTCATGTGATAACCGGCCTACCTCCTGAATTGGCTGCTCTGGGGACGCCGGTGACGATCATCTCTCCTCTTTACCGCTACTCTAACGGCAATAAACACAGATCTGCCGAAGAGGTGTTAAACCACGGAGTTAATCTCGGAGGTGTATTAGTTAAGCCTCGCTATGTCACAACTGTGTCGGCGCGCATCGGCCCAACACACTTTGTCGGTACAGGGCACCACAAGCGACCACCAACTAGCGTTCCGTGTAAGGTCTACATCGCCGAAAACGGCCCATTACGCTTAGTTTTAATCGCCAATTCGTCTTGCTTTGACAGGCTGTATCAGCCGGTTTACGCAGATGAGCAGTTAAGGCGTGCGCTCGTATTCTCGCGCGCTTGTTTAGAGGTGATCGTCACTGAGAGCCTCGATATTAACCCTGGAGTACTGATATCAAATGACTGGATCACCGCACCGATACCAGCTCTTCACGCGCTCGATCCGCGCTATCAAAATATATCTCGCTTACGCGAGGCTAAGTTAGCTCATATGATCCATAACGGTGGCGCTGATTACCACGGGAGACTCCCGCTTCATTTCGGGGATGAAGATCTCTGGCCTCTTTTTGGCTTGGCCCCAGAGCACTTCTTTGGTTTTAAAGATCCGCATAGCGACGATCTACTCAATCTCACTATGGCCGCCTCTCGTCATGCTAGCGGCGGGGTAATAACAGTGAGCGCTCCTTATGCTGAGAGCCTAACAACACCTGGGGGTGGAGATGGATTAGAGCTAGTTCTCTCGTCACGTAAACATGCCGTTTACGGATTAAGCAATGGAATTAGCCGTTCGGAAGTGGATCGTTTCCTCGCTAACAAAACTAGCTACACAGCTGAGCAGCTAGCTAATCCGCTAAATCTCTTGAGCGCTAAACGAGAGATGCTGGTAAATATTCAGCGCGAGTTTGGCCTGAAAGTAAACTCTAATCTGCGACTACTAAGCTTTGTTGGAAGATTAGCTGAGCAGAAAGGGTTAGATCTTCTATCAGGAACGGTCGAAGGAACCTGGCGGTCTACCCTGGAGGAGCTACTAATAACTCGTCCCGACATACAGATCATTATCGCTGGTCCCATCACTCAAGGCGATCGCTCGGCCGAATCTTTACGTGACACCGTAAGGTATCTATCGAGTCGTTATCCAGGTCGAATAGCATCAGCATTCGACTACATGTCACACGATACGGCGCTAAAGATAATCGCCTCAAGCTCACTATTTCTTATGCCATCACGCTTTGAGCCAGGTGGGATCACTCAGCTTGAGGCTTTGGCTGTTGGCACTCCGGTCGTTGGTCGTAACGTCGGAGGGATCAGCGCGACTATTGATAACTTTAATCCTGAAACGGGAGCAGGAACGGGCTTTCTTTGCGACGACTACTCGCCTACCGCCTTCGCTAACACTACAAAATGGGCTCTTAGCGTCTGTGATGACCCAAAGGCCTACTGCTCTGTGGTTCAACACGCGATAACAGCCCGTCATAGCTGGGCAGATCGGGCCCCTGCTTTCCTATCTACGCTACAAGGGATAGTATCAGGAAGTTAGCGCTACTTCTCAGGATCTCGCATGAAGCTAAATATTAAACCTCTCTTTGCCTTGTTTCAGGCGCTCATAATCACGCTGATATGCTCCAGCTGTATAAATTTAGCCACAGCCGACCTCCCCTCCAACACCCGCGAAGCCAAGATCGTTCAGGTAATCGATGGTGACACGGTGATCATTGAGTTAGATAGACAGCGGGAGCATCTCAGGCTAATCGGGATCGACACCCCAGAGAGCCGACCAAATAAGCGCTCTGAACGCCAAGCGGCAGACCGCCACACAGATCAGAAAACGATCCTTCAGCTTGGACGGAGATCCTCGGATCATACGCGTGAACTTCTTCCTAAAAAGTCTCAAGTTCGTCTTGAGTTCGACGTTGAGAGACGCGATCACTATGGAAGATTGTTAGCCTATATCTGGATTCCTAGTCGAGGCGCCGGAGAGTCTAAGATGGCGAACGAAGAGATCTTAAGGGCCGGATACGCTTATCCACTATCGGTGCCTCCGAATCTAAAGTATCGAGATAGATTTGGTCGCGCGTTTAAAGAGGCGAGACAAGCTAAACGGGGACTTTGGGAGAGGTAATTAACTTACGATGCATCAACCAGCAAATGACCCTCGCAGACCACAGCAGAAAGTGATCCTGACCGTAACTGGTATGCACTGCACTAACTGCGCCCTGTCACTGGAAAAACATCTACTTAAAGTAGGCGCGAACACACCAGCGATAGACTACGCAACTGGACGGACCTCGTTTATAGCTCCTTCAGAGGGAATGATCCCTGAGATTATTCGCAGCATTGAGCGGCTTGGATACACAGTAACCAATCACTCTGAAAAAGATGGGGCAGGTCATCTAGGTAGCCACTTAGGAGATCACCACCACGAACACAATACAGTTCTGTATATGAAATCAGCGGTAGCCGCGGTTCTGACTGCCCCGATGCTGCTAGCTATGTTTCTGCCGCACTCAGTTCTGCATGAGCCGTGGCTTCAATTTATCCTCGCTACTCCTGTTTTTATCATCGGCGTCCTACACTTTGGAGCCTCTGGCTTAAGATCTCTCCGAGCCGGAGTGGCGAATATGGATGTGCTGATCTCACTGGGGATAATCGCCGGGTACATCTCTAGTGTTATTAGCCTAATCGCTGGTTTAACAGGTGAGACGATCTTCTTTGAGGCTACCAGCTCAATCGTCACATTCGTTTTAATCGGACACCTATTAGAGGATCGCGCTGTACGAAAGACCACCAGCGCGATTGAGAGCCTGGCGGCGCTGCAACCACGGAAAGCAAAAAGAATCGTCGCTACGGATAGCACAAGCGGCGCGTCACGAATCGAGGAGATCGACACAGCTGAAGTCTCCGTGGGCGATAATCTACAGGTTAATTCTGGAGATACTATACCTACAGACGGCGTGATTGAGAGTGGCGAGCTCTCGTGTGATGAGACGATGATCTCGGGAGAATCACTTCCTGTAGATAAACAGCAGGGCGCTAAGGTGATCGGTGGCTCCGTGGCTCTGCAAGGCTCAGCTGTTATAAAAGCAAGCGCCGTTGGCGATGACACCATACTAGCTTCAATTGTGCGCCTAGTAAGCGAGGCTCACCAACGCAAGCCACAGATACAGAGGCTTGGAGACGCAGTAAGCGCAGTATTCGTACCAGGAGTCATTATAGTTAGTATCGCTGTACTAGCCACAGGGATGCTGTTCTTTAATTTATCAGCCACTCAGGCGCTAGTACGCGCTTTAGCTATAGCAGTTGTCGCATGTCCATGCGCGATGGGGCTCGCTACTCCGACAGCGATCATGGTCGCTCTTGGACGCGCTGCTACCTCGGGGATTCTTATCCGTGGGGGCGACACACTAGAGCGTCTAGCTAGCGTAAAGCAGATAGCTTTTGATAAAACTGGTACCCTTACCGATGGGCGACTGAGCGTATCTAATTTTAAAACTTATAACGGTATTGAACCCGATGAGGCCAAGGGCATTATAGCCGCGCTACAGAGGAGCTCTTCGCACCCCATAGCAAAGGCGCTTTCCCGTGAATTCTCCAGCTACAAATCAAAAGAGAGCTTCACATCGGTAATTGAGACTAAGGGCGTTGGACTGGAGGGGATAACCTCTTTTGGATCTAAGTACCTCTGCGGTGGCCGGATGATTATGCGCGCTAACGGTATTGAGTTAACTGACGCCGATATAGTTCTCTTAAAGGATTCTAAGCTTATCGCCTCGCTAAACATAGAGGACTCGGTGAGACCTGAAGCTCTGGGGGTGATTGAGGAGTTAAAGAGCCTTGGGCTTAGTACAGCTATAATTAGCGGCGACACCGACAGCAAAACGAGATCTGTAGCGAGCAAGTTGTCGATCGATAATTTCTTTGGCG